>OIYW01000699.1_pt1 | contig 28394 bp, 33 predicted proteins | sample 1588351 | NCBI WGS metagenome assembly OIYW01 (sample SAMN03283268) | human gut metagenome | biome: human-associated habitat; material: feces | host: Homo sapiens | place: USA | collected 2013 | reverse complement strand
GGAATCCGTGTTCAGTTTTTATCGGAAACCGTGCTCAGATGAGCCGGAATTTGCACCGTTAGCCATCTTTTTCTCTTTTTGTGGAAAAATTTCAGGGGCAGATTTGACTCATACGAGTCAAATCTGCCCCTGTTTAGAACTATCTATTTCCCGATAGCCAATTTATCTTTGGTTAAGAGAAGACACCTGTAAAACTACAGGTTAAGGTAACAGTACGTTTAATGGTATTAACAACTGTACCATCAAAATATTGTTTTGCCGTAGCCGTAGCACTGGCAGTATTTCCACTTTTACTTGCAGATTTGCTTGTTATTTTCCAAGTAGTACATTAGATTGTGCTGTCACAGTGGATGAGGTACATTTGGATGTTCCATTGTCATATGTAAAGGTTCCTGTTACTTTAACATACTACATAATCTCGTTATTTACATTGTAGTATCTTGATGTTTTGGATTTAGTAGTCGTAGTAGTGGTAAATAATGAAATATCCGAAGTTGAGGATTCATTTTCTAAATTGGTAATGAGATAATCTCCATTATCAAAATATTCGATGCCATAAGATATATTAGGTTCTGAAGCATATGCGATTAATGAGAACAATATTAATGGTATAATTGTAATAAAAAATAAGTGTTTTTTTATAAAATCCTTCTTTAGATTATTCGATTGTTTCCACCTCATGAGTAACATTTGTTTCGTTTATTGTTTCGTACGCTTGATTAAGATAATGGATGCGTATGCCAGACAGAATGAGAAGAATAATAATAAATCCAATAAAAGCATTTCGTAAGTAATGTGAATAGCGAAGCATTTGTGAAAGGTATGTTGTATCTGTGTTATAAAAGTATTCAGCTACTATTTCTTGTGGAGAACCTAATTCAATACAAATCTCTTCGTAGGTAATGTCGGGATTAGTGTTATTTAATTCGGAGAGACGTAGAAAAATATTATTGAATAATTGTTTTTCAATCTTTCCGTGGATAGGTAAAAAAATTTTTAAATTTTTATAATATTTTTTTGAAGCCTTATTCATTGTCAGCATCGTCCATTTCCTTTTCGCTAAAATCATGATTTAATATTTTTTTGATACTTTCTGTAGTAGCAAGATAATCTTCTACTAATTCTGTTAATCGATTTCTGCCAGCAGTATCAATGTGATAGTAAACACGGGTTAATCTTTTCCCAATCTGCTTTTTATAATCTGAAATATATCCCTTTTCAATTAATTTATATAAAGCGGGATATAGAGAACCTTCTGGAATTATTAAATAATCGTCAGAGGTTTGTCTAATGAGTTGGGACAATTGATAACCATAGCAATCTCCTTTTGAGCTTAATATGTGAAGAAGCAACATTTCGACAGCTCCTTTTTTGAAGTTATTGTGTGCGCGCATTTTAATAATCTCCTTTTATTATATTATAATCTATTATATAAAAAAATCAATACATAGAATTTCTAAATAATAGTTGAAAATAGTAAAATGATTTATTATAATAAAATAAAAAAGCGAGAAACAAAGCAGTTACTGGGGGTGTTGTAAAATTCAAGAAATAATTATTAAAAGAGGTCAAATGATACAAATTGAAGACTTATCTGTTTATGAGAACATTGCCTTTCCACTAAAATATCAGAAGATATCATCTAAAGAAATAAAAAGAAGAGTGCTTGATGTTATGGGTGAGCTTGGTTTAACAGATAAGAAGAACTATTATCTAGAAGAATTATCAGGTGGACAACAACAACGTGTCGCTATTGCAAGGACCTTGATAAAACAAGCAGAAATAGTGATTGCTGATGAACCTACGGGGGCTTTGGATGAAGATAATACAAAGAAGGTTATAAATATTATGAAAAAATGAATCAGAGAGGAATTACACTTATAATTGCAACGCACGATAAGAATATTTCAGATATATGTGATAGAACTTTATTTTTAAAGGATGGAATTGTGGAGGAGATTTAGATGAACAAGTTGTTAGAAGCAGTGAATCTACAGAAAACATATTCTTCGGGAGAAGTACAGACTCACGCATTAAGGGGCATTGAATTCACTTTTTTTAGCAATCGTTTTTATGCTGTAACTGGGAAAAGCGGTTCTGGAAAGTCTACTTTGTTACATCTTCTCAGCGGAATGGAAACACCGACAAAAGGGGAAGTTTTATATCGTTCTCAAAATTTAGGTATTATGAAAGACGCAGAATTATCAAAACTAAAAAGGCAGAAGTTTGGTTTTGTCTTCCAGTCTTATAATTTGCTACCAGAATTGTGTGTATTAGAAAATATAATGCTTCCTGCTGATCTGGACAGGCAAAAGCCGGATAAAACCTACATTAGAAAAATTCTATCTGCTATGGGAATCCAAGATAAAATCCGTAAATATCCTTCGCAACTATCAGGTGGAGAACAGCAAAGAACGGCGATTGCAAGAGCTCTTGTCAATAAGCCGGAGATTATTTTTGCAGATGAACCGACAGGAAACTTAGACCAACAGAATGGACAAGCGGTCATTGAGCTTTTGGCGAAACTAAGGAAACATTTTCAACAGACGATTATATTAGTTACTCACGACAAAGATATTGCAGCGTATGCAGATGAGATTGTTCATATTCAGGATGGACAGATTGTAAAGAGATAAGGGGTATAATATGAATCATACGAAAAAGATCGCAAAAGAATGTATGAGAGGTAATAAAAAACAGAATCGCATTCTTCATCTTGGCTTATGTTCTCTTTGTATATTCAGTATGATGCTTCTTTTGTTTCAAGTAAGTTTTTTGGAATATCGGCAGGAAGAAGTGGAAAAACAGTATGGCGCATGGAGTGGCGCAGTATATAATGCAGATGTTGAAATATGTGATTTTTTAAAAGAAAGCAACGATGTAAAGAAAATTGGGGAGATAAGTACCTTTAAGGATTTAGTGATCTTTCAGGATGATTTTTCTGCTTATATTGGAACAATAGATGAGGAAGCTTTCGAGCTGGGAAAAATTGATATGCTGGAAGGGAGTCTGCCAAGTCGGGAAGAGGAGATTGTTTTAGATAAGTATTTGCTGAAGCAGATTGCACCAGATGCCAAAGTGGGAGATACTGTTACAATTCCATTTCAAGAGACGAGAGATGGCAGCAGGAGAAGCTATGAGTTTGTATTGTCTGGAGTTATGAATCAGTGGCAGGAAAACTGGGATAAAGCAAATTATCCTTTGCCGTCTGCCTTTGTAAATGAAAAAAATGATTTATATCAGAATATAGAAGAAATTACAAATTGTTTTTTCCTTGGGAAAGAAGAAAATAATTATGCAGTTTCTCATCTGGATGAACTGCTCAAAGCACGGGAAGCTAGCACTTACGTCTATAATCAAAATACATATGCTATGTCTTTCGAGGTGGAAAATCAATTTTTTGAGCAAAAGACGTTTATTGCCATGATCTGTGCTTTCAGTATTTTGGTCATTGGTTTTTTGATGTCTATGGTTGTAGGCGGAATGAAATATCGCATTACTATAATGAGAAGTCTTGGGGCGGATAAAAAGACGGTGTATAGGATATTCATGTGGGAAGCTTTTTATCTTTGGCGTAAAGGGATGTTGCTTGGAATCGGAGTAGGAATCTTTTGTTCTGCGGTCATTATTGGTGTCGTAAAATTTGTATTGCACATAAATATCATGACTTCTGTCCGATGGATTGACTTGGTGCTTGCCCTTGCCTTATTTAGTGTCGTATTTCTTTTGGGCTATTTTCTCATTACATTGGATTCTGTATTCGGTCGAATGCGAACTTCCTACAGAGAGGATAACAGCAGCGTGATAAATCAAAAGCTTCCTTTATCCAAAAAAATAAAACCAATGACGGTTTCCCGACTGTATGGACGATTTTTTCGATTCTATTCAAAACGGAGTCTTTTGAAAATTGCTATTTCAATTCTTGCTGTTTTGATATTGAATTTGAATGTTTTGCTGTTTTTGAAGCATTATGACCGGTATCAGGAGATTGACATAGATTATAAGTATTCCTTGACTATTTTTGACGCGGATAAATGTTTGGATATGAGTCAAATTGAGCGGCTTAAAGAAATTACAGGAATTCTTTCGGTGGAGGCTGAGAAAGAACTTTTTTCAAATGATGACATGATCTATGTTTCATGGGAGGGCTGGATAAAAAGCCAATATATCAATACACTAAGAAAATATGATTATGCCAGTGCCTTGTCAGAAGACAAAGATAAAAAAGAAAGCGATACTTATTGCCTGAATAGCATAACGGGACTGAAAGCTGATGATACAGCGCTTGTGGACTGGTATGAAAATTGTATTGATGAGGGGGCTTTGAATCGAGAAAAATTCGCGGACGGAGAACAGTGTGTTTTATTTCTGTCACCCTTTTTTCTGGAACCTTCAGAAAGGTTAGATAAAAAATATGAAGTACAGCCATTGATAAACGCTGCTATATACGATAAGGTTTCTAAGGTATATGAATATGAAAATGACGAAAGTAGTATCAACCCTGGGGATATGATTACGGTTCAAGTAGGAAAAAATTCAAAACAGATAGAAGTCGGCGGTATAATCCGCAGTGTGACCGGACTTCCACCAGCACCGCTTAGTGGTCCTTATGGAAGTGGTGTGTTAGTTGTAAGCGAAGGGTTTATTGAAAAATTGGCAGGAATCCCACCGTCAAAGTATAACATTCTGGAGATAGAGTCTTATGTAAATGCTGACCATGGAGAGACAGATTGGCAGGTTACCAATTTGATTGAGACGTTTTTGGGAATAGATGACGGTAATAGCTATCTATTAGAGAACTATCATGAATTTAGTGAACTTGTGATGAGAATGGAGATGGCTGAAATGGTAAAGGCTGTATTTATTATAGTTATTACGGTTCTCGTCTTGGGATTTATACTATATCAGGGAACTGTCGGAAAACTTCAAAATGAGGGTAAGAGAATACAAATCCTGCACAATTTGGGAATGTCAAAGAGAAAAATATATTCTATGTATTGGCTGGAAACGACCGTAGAAGGTCTTTGTGCGGGAATTCTGGGAGTAGCGATAGCAGCCGTCGTTCAGTTCCTGATATGGAAAAAGGAATCAGGATATACTAAGTTTATGGCAATCTTAGACGCGGGTATAAGCGCAGCGCCGGTTAATGCTTATCTTGTATATATTTATCTGGCGGTGTTGGCATTGTATTTTATTATTTACAGTTTATTAGTCATCATACCAATCAGACGCATATTGAAAAAGAATTTATAAGAACTAGTGATATTTTAAAGGTGTTGTTTTAGAATGTCCCTTTTAAGAGAGAGTATCCCAAAGTTAGTGTAAACCGGCAGTGTGAAACTTTTTCTATAAATATGTAAACAAAATATGTAACCGAAAGGTTTTCTATGATAAAATCTAATTCATAGGAGGGCCTTTTATCATGGCAAAATCCGGATGGTTCAGGACTCAGAAAATAAATATTTACGGATGATTTGTTTGGCAGAATAGATTTTACAATTGCTGTAGTTGAATAAGGAATATTTATGGAAATAAAAAGACTTGGGCATGATTTTTTCAGCGTGTAAAGATGTATTCTAATGGATGGATAAAACCATTTAAAATAATTATAGTGGCAAATGGATGAGGGTGGTGTTAGAATATTTCATAAGCAATAAGATGTACAGGTGGAAAAGGAATGAAAAAGAAGAAAGCGGAAATCATAGTTTATTTATCAATCATTATATGTATAGGGGTAGATTTTTGTATAGAGTTTTTCGATTTTTATAATGGATTACTAATTCTTCTATATGAACTATATATGCTGATATTGCTAGTAACAATTCCTTGGTTGTTAAAAAAGACCAGGGGTGCTTTTGAGTTAGGATTATTTGCTGAAATAGTTGTTCTGTTTTATTTATGTAAAAACAGTTTTCTGGTATTATTTTCAATTGATTTATTAGCTAATAAATTTTATAATATATGAAAATAATGTCTCGATAGTAGTCATCAATTGGGGGAAATGATCATGAAGTTATTTATGCAGAAACCGCTGATTCAAAAGTTTGACCATGCCAAAGAGTTTGTGGAAGCATATCAGATTGGAGAGGGCGATTTCATTCTGGCAAGTAAGCGGATTTACGAGACCTATTTTGCACCGCTTAATCTGAAAGCGCGGGTTGAATATAAGAGTAACTACGGTGCGGGAGAGCCGACAGATGTAATGATCGATGCGCTTCTTGCGGATTTTCGGAAAGCAGGGTGTGACAGGATCATTGCGATCGGTGGCGGAGCGGTCATTGATATGGCGAAGATTCTTGTATTGGATGGAAATGCAACTGCGGAGCAATATTTTCGAAGGGAAGTACCTCTTCGCAAAGTGCATCCGCTCATTGCTGTGCCGACCACTTGTGGTGCCGGTTCGGAAGTGTCAAATGTGTCAATTACCGAATTGACAAGTATTCACAGTAAGCTGGGGCTGGCTGTGGATGAGATTTACGCAGATGATGCAGTGCTGATTCCGGAACTATTGACAGAGCTTCCGTATGAATTTTTTGCTACAAGCGCTATTGATGCGTTTATCCACGCCATTGAGTCTTATGTGTCTCCGAAGGCAAATCTGTACACGAAAATGTTCAGCATGAAAGCAATGGAAATGATTATAGAAGGCTTCCGAGCAATTGCGGAAAAAGGACCGGAGTATCGCATGGAGCTTCTGGAGCAATTCTTGATTGCCAGCAATCTGGCGGGGATTGCATTCGGAAATGCAGGTACGGGAATGGTTCACGCCATGTCTTATCCTCTGAGCGGGCATTATCATGTGGCGCATGGTGAGGCAAATTACCAGTTCCTCACAGCGGTGTTCGCGGCATATCAGAAGATGAAACCGGAGGGTGAGATTCGAGAATTGAATCAATTTCTGGGAAATCTTTTGAAATGTGAAGAGGACATAGTATATATTGAGCTTGAGAAGCTGTTAGACCGCATGATTGGGCGGAAAAAGCTTCGGGAATACGGCATGAAGGAAGAAGAGATCAGACTCTTTGCTGAAAGTGTGAATGAAAGCCAGCAAAGACTTCTGAATCAGAGCTATGTAAAACCGACCGTAGAACAGATGGAAGAAGTATACCGTCAATTATATTAAAATGCGAAAGCAAAATATCCGCTCTAAAGTGTGCTTGACAAGGGCGGAAGATGTGCTATGATAATCGTGGAACAATTTTATAGGATTGATGACAAGGGAGCTTGCACGGAAGCGGGCTGAGAGTGGGCTGACACCGCCCAGACCTATAACCTGATTTGGATAATGCCAACGTAGGGATGCGTTTATAAGGGATTTTTGAATCTCCTTTGTCTTCAATCGAAGACGAAGGAGGTTTTTTTATGTTCAATTTTTTAGTGAATGCAGAGGGAGGGCTTACGACAGCGGGATATGCTGTCAGCATTACGGCAGGCTTGTTCTTATTTGCATTGGCACTTCTGTTTGCCGGCAAGACTTCTGAGAAAAAGAAAATGTCTACGAAGCAGCTGGTATTCTGCGCAATGGCAATGGCGCTTGCATTTGTGACATCTTATGTGAAGGTATTTTCTCTGCCATGGGGAGGAAGTGTAACACTTTGCAGTATGCTGTTTATTGTACTGGTTGCAAACTGGTATGGTGTAAAAACAGGTGTCTTAGTAGGTCTTGCCTATGGAATTCTGCAGTTTATCCAGGAGCCTTTTGTACTTTCTTTTTTCCAGGTTTGCTGCGATTATATTCTCGCATTTGCAGCGCTTGGTCTGGCAGGATTATTTGCGAAGAAATCCCACGGCCTGATCAAAGGATATGTTGTGGCAGTTCTGGCAAGAGGCGCTTTTCATGCGCTGGGAGGTTATTTGTACTGGATGGATTATATGCCGGATAATTTCCCGGTCGCATTAAAGAGTATCTATCCGATTGCATATAACTACAGTTTCTTACTTGCCGAGGCGGCGATCACACTGATCATTGTGTCAATTCCGGCAGTGTCAAGGGCGTTAGACCAAGTGAGAAAGACTGCGTTATCCTAGCGCTAAGGAAGAAAATCAAAGTAGATGAAGGAAACAGATGAGAAAAGAGAAAGAAGGAGTCAATGATGCTAGGAACATATATTCAAAATGTAAGAAAGAATACACCGCTGGTACATAATATTACAAACTATGTAACCGTCAATGATGTTGCAAATGTTCTTCTGGCGTGCGGCGGAAGTCCGATCATGTCAGATGAGCCGGAGGATGTGGAAGATATTACTTCCATCTGCGGTGGATTAAATATTAATATTGGAACTTTAAATCAGAACAGTATCAAGGCAATGTTCTTAGCCGGCAGGAAAGCACAGGAGCTTGGTCATGTATTGCTTCTTGATCCGGTGGGAGCAGGAGCAAGTGCGCTTCGCACAAATACAGCAGTTAACCTGATGAAAGAACTTTCCTTCGATGTAATCCGCGGAAATATTTCCGAGATTAAGACGCTGGCATTGGGAAGCGGCACGACCAAAGGGGTGGATGCTGATGTGGCAGATGCAGTGACCGAGGAGAATCTCGATGAGGCAATCGCATTTGTAAAGGCATTTGCAAAAGAAGCAGGATGTATTGTGGCAGTGACCGGAGCGATTGATTTGATCAGTGACGGAGAAGCATGTTATGTAGTAAGAAACGGGCGTCCAGAGATGGGAAAAATTACAGGGACAGGATGTCAGTTGTCTGGACTTATGACAGCATTTCTTGTAGCAAACCAGGACGAAAAACTTCCGGCAGCGGCAGCAGCAGTCTGCGCCATGGGACTGGCAGGAGAGACTGGCTGGGATCATATGAAGCCGGAGGATGGAAATTCCACATACAGAAACCGCATTATTGATGCAATTTATCATATGGACCCGAAGACTTTGGATGAAGGAGCAAAATATGAAGTGCGGTAAGAAATGGGAAGAAAAAGATCTGCTTCTCTATGCAGTGACGGATAGAAGCTGGCTGAATGGAAGAACACTTTACAGCCAGGTGGAAGAAGCAATCAAAGGCGGAGCAACATTCATTCAGCTGCGGGAAAAAGAACTAAATGAGGATGCTTTTCTGGAAGAGGCAAAAGAAATCAAAGAATTGTGTGCCCGTTATCACGTGCCTTTTGTGATCAACGACAATGTGGAAATTGCGCTGGCGATGGATGCGGACGGTGTTCATGTGGGACAAAGTGATATGGAAGCGCTGGACGTGCGGGCGAAGCTTGGACCGGATAAAATAATCGGGGTGTCAGCGCAAACGGTAGAACAGGCGCTGCTTGCGCAGAAGCACGGAGCGGATTATCTGGGTGTAGGGGCAGTGTTCACAACCGGTTCCAAGGCAGATGCCGATGATGTGAGTCACGAAACGTTAAAAGCAATCTGTGAAGCAGTTGATATTCCGGTGATAGCCATTGGCGGAATCGGGATTCAAAACGTCATGGAACTTGCAGGAAGCGGAATCTGTGGGGTGGCAGTTATCAGTGCAATCTTTGCCCAGCCGGACATACAGGAAGCGACGAAGGCGTTGAAAAAAGAGACACAGAAGATGGTGACTGCATGATAAAAGGAGCAATTTTTGATGTAGATGGAACCATCTTAGACTCTATGAGTATTTGGGATGAGGCAGGAATCCGTTATTTGAGATCCAAGGGCGTAGAGGCACCGTCAGATCTCGGAGATACGTTATTTGCCATGACAATCAAAGAAGCGGCAGCTTATCTAAAAGAAAAGTTTGCGCTGGAGGAGACGACAGACGCTATTGAAAAAGGCGTTCTGGATACGGTGAAAGATTACTATTATGAGGAGGCTCCTCTAAAAAGCAAAGTAGTGGAAGTTTTAGAGATGCTGAAAAATAACAAGATTCCTATGGCAGTAGCTTCCTCCAGTGAGAAAGCACATATCGAAGCGGCATTTCAAAGGCTTGGGATACGGAAGTATTTTCAGGCGATTTATACTTGCCAGGAAGTTGGAGAAGGGAAGAGCAGTCCGCTGATTTTTGAGAAAGCCTGTGAGAGGATCGGAACGACTCCGAATGAAACTTACGTGTTTGAAGATGCACTTCATGCAATGAGAACGGCGAAGAATGCAGGATTTCGAACAGTGGGAATCTATGACTGGTACAGTAGGAAAGAGCAAGAAGAGATTCGAAAGACAGCAGATATTTATATCGAGAGCTGGGAACAACATTCAAAGCTATGGCAGGTATTAGAAAACGACCGTGAGAATAGCCAGAACATGATAGAACCAAAGAAATGATATGAGAAATAAGGCGGCAGACCGGGGGCACCACTTTCTGTCGCCTGCCTTAAGAGGCAGTATAAAATTAATGCGTATTTTGTAGAAGCTCAAAAGAAAAGAGGAGAAAAGAACATGAGAAAAGCATTAACAATCGCTGGAAGTGATTCCAGCGGAGGCGCCGGAATTCAGGCAGATATAAAAACGATGATTACAAATGGCGTATATGCCATGAGTGCAATTACAGCACTGACTGCCCAGAATACGACTGGCGTAACAGGGATTATGGAGGTGACTCCAGAATTTTTAGGCGAACAGATGGATAATATTTTTACCGATATCCGCCCGGATGCGGTGAAGATCGGAATGGCGTCGTCTGTAGCTTTGATTGAGAAAATTGCAGAGAAATTGAAAGAGTATCAGGCAGAAAATATTGTGGTAGATCCGGTGATGGTGGCAACCAGCGGGGCGAAGCTTATCAGTGAAGATGCCATTGATGCTCTGAAAACCTATCTGCTTCCAATGGCGACCGTGTTAACACCGAATATCCCGGAAGCGGAGCTTTTGTCCGGGATGAAAATAGAACGGGAAGAAGCGATGATCGAGGCGGCGAAGCTTATCAGTGAAAATTATCATTGCGCAGTTCTTTGTAAAGGCGGACATCAGCTCAACGACGCCAATGACCTGTTGTATAGCGAAGGCAGCTTCCGCTGGTTTTACGGAAAACGTATCGACAACCCGAATACCCACGGTACAGGATGTACGCTGTCAAGTGCGATTGCATCGAATCTGGCGAAGGGTTACACGTTGGAGACTTCTGTAGAGCGGGCGAAAGAGTACATTTCAGGAGCACTTGCTGCGATGCTGAACCTGGGAGCCGGGAGCGGTCCGATGAACCATGGCTTTGATCTGAAGAGTGATTTTATTGAGAAATGTGGTAATGTTCAGCCAACATGTGAGAATGTGCCACTAGGTGATAAGGAGGTATAGAGAGAATGGCAGAGAAGAGAACCTCCTTATGGGAAAATGGATTAATCTGGTTTGGCGCAGGAGTATCCATTGCGGAAATTTTGACCGGAACCTACCTCGCACCGCTTGGCTTTGGAAAAGGGCTTATGGCAATTATTCTTGGTCATCTTATTGGCTGCCTTATGCTGTTTTGTGCGGGTATCATCGGAGGAAAAGTAAGAAAAAGTGCCATGGAAACTGTTAAAATGAGTTTTGGACAGAAGGGAAGCTTACTTTTTTCGTTTCTGAATGTACTTCAGCTTGTAGGATGGACAGCAATTATGATCTATGACGGAGCGCTTGCGGCGGATGGTGTATTATCCGCGGGACGCTGGGTGTGGTGTCTGGTCATCGGCGCTTTGATCATTTTGTGGATTGTGATTGGAATTACCAATCTCGGTAAGGTGAATGTAATCGCTATGTCAGCGTTGTTTGTTCTGACTCTGATTTTGAGTAAAGTAATCTTTTTAGACAGCGGAGCGGTCGGAATGGCAGCGAACAACAGTATGACCTTTGGAGCAGCAGTGGAGTTATCGGTGGCAATGCCTCTTTCATGGCTTCCGTTGATCAGTGATTATACAAGAGAGGCAAAAGAGCCGGTGAAGGCAACTGCCATCAGTGCAGCCGTCTATGGTGTAGTAAGCTGTTGGATGTATGTGATCGGAATGGGAGCCGCAATCTATACCGGTGAGTATGACATTGCCCAGATTATGCTGAAGTCAGGGCTTGGCATAGCAGGACTTCTGATTATCATTTTCTCCACCGTTACAACGACATTCCTTGACGCATATTCTGCAGGAATCTCCAGTGAATCTATTGTGAGAAAATGGAATGGCAAACATGTGGCGATTGTTGTGACGGTCATTGGAACTGTGGCGGCAATGGTTTATCCGATGGATAATATTACGGACTTCCTGTATCTGATCGGTTCGGTATTTGCACCGATGATTGCCATTCAGATTGCAGATTTCTTCCTGCTGAAACGGGATGCCAGCGGTCAGAGTGTACAAGTGACCAATCTGGTCGTATGGTTGATCGGGTTCCTTGCGTACCGGATGTTGATGCATGTGGATATGCCGGTGGGAAATACGTTGCCGGATATGGTGCTTACCATACTGGTGTGTGTGATTGCTTCGAAAGTAGAGAGAAAAAAATAGAGAAATTTTTACAACCGGCTGTTTTAACAGCCGGTTGTATGCAATACGCCGAGAAAAACAGGCGTAGATGTGTGACAATCAATAATCATATAAAGGAATGGACGGTCCAGACGGATCGTCTTTATTTCTTCCGGAGGGATCATGGACATTTTGGCGGTCATTTCTGCCGCAGAGGCAGCGCCCGCTTTTGTGCCCTGCTCTGTGACGCTGATATGAGTTTTGTGGAGAACCCTTTCGATGCAGATATTTCGACCTTCATAGTGACCAAGTTTCGCAAAGTCTGCACGTTTATAGTCAAATGCATCCGTCATTCCCATGTGTTGAAAAGTCTCGGACATGTTTTGATCGAAATCAGCTTCAAACTTTGGAATAGACGCTTCTACGGTTGTGGGTTCTGAATTGGTAAGAAGATTTCGCAGTTGTTCTCCAGTTAAGGAAGTAATATAATCGTCTATGGAAATGCCATCGTCTGGCAAAAGTGCGGCAAACGCATAATCGCCATTTGCATAATATTTCAGAAAACCGGAAGCCTGCCCGTCTTTTAGATATTCAGATTCCGAAGAATGGAGATATTCCACTTCCTCAGTTGTTCCGCCTTCTCTCGTAAAGGTTCCCTGCTCCACCTTATCTTCGGTATAAGGCACCTCCCAGTCTGCTTCAAAAGCGAGTGCATTGACAAGATACATGACAGCTTCATCGGGAATCTTATCAAGAAGCGTTGGAATCATTTCTTTGGTATGCTCAGAAGTCCAGTCATTGATCGCGTCTACGGTGGAGGTATCAAAAGGAGCCTTATAGATACCCGCTTGAAAATAATCTGCATTTGTCTGCAGAAAATCAGGTTTTACCGTCAGTTTTTTATCCTCTTTTAACCAAATGCTGTTGGCAAGGTGAAGCGCTGCTTGTTCGTCATTGGCTAGTTGTTTGGTATAAGCGTGAAGATAAGGATTGAGCTTGCCAGTCGGAAGTCCGAGAGTCTGCTCCATCTGCGCCAGCGTATCTCCCACTGCGCCATTTGCGGTCATGGTAAGCGCAAGCTCTAAAGAAAGCGGAGAAATCAATAGATTTTCCTTGTCGGTCATGCTTTCTTTTAATAAGCGCACTGCAAAATCAGTGGAAGAAAAAAGTGCTTCTTCTGTTAGCGCGTTGTCTGTCTGAACATCGGAAGCTTTTACGTCTTTCATCAAATCTACAGCGCGGGAGGAATGGCTGCATCCTGACAGAAAGAGACTTCCGGTCATCAGTAAGGTCAAAGCGGCGGCTGTAAATCGTTGTTTTTTCAAGTTTTGTTTCATAGAATACCTCCGTGTCAGTCTTTTACAAAGTGTCACTTATCATTTCCTGTGCGCTTATTATACTATACTTGCAGCAGGAACGAAAGAGAACGGAAAGAAATGGAAAATTATTTTACAAGTACATGGCAGAATGATAGAATAGAGGAAGATTTTATGACGGAAGGATAAGGAGTGTAATCTTGATGGAAGAAAAACAGCATAAGAGACGTGTGCGTTATGCAGGAACGCATCCGAGAACCTATAAAGAAAAGTATAAAGAGCATCAGCCGGAAAAATACAAAGATACGATTTCCAAAGTGATTTCAAAAGGGAGTACGCCGGCGGGGATGCACATTTCCATTATGGTGAAGGAGATTTTAGATTTTCTTGATATTAAGCCGGGGGAGCGGGGGCTTGACGCTACGCTTGGATATGGCGGACATACGAAAGAAATGCTGAAATGCCTAAATGGAGAAGGGCACATTTACGGATTGGATGTGGATCCGATTGAATCGGAGAAGACAAAAGAACGTCTGGAAAAACAAGGATTTGGAGAAGACATATTAACCGTAAAGCTGATGAATTTTAAAGATATCGATAAGGTTGCAGAAGAGGCTGGAAAGTTTGACTTTATTTTGGCGGATCTGGGAGTGTCTTCCATGCAGATTGACAATCCTGACCGGGGATTTTCTTATAAGGTGGAAGGGCCTCTTGATCTTCGCTTGAATCCGCAGAAAGGAATCAGTGCGGCAGAGCGGATCTGTAATATTTCCAGGGAAGAGCTGATGGGAATGCTGATTGAAAATGCGGATGAGCCTTATGCAGAGGAAATTGCCGATGCGGTGGTGACAAAGCAGAAACGGGGCGAGAAGATTGTCACGACCAAAGACCTTCAAAGAGTGATTGAGGAAGCATTATCGTTTCTTCCGAAAGGAGAACAAAAAGAGGCGGTAAAAAAATCTTGTCAGAGAACTTTTCAGGCGCTTCGCATTGATATCAATCAAGAATACGAGGTGTTGTATGAATTTTTAGAAAAGCTGCCGGGAGTGCTCGCTCCGGGCGGACGCGTGGCAATTTTGACGTTCCATTCAGGAGAAGATCGTCTGGTGAAGAAATCTTTCAAACGTTTCTTAAAAGAAGGCGAATATGCTGAGATTGCGAAAGACGTGCTTCGTCCGTCGCAGGGAGAGTGTGTAAAGAATCCGCGCGCCCGTTCAACGAAACTGAGATGGGCGATTAAGGCATAAAACATAGGAAGAGAATGAGGAAAAAAAGATGGATTATATATTACTGCTTTTAGGCTTTTTATTGTTGATCAAAGGAGCAGATGCGTTTGTAGACGGAAGCTCCAGTGTGGCGAAGATTTTAAAAATACCGACGATTATTATCGGGCTTACGGTAGTTGCTTTCGGGACAAGCATGCCGGAGTTTTCTGTTAGTCTGACGGCGGCTATGAAGGGAAGCAATGATCTGGCGGTAAGTAATGTGCTGGGGTCGAATATTTTTAACCTGCTGGTTGTACTTGGGGCATGCTCTTTGATTCAGCCGGTACAGGCAAAGAGCTCTCTATTAAAGAAAGAATTCCCTTTTTCGATTTTTATTGCAGTTATTTTATTATTGCTGGATTCCGATTTCTCCATTTCCAAAGTATTGGAAGGAGAAGGCACGTTTACACTTGGAAGATTAGGTGGAATTTTATTTCTGATTTTATTTGCAGTCTTTTTGTACGCGACAGTGAAAACGGCGCTTCATTCCAGAGATGAGATGGTAGATGAAGAGGAATATAAGGTGATGAGTCCGGTAAAGAGCGCGCTTTATATTATCATCGGACTTGCCGGAATCATCTGGGGCGGCGATCTGGTTGTGGACAGTGCCTGCAGTATTGCAGAGACATTTGGATTAAGTCAGACATTTATCGGGCTTACGATTGTGGCAGTCGGAACTTCCTTGCCGGAGCTTGTGACATCTATGGTTGCTGCAGGAAAAGGAGAGAATGATCTGGCAGTTGGCAATGTAGTTGGATCAAATATTTTTAATATTCTGCTGATCTTAGGATTGTCGTCAACCATAACCCCGATCACTTTAGATATTACAGCAGTTTATGACACGCTGATCCTGATCGTGGCAAGCCTGATCGTGTATCTCTGCGCGCTCAGTAAACGAGAAATCAAAAAAGGAGAAGGAGCAATATTCCTTTTATGTTATCTCGTGTTTTTCGTGTATGTATTGACTCGGTGATTAATTTGGGACGTTAATTTGGGACGTAGCAAAGTGCAACTTTGCTACGTCCCAAATTGCGTTTCGGGGTGTCCTTTTTTGCAATGTATAAATTGAGAAAATCATGTAAAATCTGACTCTTTTGAGGTGAAAGTGTAGCGTTGTGGTTTTGTATGTATTATAAAGAAAGAGAATAAAGATATGATGTTGTAAAACATGAAGCAAAAAATACTATTTTTGTTCCGGGTTTATAAGTGCGAATATCGAGAAAAATAGGAAACTTTGTGGATAGTGTTGAGAATGTCGCAGAGGTGGCAGCATCTTTGGATTATGTTAGAAAGTCAAAAAGTAGGAGGGGGATATATGGAGTTGAGTGTACAGGATTTAAAGAAGATTAAATCGTTACATGTAATGTTGAAAATGCCCATATGGATATTGGAAAAAGAGACAAATCGTGTTTTAAAAAGTTATAAATCAATTTATAAGCCTCCGATTTCATATGACTTTAAAGAAAAAAATATTTCAGATGGGGTCGTACAGTTTTATAGCGGGATATTAAATGAAATTTTTCTGTGCTTATGGTATCGGGACGTTAGAATTGTAGTTGGAGCATTTCGAATAAATAATGTTACCAACACAGAGTTTGCTTATGTATATGATAATCTGATTCCGAAAAACAAGAAAATTTTCTCGGAAAAGGAATGTTGGGAATATTACTCGTCACTGCCAGTATATCCATTGGGAGATATTCGGGATTATTTAATTCTTCTTGGATTTTTGTTTGATATGAATTTGGAAGAGATTTATTCAGAAGAGCTGTATAAACAAGCAACCGAAAATCAACTGGAATTGATGAGAAAATCGACAGAAGATACAGAATATGAGACATTTTTGGTAGAGCAGTATACGTTTTATTATGAAAATAAGATTATGAATCTTGTTAGTCAAGGTGACTTGGAATTATTAAAAAGTGGTCTCGCAGAAATAGGAACGAGTGTTTTGCCAACTTTGATGAGCAGTTCTTTGAAAACAGAAAAGAATTATACAATTATTATTCTGGAAAAATTGTCATCATTGGCAATTCAGGTAGGAAAAGATATTTTGTCAGTTATCAAATTAAGAAATTATTATATTGGAAAAGTGGAGGAACAAAAGGAATTTATGGGGGTTTTAGCAATTAGGGATACCGCGATTGTACATTTTACAAAAGAGCTTCATGGTGTCTCTAATCGGGCAAGAACATCACTGATTAAATGTATCCTGCAATATATTAACTTGAAAATTTATGACACGATTAAAGTGACAGAGCTTGCAAAGCAGTTCTATTTGTCAGAAAGTGCGCTTCGGCGCAGATTTAAGGAAGAAGTAGGGATATCCATTACTGAATATGTTAACCAGAGAAAAATTGAAGAATCGAAGATGATGCTTCGGTCAGGTGTGCCGGTAGGTGAAATTGCACGGAGATTAAGTTTTTATGATTTGTCACATTATTACCGGACATTTAAAAAGTATACAGGTGTGACGCCGCAGTATTTTAGAGATACGAATGTTGTAGCATAGGGAAAAAGATGGTGTTTTTCAAGCGTAAAGTTTGTCGAATGATACAAGGATTAATATGTCCATACATTGATGATAATGCTTTCATAAAATTTGTTATAAACCAGAATTTGCGAAGAAATAAAAGCACGTCGATGAAAGGGACAAAAGCACAGATAAGAGATTACAATTATTTGATAAAGGGGGAAATTATGATACTAAGAAGGAAATTATCAATTATTTTAATGATGCTGTTGGTGGCTGGAACATTATTTTACAGTACGATATCTGCGTATGCAGAAGAGGATGCGGAAGAAGTCGAAGAATTATTGTTTGAATCAAAAAAGGTAAAAAAACCAGCAATTGGAAAAACAATCCCAGATGTTGTTACGGTTCAACCAAGTGATGGAAACAGTGCTGCTGATACTAGTAGCTTCCGTGTAAGTTGGGTTGTCAAACAACCGGATGGTTCGTGGGGAGTGGTAGATCCGACTTCCCAGGGGAGTGTGTTTGAAGCGGGAAAAGAATACAGGTTAAGAGTTGAAGTAGAAAATCTAAAAGCGGCAGATGGAAAAGTATTTCCGGATCATGTGCCAACGAGCTATGTGAACGATATGATGGTATCTGTGATATCAGAAGATGCCATTACAGATTCTTATTATACTAAGACAGATGAAACAACAGTATCGTTTGCTATGTACACATCTTCATTTCTTCTGTCGGAACTTACACCAGCACCGGAGTTTAAAGCTACGTCTGTACCGACACACACTTTTCAGGTGAGGAAAGATGCGGATGGTTCAGAACTTGGAGGGTATGATAGCTTGTATGATGCCTTGCAGGCAATTCAGTTAGATAATCGAGAATCTGGCAAGGCATATACAATTATAGTTACTCGTGATTATGGAGAGGATGACAAGACAGGAATCATTCCTCGGGACGCAGATGTTACAATTACCTCATCACCGGGAGAACAGTTCGTGATTACCCGCCTGAATCCTGGGGCAGGATGGACTGCCAGACATTTTACGATAGGGGCTGACTCTTCACTCACATTAAAAAACATCGTCTTGGATGGAAATCATCAAATGGGAGGAATTTATTCGAATGGTGGTGTAGGAATTCATTCAGATATTGCAGCAATTACCTTAGATAAGGGAGCTGTGATACGGAATTGTCTTGGACGTGGCAGCGATCCGTTTACACCTTGGAATGGTGGCGCAATTTGTATGTTAGGGAATGGAAAGGGTGTTGTCACTACTTTAAAAGAAGGATCCCGCATTGAAAATTGTCAAAGTTCGACCGGATATGATGGAGGAGCAGTGTATGTGGACGAAGGGACTCAATTGAATCTCTACGGTGGTGTAATTGATGGGTGTGAGGCGATGGGAACCAAAGAGAATCCAAGTGCAGGTGGAGCTATTGTGCTCCATGGAAAAATGGAAATGGCCGGCGGCATTATTTCCAATAATAAAACAAATTCAAGTGGTGGAGGGATTGTTGTATCAGATTCAGGCAGACTTTCCATAACTGGAGGCGTAATTGAAGGAAATCAGGGGGCACACGGTGGAGGGATTTTTATAGAAGACAGTTTAGCTGAAACGAAAATTGAAAATGCTACGATTGCTGACAACCGAGCGAGATATGGTGGTGGAGTATATTTATATCAGAAAGCAGCTCTTACGGTAGACAACAGTACATTTCGCAATAACACAGCCATCCAAGGAGGGGCGCTCTATACAGGAGATTTTGACTATGGAAATCCAGCAGATCCAGCAAAATATCAGTCTGTCACACTTACAGACAGTGTGAGCTTTACAGAGAATACCGCGTCGGATGGTCTCTATACACCGCCGATAAATGCGGATGTATTTACAAATCTGAAATGTGCAAAGACATCAATAACCGATACACATATTTTCCCCTCAGATTCCGTGTTAACAAACTACGATATTAACTATATTTCTGGTGATCCGGTGGATCCGTCGGCGCTTTATCAAGTCCTGTTTCAATTTCAAAGCAAAAGTCAAGGGGAAGATGGACAGATCTTGGAGATGCCACAGCAGGTGCTTGAACTGCTCCCAGATCCAATTGCAGACGTTACAAAAGGGCAGACAGTGACATTACCAATGCCGGATATGACAGAAGTTGTGGTATCTGATGGAAAGTGGATCTTCGCTGGATGGCAGGCAGGAAATGAAATGGTAGTGAACGATGATGTTACGGTAGTTGGAGAATGGGAATTTCAACCGAATGCAGGAGTCATCAATGCGGCTCCAACGATTCATGCGGTGAATCGAGTACTTGAGATAGGGGAGCAATTTGATCCGCTAGATGGAGTGACAGCGAAGGATGAGGAAGACGGAGAGATTACGTTGACAGAGAGAAATATCCTTGCGAATGACGTGGATACTTCTAAGGTAGGGGATTATCATGTGACGTATCGAGTTGCAGATCAAGAGGGGGCTTCCGCAGAAAAGACGATTACCGTTACCGTCAAAGAGAGGATGGTGAATTGGCCAGGATCACCACAGTCCCCAGAAAAGCCCCAGAAACCAGTGGAGCCAAAGTCCGAGGATCAACGTGTTCATATTAAAAAATCTTCTAAGCGGACAGATTCACCAAAGACGGGAGATCTGTCACAGATAGGAGAAACAATTTTTATAATGTTAAGTGCAGCAGGTGTATTTTTCGTTTTAATCGGGAAAAAACGAAAAAGGAATAAGAACTAAATGGTTTAATCCAGTATTGCTATTGTTATCGCAAAGGTATCATCGGTATAAGATATGTCCATATCACCATTGTATTTTTCTACGATAGTCTGCACGCTTCGAAGCCCAATTCCATGGGCTTCTTTTTCTATAGAAACCGTTTGTATATCTGGCTTTCAGAGACAGTGTCCGATCGGATAATTTGGGAACTTTTCTGAGAGCTTCAATGGCGTTGTCTATGGTGTTCCCCAGGATAGAGCAAAGGTCGATGTCATCGATTTTCGGAGACGTTTCCAAATCGATCTGAAACTCACATTGGATATGGGAGTCCAAGGCGAGTTGTTCTTTATTGTTTAAAACGGCGTTTACAATTTTATTAGGACAATAAACTTTAAGATTGGAAGCAAATTCCTGATTCAATTCTTGAAAATATTCTTTTGCCTGTTCCAGCTCGTTGTCTCGTAAAAATGTACCGATAATATTCAGATGATTTTTCATATCGTGCCGGAGTCTTCGTACCGTCTGCTGGTTTTGTTCCAGTTCCTGGTAGTAAGACTGCTGGTATTGGAACGTTTCCAGTTCCATATCGGACCGCACCGTCTTCGCCATGTAAGTGCATAAGTAACAGCAGCCAAGAGTTGTGAAAACACAGGCGACACAAGCTGGATATGCAGTATAAGAACGCGCAGTTTCCGTATTTTTGATGACAGTTATAATTCCAGTAAAGGAAGTAAGAGCCACCAGATCAAGCACAATCCACATGCGGGGGAGTAAAAGTTTTACCGTATAAGAAAGCCAGTGCTTCACCAACCGGTACAGAAGATACCAGATAGGGAGCCGAAGGGCAAATGTTGTCGTATGTAAAACTGTCTGCGCGATGGAAGAACAGAAGCTTATGCAGGCAACGCAGTATGGAATACTAATGTATGCGCAACAACGAGAAAACGGTAATGATAGGGAACGCTTAAAACTGGAAAAGATTGCAAATGAAATAGGAGAGTATTGGGGGCTGGAGAAACCTGTGACAGGTTATCCGGAACTCTTTAAGGAAATTACACTTGAAATCCAGAACAACCAGTTTGGACAAATATAACCGGGTTAGGAAGAAGTGAGAAGCTCCCTCAAGGTATTTTCAAAATGGAAAGTAAGTGAAAGAAAAGCCATAGTCTTATATGATGAAAGCTATGACTTTTCTTTTCCCTCGATGAGATACTCATAGGAAACATGAAAAACTTCAGTAAGTGCTTTTAATTCCACATCTGTGACGTAGCGCTTATTCGTCTCAATTCTGGTAATCACATTTTTATCCATATCATACCCATTCAGCTGAAGCTGGTAAGCTAAGAGCCGCTGTGACATATTATGTTGGCGGCGGAGTTCAATGAGCCTTTGGCTGATCAGGTTTTTCTCCCCGGTGGATGTTTTCGGTTTCGGCATATTTCTAATCCCTCCTGCAAATAGTGTTGGCAGGTTTGTCTCACTTTTTGCACTTTTTCTATTGATTTTACATGGGATTAGGAATACAATCGGTTGTAAAAGTGAGACAAAAATATACCAGAACAAAATGAGAGAATCAGTTGGAGAAAAGCGGAGAGAATAAGAAAAAGCGATCGTACAAGAGAAATGAATGTTTCGTAATAAAGAAACTTTATATTGATTTTACTGGTTTCACTTTTTACAATGTTTCGTAATAAGAAATTATTTACAAGAAGGGTGATGGGTATGCACCAAAAGGATATGGAGCGGTTTGCTTTCTTGTTTTTATGCGGAAAGCGTGACAGGGAAATCTTACTGGGAAAAGAAAAGATGACGTTTTCAGATTTGGACAGGCTGACGTATATTTCTGATTTTTTGGGATTGAAATGGTATAATCTGCAAATCTGGAATGAGTATGCAGGGCAGTTCAGTGAACAATTTCAGCAGTTGGAATTGTTATACGATGAGACCTGCAGCATTATATCTTGGGATTTAACAGAAGCAGATGAGCATCTGCATGACCGCTGGCTTCAGGAGTTTTGCATCCAGGTACCGGATAAGAAAATTCGAAAACAGCTGGAACAAATTATAAAACAACAATATCAGGAACAAGGGATGGAAGATCCCACAGAGACAGACATCGTGTAGGTGCCTGTCTTTTTTCGCGGAAAATTAGGAAAAAGATTTCGAAGGGAGGTGATAGGAAACGTGAGTATCAGTATCCATGAATTAATGGCAGTCGCCAGGGAATCGGAAGGTGTGAAGGCAGTGAAGGGAGATGACATACTGTGTGAGAAACGCTTCGCACCGGATACCCATATATGGTGGAGTTTTTGGTGTTAGGGCAAAAGGAAGTGTTCGGGGAAAAGGGAGAGTATTATCGCTATTTTTTGACCAAGGAAGCGTATCGTGAATTGATCGATCTGCAGAATCAGGGAGTCCTGCGCTTTCAAAAGCAGGCGCTTGTTTTAGAGGGGATGCTACATTATCTTCCAGCCCAGGCATTTGTCCGGGACCGGGAGTAGGAAGCTTAACAGGCTGGAAAAGAAAAAGTCTTTGCAGGAGCATGGCTCCGAGTCCGGGAGCTCTTTCACCGGAAATTTTTATAGAATGAGAAAGAAGGAAGTGGTAAGCGATGATCATTGGAATCCTGCGGAAGTGGTGTCTTTGATCGAGAAACAGGGCAGGCTTTACATTGAAAAGATATTGTCTGCGATCAACGAGGCAGACTTTGATCTGCGGGCAGTTCCTTCCATTTTCATGGGAGTCGGGGCTGCTATTTTTCAGCACCGTGTAAGCACCCAGGACCGCCTGCGCCGCCCGATTTACCTCACAGACATCCATGCTAACGCAGCCGGATATGAACGGATTGTGGGGCAGATGAGGACGCTGTGAGACGCCCGGTCTTTTCCTTTCGCCCAAACCTTAAGAACCCGGAGCATGAAAAAGCGTGGCGGCTTTTGATGGAAGTTCCGGCAGGACAGAGGAATCAGTATCTGGTGGATGTGATCTTAGAAAAAGAAGAGCGGGAAACCTTACGGAAATTGATTCAGGAGACTGTTCGGGAAGAACTGAAAAGTGGCGGTATGGAACGAATGCCAGCATGTGAAAAGGAAGAAATGAGTACACAGCCGCTCCCTCCAGAGTCAGTATCTGGATGTATCTGCCATCTATTGGAAGAGTGTTTTTGAGAAGCATTTAAAAGAAAATCTCTGTTCAATTGCCTGAAAAAGCGTTACAATCATTCCATAAAGACGGGGAGGTGCTCCATGGATCAGAAAGAACAAACAAAGTGCATGGGTTCAGACGGAATGCAGAAAATGAGCAGTGTCATCAATGCCGACCTCATGACTGTGGAAGAGATTCATCAGAAGCAAAACGTAGTTTTATAGGATAGCAAAAACCAGATACGTAGAATGTGAAATACAAGATCTTTTGTGCGTGACAAGTGTGTCGGAAGCGGTTACACTATGCCTAGTGATCGCACTACAGAAACTTGTGAAGCCTGTAGTCCGGAGAGACTCCTACGGGGGTCTTTTCGTTATTATAGGGCAGATAAGAAATGGTTCAAGGTGGGGATACAATATTATGCAGATTGTGTTCGGGAAGCCGGATGTGAAAGTTCCCAGGATATGGACAAGCTGAAACTCAGTTGGCAGGGATACAATTATGGGAACGGCTATATCTCATGGGCATTGGAAAAGTTTGCCGGTCTATTTGGAAACGGACAGCTTGTCACCATTGCGAAAAGCCAGCTTGGAAATGAAGGGGGAGAGAAGTTCTGATCATGGTGGGGATTTACAGAGAGACAAGAGTGGTGTGCCTGGTGATAAATATGAAAAGTACAATCATGAGATTGATAAAATAGAGTCATTGGGGAGGGGAATATTTGAAACGGGAAGAGATTTTTGAATATGTAAAAAAGCAATATGGAACAATTCCGGAATATCTTTGGAAGAGTTCTCCGGAGAACGCAATCCTCCGGCATAAAAAGGGGAAATGGTATGCAGCTATTCTGCGAGTTGAAAAATCGAAACTGGGTTTGCAAGAGGAAGGAACAGTAGATATCATCAATGTGAAATGTGAACCGGATATGGTTGGACTCTTGACACAGACCTACGGTTTTCTGCCAGGATATCACATGAATAAGAAGTATTGGATCACCATGTTGTTAGATGGAAGTGTAAGTGAGGCAAAAATCTTAGATTTTCTGGATATGAGTTATGATTTAATTGACAGAAAAACAACTAGATAGTATAGAAAACTAGTTAAAATATGTATGGGTAAACTCTTAAATGCTTTAATACCGTTATATTATGAGGTGTTCAAGCATTTTTATTATGCAAGAAACGAATAGTATTTTGAAAACAGTATTATATAACAAGAGGATATAAATACACCAACTAGACAAACAAATTGCCCATTTAGGAGTAGATATATTAGATGGATTGACATAATAAGTATAGAAGTGTATATTGCAAGCATAAAGATTAAATAATCTTTTAATTGTTGTAAAAACATTTAAGAAGAGAGGTATTTATCATGAAAAAAACTTACAAAATCGAAGTAGACTGCGCAAACTGTGCAAACCTTATGGAAGATGCAGCGAAAAAGACTGTTGGTGTTGCTAATGCAACTGTAAACTTTATGACACAGAAGATAATCGTAGAGTTTGAAGAAGGAAAAGAGCCAAAGACAGTTATGAAAGACGTGTTGAAAGCTTGCAAAAAAGTAGAGCCAGACTGCGAAATCGAACTCTAAAAAACAGCACCCTGGATGCGTAAGGCTGAAGGGGTGTAAATTCACAAAAAACATATGAACGAATAAACATAGATAGAATGATAAAAGGAGGAAAAAGCTGTGAATAAGAAACAGAAAAAAATGCTGACAAGAATCATCATTGCAGTAATCATGGTGATTGCATTAAATCTAGTACCGATAACAGGAATCGCGCAGCTGGCTCTTTACTTAGTTACGTATCTCGTAATTGGGTACGACATTTTGAAAAAAGCAGGAAAAGGGATTCTAAATCGTCAGGTTTTTGATGAAAACTTTTTGATGGCAGTCGCAACAGTGGGAGCTTTTGCCCTAGCAATTTATTCTAAAAGCGGAGATTATAATGAAGCAATTGCTGTTATGCTGTTTTACCAGATTGGGGAATTGTTCCAGAGCTATGCGGTTGGAAAGAGCCGCAAAAATATTAGCGCATTGATGGATATCCGTCCGGACTATGCAAATGTAGAAAGAAATGGAGCATTAGAGAAAGTAGATCCTGATGAGGTTGAGATTGAAAGTATTATTGTGGTACAACCAGGAGAAAAAGTTCCGTTGGATGGAGTTGTAATAGAAGGAACCTCCAGTCTGAATACAAGCGCATTAACGGGCGAGAGCCTTCCACGTGATGTGAAACAGGGCGATGAGATTATCAGCGGATGCATCAATATGACAGGTGTATTGAAAATTCAGACAACCAAGGAATTTGGGGAATCAACCGTATCGAAAATTTTGGAACTTGTAGAGAACTCCAGTTCCAGAAAATCAAAATCCGAAAACTTTATTTCTAAGTTTGCCAGGATCTATACACCGGCAGTTTGCTATGGCGCGCTGGTGCTGGCAATATTACCGCCATTGGTACAGATGTTGTTTTTGGGACAGGCAGTACAATGGGGCGTATGGATTTACAGAGCGCTTACCTTCCTTGTAATCAGTTGTCCATGTGCGCTGGTTATCAGTATTCCCCTCAGCTTTTTTGCAGGCATTGGCGGTGCCAGCAAAGAAGGTGTTCTGATTAAAGGCTCTAACTATATGGAAACTTTGTCACAAGCAAAATGTGTAGTGTTCGACAAAACCGGAACATTGACACAGGGCGTATTTGAAGTGAGTGCTGTTCATCATAACGAAATGGAGGAAAAGAAGCTCCTGGAATATGCTGCACTAGCAGAATGTGCTTCTTCACATCCAATCAGCAGAAGCCTTCAGAAAGCCTACGGAAAAGAAATTGATCGTAGCAGAGTTTCTGATATACAGGAAATCAGTGGACATGGAATTATAGCTAAAGTGGATGGACATGAGGTCGTAGCAGGAAACAGTAAGTTGATGAAGAAACTTGGCGTGAAATATTATGATTGTCATAAAGTTGGAACGATTATTCATATGGCGCTTGACGGAAAATATGCAGGTCATATCGTAATCTCTGACATTTTAAAACCACATTCTAAAGAGGTTATCAGAGAACTGAAAAAAGCCGGAGTGGAAAAAACGGTAATGCTCACAGGTGATGCCAAACGTGTGGCAGAGCAGGTTGCACAGTCTCTTGGAATCGATGAAGTGTACAGCGAACTTCTTCCAGGTGATAAAGTAGCAAAAGTAGAAGAATTACTGTCGATGAAATCAGAGAAAGATAAACTGGCATTTGTTGGAGACGGAATCAATGATGCCCCAGTGTTGACGCGTGCTGACATTGGAATTGCAATGGGGGCAATGGGATCTGATGCGGCGATTGAAGCGGCAGATGTTGTTCTGATGGATGACGATCCGTTGAAAATTTCCAAGGCGATTAAGATTTCCAGAAAGTGCCTGAGAATTGTATATCAAAACATTGTATTTGCACTAATTATCAAATTTACATGTCTTGGTCTTGGAGCAGTGGGTATTGCTAATATGTGGTTTGCAATCTTTGCAGATGTAGGTGTAATGATCATTGCAATTCTAAATGCGATACGTGCGCTCAGAGTCCATAAATTATAAAAGAAGGAAGGAGCTGTATATGTGGAGAAAGAAGATAGAAAAAATGGCGGACTTTTTTAAAATCCTCAGTACACCAAGCCGGATACAGCTCCTTTTCCTTTTACTAGAAAAAGAAAGCAGTGTAACAGAGCTTGCAGAGGAGATGGGAGTTACGCAATCTTCCGTTTCCCATCAGCTGAACATTTTAAGGCTTAACAATATCGTTACATGCCGGAGAGAAGGAAAGCAGATTTTTTATATTCTGTCAGATCCTTGGATGAGAAGACTATTATTGTTAAATGAATACACATTGAAAACGTGAGAAGGTGATAGTATGAAATTAGTATTACTGCGTCATGGAGAAAGCTTATGGAATCAGGAAAATCGATTTACAGGCTGGACAGATGTGCCTTTGACAGAAAAAGGGCGGCAGGAGGCTATAGAAGCCGGAAGACTGCTGAAAACGGAAAAAATTTCATTTGATGTATGCTATACATCGTATTTAAAACGTGCAATACAAACATTAAATTTAGTTCTACAAGAAATGGATGTCGAATGGAGTCCCGTATATAAAGATTGGAGACTAAATGAAAGACATTATGGAAATCTTCAGGGATTAAACAAAAATGAAACAGTAGAAAAATACGGCGAAGACCAGGTAAAGATATGGAGACGCTCTTATGATGTACGGCCTCCGTTTTTGGAAGAAACAGATGATAGAAATCCGGCAAAAAATTTACAGTATAAAAATATTCCAAAAGAGGATTTACCACTTTCCGAGAGTCTTAAAGACACAGAAAAGAGAGTAAGCCTTTGCTTTGAAACAGAAATTATTCCGCAGATAAAAAAAGGAAAAAATGTGTTGATTACAGCGCATGGAAATTCTCTCAGAGCCTTGATTATGAAATTGGAATGTTTAAATCCGAAAGAAATTTTGGACTTAAACTTACCTACAGGAATTCCGATTGTCTATGAACTGAATTGTAAGATGGAAATCAAGAAGAAAAAATACTTGGGAGATTCAGAGTGGGTAAAAGAAAAAATAGATCAAGTTGCAGCTCAGGGAATGAAAAAGGAGATGGGCATGAACAGAAAAAAGGAAGTTGATAGTTTTTATACAGCTTCAAGGGAAGATTATTTAATTGCAGTATATTTATTGCAGAAAGAAAAAGGATATGCTCGTTCGATAGATATTTCAGAAATGTTGGGTTATACGAAACCCAGTGTTTCAAACGGTATCCATATTTTGATTGAAAATAATCTGCTTTCTATGGACAGCAACCGTTATATACAGTTTACGGATCAGGGAAGAAAAAAGGCGGAAGAAATTTATTGGCGCTATCAAATAGTAAAAGACTATTTTCAAGTGATTTTAGGCATTGATGAAAAGACAGCAGAACAAGATAGCCGTAAGATAGAACATATCGTTAGTCCTAAAACAATTAAAAAGATGCAGGCAGAACTACAAAAGAATAGATAAGAATGGGAGTAACCCGCTGCAGGAAGGGGCTGTGAAATAACAGCCTCTACGAAAAAAGAGGACTTTTCGTTCAAAATGAA
>OIYW01000695.1_pt1 | contig 28580 bp, 26 predicted proteins | sample 1588351 | NCBI WGS metagenome assembly OIYW01 (sample SAMN03283268) | human gut metagenome | biome: human-associated habitat; material: feces | host: Homo sapiens | place: USA | collected 2013 | reverse complement strand
TGCGCATTGCCCGCCTGGCCCGGGAGCTGGGCTGCGGGGACTTTGTGAAAATTGAGATCATGCGGGACACCAAGTACCTGCTGCCCGACAACCAGGAGACCATTAAGGCCACGGAAATCCTGGCCAAAGAGGGCTTTGTGGTGATGCCCTACATGTGCCCCGATTTAAACGCCGCCCGGGACCTGGTCAGCGCCGGGGCCGCCTGCGTGATGCCCCTGGCCTCCCCCATCGGCTCCAACAAGGGTCTGGCCACCCGGGACTTTATCCAGATCCTCATTGACGAGATCGACCTGCCCGTCATTGTGGACGCGGGCATCGGCCGGCCCTCCCAGGCCTGCGAGGCCATGGAGATGGGCGCCGCGGCCATTATGGCCAACACCGCTTTGGCCACCGCCGGGGACCTGCCCCTGATGGCCGCCGCCTTCCGCCAGGCCATCGAGGCGGGCCGCAAGGCGTACCTCTCCGGGCTGGGGCGGGTGCTGGCCCGGGGCGCCAGCGCCTCTGACCCCCTGACGGGCTTTTTGCGGGACTGAGGGGGCGTTATCATGGCACAGCGGGAAAACCAGTTTTTGATCGACTCTGAATTCCTCTCCCCCCAGGCTTTGGAGAAAAAGCACCGGCTGGAGACGGACCCCTCCTCCCGGAAGAGCCACCTGGAATACCTGCCCGGCATGGAGGTGCTCCACTCCGACGTGATGGAGAAGGTGCTCTCCCAGATGGACAGCTACGACTACGCCCAGTACACCGCCCGGGACGTGCGGGCCGCCCTGGAGCACGAAACCTGCACCATCGAGGACTTTAAGGCCCTGCTCTCCCCGGCGGCCGAGCCCTTTTTGGAGGAGATGGCCCAGCGGGCCTGCCTGGAGACCAAAAAGCACTTCGGCAACACGGTGTACCTGTTCACCCCCTTGTACATCGCCAACTACTGCGAGAACTACTGCGTTTACTGCGGCTTTAACTGCTACAATCACATCCACCGGATGAAGCTTTCTCTTGAGCAGATTGAGCACGAGATGGAGGTCATTGCCCAAAGCGGCATGGAGGAAATCCTCATCCTCACCGGGGAGAGCCGCTCCATGAGCTCCGTGGAGTACATCGGCGAGGCCTGCAAGCTGGCCCGGAAGTACTTCCGCAACGTGGGGCTGGAAATCTACCCGGTGAATACGGATGAGTACCGCTACCTTCACGAATGCGGGGCGGACTACGTCACCGTGTTCCAGGAGACCTACGACCGGGACAAGTACGAGACGCTGCACCTGATGGGCCACAAGCGGGTGTGGCCCTACCGCTTCGACGCCCAGGAGCGGGCCCTGCGGGGCGGCATGCGGGGCGTGGCCTTCTCCGCCCTTTTGGGCCTGGCGGACTTCCGCAAGGACGCCCTGGCCAGCGCCTTGCACGTCTACTACCTCCAGCGGAAGTACCCCGCGGCGGAGATGTCCCTCTCCTGCCCGCGGCTGCGGCCCATCATCAACAACGACAAGATCAATCCCCTGGACGTGGGCGAGCGCCAGCTGTGCCAGGTGCTGTGCGCCTACCGCATCTTTTTGCCCTTTGTGGGCATCACCGTTTCCTCCCGGGAGAACGCCGCCTTCCGCAACGGCATTGTGCGCATCGCGGCCACCAAAGTCTCCGCCGGGGTGAGCACCGGCATCGGGGATCACGAGAGCAAGTACCAGGGGAAGGAGGCCGAGGAAACGGGCGACGAGCAGTTTGAGATCAGCGACGAGCGCAGCCTCTCCCAAATGTATCAGGACATGGCGGAGGAGGGCTTGCAGCCCGTCCTCAACGATTACCTCTATGTTTGAGATCGTGTGCGTCACCGCAAGGGCGCTGTGCCCCAATGACTTTCTCTCCCAGCTGGAGCGGGTGGCGGCCGCCGGGGTGGACAAGATCCTCCTGCGGGAAAAGGACCTGCCGGAGCCGGCGTACAAAGCCCTGGCCGCCCAGGCGCTGGACCTCTGCCGCCGGTATGGAACAGAGTGCGTGGTGCACAACTTCCCCCAGACAGCCAGAGAGCTGGGCGCCCGCGCCCTGCACCTGCCCCTCCCCCGGCTGCGGGAGCTGACCCCGGCGGAGAGAGGGGAATTTCCCACGCTGGGAGCCTCCTGCCACAGTTTGGAGGACGTGCGGGAGGCGGCGGAGCTGGGGTGCTCCTATGGCACGCTGGGGCACATCTTCCCCACCGGGTGCAAGCCGGGCCTGCCCCCCCGGGGTGTGGAGCTGCTGGCACAGGTGTGTCATGCCTCCCCCCTGCCCGTGTACGCCATTGGAGGCATCGGCCCGGAGAATATCGCCCAAGTGAAACAGGCTGGGGCCGCCGGGGCCTGCGTGATGAGCGGCCTGATGACCGCCCCCGACCCGGCCCGCCTTGTGGGCCAACTGAGAAAGGAGGCGGGAGAATGAACTTTACCGCCCAAAACCTGCTGCTCTACGCCGTGACGGACCGGGCCTGGGTGGGCAGGCAGACTTTGCTGGAACAGATAGAGTCCGCGCTGAAAGGAGGCGCCACCTTGGTGCAGCTGCGGGAAAAGGATCTTCCCCGGCTGGACTATATTCGGGAGGCCGCCCAGGCCACAGCCCTGTGCCACCGCTACGGCGTGCCCCTGATCGTCAACGACTCCCTGGAGGTGGCCCTGAAGAGCGGGGCTGATGGCGTCCACGTGGGCATTGAGGACCAGCCGGTGGCGGAGATCCGCCGCCAGGCGGGCAAGGGCTTCCTCATCGGGGCCACAGCCAAAACCGTGGAACAGGCCCGGGCCGCCCAAGCCGCCGGGGCGGACTACCTGGGGGTGGGGGCAGTGTTCCCCTCCCCCACCAAGAAAAACGCCATCCGCATCACCACGGGGCAGCTGCGGGAGATCTGCGCCAGCGTGTCCATCCCCTGCGTGGCCATTGGGGGCATCAGCCGGGAGAACCTGCCCGCCTTGGCGGGGGGCGGCATGGACGGCTTTGCCCTGGTCTCCGCCATCTTCTCCCAGCCGGACATCGAAGCCGCCTGCCGGGAGCTGCGTGCCCTGGCAGAGCGCACTGTAAAGGAGGGGAAAGCATGAACACCTGCCTATCCATTGCCGGAAGCGACCCCAGCGGCGGGGCGGGCATCCAGGCGGACCTGAAAACGATGACCGTGAACGGCGTGTACGCCATGTGCGCCATCACCGCGCTGACCGTGCAGAACACCTTGGGCGTCACCAACATTTTAGAGGTGGGCCCAGAGTTTTTAGGCCAGCAGATTGACGCCGTGTTCCAGGACATCCGGCCCGACGCGGTGAAGGTGGGCATGGTGTCCTCGGCGGGGCTCATCCGCGTCATCGCCCAGAAGCTGCGCCAGTACGGCGCCCAGAACGTGGTGGTGGACCCGGTGATGGTCTCCACCAGCGGGTCCCGGCTGCTGGAAAGCGACGCTGCCGCCGCCCTGCGGGAAGAGCTGTTCCCCCTGGCCGCGGTGGTGACGCCCAACATCCCCGAGGCCCAGGCCCTTTCCGGGCGGGACATCCACACCCCAGAGGACATGGAGGCCGCCGCCAAAGCCGTGGGGGACGCCTACGGCTGCGCCGTGCTGTGCAAGGGCGGCCACAGCCTCAACGACGCCAACGACTACCTGTACTGCCAGGGGCAGGGCCGGTGGTTCTTGGGCCAGCGCATCGAGAACCCCAACACCCACGGCACCGGCTGCACCCTTTCCAGCGCCATTGCCGCCAACCTGGCCAAGGGCCAGGACCTGGAAACCGCCGTGGCAACGGCCAAGGAGTACCTCTCCGGGGCCCTGGCGGCCATGCTGGACCTGGGCCACGGCAGCGGCCCCTTAGACCACGCCTATCCACTGAGAACCCACAAGGAGGACTGACCTATGGAATACACCACCCAAATGGACGCCGCCCGCAAGGGCATTGCCACCCCACAAATGAAGGCCGTGGCGGAGAAGGAACACATGCCCCTGGAGCAGCTGATGGAGCTGGTGGCAAAAGGCCAGGTGGCCATCTGCGCCAACAAGGCCCACACCTGCCTGGACCCCCAGGGCGTGGGCAGCATGCTGCGCACCAAAATCAACGTGAACCTGGGGGTCTCCCGGGACTGCAAGGACTATGACATCGAGATGAAAAAGGTGCAGAGCGCCATCGACCTGGGGGCCGAGGCCATCATGGACCTGTCCTCCCACGGGGACACCCAGCCCTTCCGGAAAAAGCTGGTGGCCGAGTGCCCCGCCATGATTGGCACCGTGCCGGTGTACGACAGCGTCATCCACTACCAGCGGGACCTGGGCACCCTCACCGCCCAGGACTTCATCGACGTGGTGCGCCTTCACGCGGAGGACGGGGTGGACTTTGTCACCCTGCACTGCGGCATCACCCGCAAAACCATTGAGCAGATCCGCCGCCACAAGCGGAAGATGAACATTGTCAGCCGGGGCGGCAGCCTGGTGTTCGCCTGGATGACCATGACCGGGGAGGAAAACCCCTTCTACGAGCACTTCGACGAGATTCTGGACATCTGCGAACAGCACGACGTGACCATCTCCCTGGGGGACGCCTGCCGGCCCGGCTGCCTGGCCGACGCCACCGACGTGTGCCAGATTGAGGAGCTGGTGCGTCTGGGCGAGCTGACCAAACGGGCCTGGGAGCACAACGTCCAGGTGATGGTGGAGGGCCCCGGCCATGTGCCCCTGAACCAGGTGGCGGCCAACATGCAGGTGCAGCAGAGCATCTGCATGGGGGCGCCCTTCTACGTGCTGGGCCCCCTGGTGACGGACATCGCCCCGGGGTACGACCACATCACAGCCGCCATCGGCGGGGCGGTGGCGGCCATGAGCGGCGCGGCCTTCCTGTGCTATGTCACCCCGGCGGAGCACCTGGCCCTGCCCAACGTGGAGGACGTGAAGCAGGGCATCATCGCCTCGAAAATCGCCGCCCACGCCGCGGACATCGCCAAGGGCATCCCCGGCGCCCAGGAGATAGACGACAAGATGGCCAACGCCCGCCGTGCCCTGGACTGGGAAGCCCAGTTCGCCTGCGCCCTGGACCCCGAGACCGCCCGGGCCATTCGGGACAGCCGCAAGCCCGAGGACGACCACAGCGACACCTGCAGCATGTGCGGCAAGTTCTGCGCCGTGCGCAGCATGAACAAGGCCCTGAGCGGGGAGTACATCGACATTCTGTAACCCGTGCCTTTACACTAAAACAAAAGCCCGCCGCCCTCTCTTTGCTTTGAGAGGGCGGCGGGCTCTTTCTCACAGGGGGCCTGTTTATTCCTGGAAATTGGGCAAATAAGCGCCCAGCTTCTTCAGCTTTTTCTGAACCTCTGCCACCGGCACCTGGTGGACGTCCATCTCTTCCAGGGCACAGATTGCCGCGGCGGTGCCAGCCGCCTGGCCGGTGATGTAACACCCGGGCATCACCCGCACAGAGGACTGCATGTAGCGGTCTGTGCAGATGCTCCTCCCAGCGGTAAGCAAATTGGAAAAGCCCTTTACCGGCAAGGTGCGGTAGGGAATGCCGTAGCTCTGGCCGGGCTTGTAGCGGTAGGTGGTGTGCTCCTTCTCAAACAGCTCATAGTCATCCAGCCCCACCGTGTTGGCGTGGATATCAATGTTGTAGCTGTAACGGCCAATCTCATCGGGGAACACCGCCTCATCCAAAAAGTCCTGGAGCACCAGCCGGTAATCGCAAATCACCCGGCGGCTTTCCCGAATGCCCATCATGGCCGCAGTGGTCACCAATTGGAGCTTCGGAAGGTCATAGTATTTCTGGTAAAAGCGCAGGTACTCCTGCACCAGGCGGCGGCCCCGCACCATGCCCTGGGACAGGCTGGCGCAGTTTGTGGAGCTCATCCCAAACACATGGCCCGCGTTCATGGAACCTAGATTTCCCATGCTCATAAACAGGCCGGGCGCATGGTGGTCCGGCTGGGAGAAGAACCCATCGGCAATGGCCTGGTCGATTTTGGCCTGATGGTCCGGCAGGCCCACGTCCTGGTACCCCGTTTCGCGCCAGTCCACGCCAGAGAGCAGGGCGCACAGAGTGGGCGGCATGATGTTGGGAGTGTCCGTGCCCGCGTCCCAACAGCGGACGCCGTGAGCAGCATGGCGCCAGCCAGCAACAGAGCCGCCAACTTGATTTTCTTTGCGCTTTCACAGTTCCACAAAAAAACGCCTGCTTCGCCAGGGAGGGGTTCCCCCTTTCTCCAAAAGGGAGGCCTCCTTGGGCAGCAGGCGTTTTCTTGTTCAGCATTTAGAAATTCCCGTTATTCCAGCCCCAGTCAGGAGAGGCCAAATAGCGGACATACAGATCCTTGGGGTCTACGCCCAGCTCCTTCTGGAACAGGGCGCACACCTCCTGTGTCATCCGCTCAGAGCCCTCTCTGTCAATTTTGTTTCCGAACACCTTCACCTCTACAATCGCCAGGGGCTTGGCGCTCTCTCCCCGGAACCACATGCGGCACTGGTCCTCCAGGGTGACCATCAGCCAGTCCTCCGTCTTCTCGGGCAGATGGGTGATGATGCGCCCCAGCTGGCTTTTCACCGTCTGGGCCGTCTCGTTGGAAACCTGCACGTTCGTCTTGATTTGGATGCAAGGCATAATAAAGACCTCCTTCTTCCAGGGCCTCTTTTCCCAGGGCCCTGGAACTTTTCTAACAAATATAGTATAATCCATTTTAGAACAATTGGGCAGTGCCCAAAGCAGAAAAGAGCGATCCGCCATGAAAATCACGCAGACAAAGGACATCCGGGCAGCCAACCGCTGGGAGATTATGCGGCAGGTGCTGGGGAACTACCCCATCAGCCGGGCGGACATCGGCCGCCGCACCGGCTTGAACAAGGCCACGGTTTCCACCATTGTCAAGGAGTGGATTGACGCCGGGCTGCTGATGGAAACCGAGCTGGGCCACTCGGAAGGGGGGCGCAAACCCATCCTCCTCTCCCCCCTCCACGGGGCGGGCTGCGCCGTGGCCCTGGACATTGATATCAGCCGGGTTCAGGCCATTTTAACGGACCTCTCGGGAGAGACCGTCCTGGCCCGGGAGCAGTTCCCCACCCAGGGGGAGGATTTCCCCCGGGTGTATGAGCGGGTGTGCCATGCGGTGGACAGGCTTTTGGCCCAGATGCCCGTCTCCCAATATGGGCTGGTGGGCATGGGGGTGGCTGTCCACGGCGTGGTGGACCTGTCCGGGCTGATCCGCTTTATTCCCCGGCGGGGCTGGCGGAACGTGGACCTGCGCAGCCTGCTGGCAGAGCGCTACCAGGTTCCGGTTTCCCTGGACAACGACGGCAACCTGGCCGCCCTGGCCCAGCAGGAACTGATCAGCGGCACGGGGGAGTGCCTGCAAAGCCTGGCCATGGTCAACATTGGCGACTCCATCTCGGTGGGGCTCATCACCAACGGCGAGTTGTTCCGGGGCTTCCACGGCTTTGCCAACGCCATCGGCCACCACACCATCAATTTTGACGAGCCCGTGCAGTGCTCCTGCGGCAAATATGGCTGCTGGGAGCAGTACTGCTCCGACGGCGCCCTGATCGCCTATGCCAACTCTGTGCTCTCCCAACCCATTTCTTCCATTCCAGAGCTGGCGGACCTCATCCGCCGCCAGGACCCCACCGCGCGGCAGGTTCTGGACCGCTTCATCACCTACCTGGCCGTGGGGCTGACCAACATCATCTTCATCTTTGACTGCCAGGTCATTGTCATCAGCTCCGAGCTTCTTTCCGCCCTGCCCTATTACATGCCCGACATTCTGGGGAAAATGGTGCTGCCCATCACCCACGCGGAGGAGGTTGTGCTCTCCCCCCTGGGGAAAAGCGGGCCCATTCTGGGCGCTGCCCACCAGGCCATCTGCCAATTTTTTCAGGATATGGCAAACGCCGCGGAAACAAACGGCTGAACCCTGTTCTCAGCAAAAGAGGAGCCGCTGGAAGGCTCCTCTTTTTTATAGGATGGATCCCGCCCGTTCAAGCCGCGGCTTTCCGCGCTCAATCGTAGAGCAGCTTGTGGCGGAGATAGAAGAAATGATCGCTGTGGGTGTGGATGGAGAGCATCCGGGTGTGGGGGTGGTCCTCACTGGTGAACTCCTTGCCGAACTTGCCAATGGTCAGCGCCTGGCCGCCCACATAAATGCAGGAGTAGTTGAAGAACAGCTCGTCCATCATCTTCTGGCTTACCAGGTAGTGCATGTAAGAGGGGGTCTCCACCAGCAGCCGGTCAATGCCGAACTTCTTCAGCACATACAGGGCCACTTTGGAGTCGGGGGCGGTGTCGCCGGTGCCGATGACCAGCACCTTGTCCGCGTTCTCCTTCATGCCCTGGATGAGCTCCTCTGTCACAGCCTCCATGGAGGGGGCGTCCACAAAGTAAGCCTCGTTTTTCAGGTTCTCCCGCACCAGCTCCATGCCCTCGCGGGAGGTAGAGATCATCACGGGCACCTCGGGGGTGTTGAAGAGGATGTGGCCGAAGGGGATGTCTGTGGCGTCCAGAGAGGTGATGATGTTCCAGGGCACCGGGTTCTTGCCGTTTGCAATGCGCATGTCCTCCATGTCCTGGTCGAACACATGGCAGGTATAGTCGGCTTCGGCGTTCATGGTGCCGGCGCCCAGCATCACGCCGTCGGAAACAGCCCGCAGCATATTCAGGATGAACCAGTCGGCGTCAGCGCCGGCGGGATCATACTTGTTCTTCTTGGCGATCAGGGGGCCCTGGGGGGCGTCTGTAAAGGCAATGCGCCCGTCGATGGAGGTCACCAGAGAGGTGTAGGTGCAGGGACGGTCCTCATGGAGCTCCAAAAACTTCAGGTCGCCGTAGATCTTCTGGATCTTGGGGCAGCTCATGGTCTCCACCTGGCAGCTTTCCAGCTCCTTGCTCTGGTAGATGCGGGTCAGGTGCAGGCGGTCCACGTCGAAGGGCATTTTAAACAGGGATGTAGCCATGGTGTCCCTCCCTTAGATCAGGCTGCCGCCGCAGACGTTCATAATCTCGCCGGTGATAAAGCCGCTGTCCTCGCTGCAGGAGAGGAACCGCACGGCGTTGGCCATGTCGGCCACTTTGCCCATCTTGTGCAGGGGGTACAGGGAAGCGTACGCCTCCTCCAGGGCGGCGGGGTCCTCTGCATCCAAAAAGCGCTGCTCTGTCATGGGGGTGCGCACCAGGCCGGGCAGCACGCAGTTGACCCGCACCTTGGGGGCGTACTCCAGGGCGATGCACTTGGTCAGCATAATGACGCCAGCCTTAGAGGGGCAGTAGCCAATGCGCTCGGGGATGGGGCGCACGCCCAGGTCGGAGCCGATGGTGACAATGGAGGGGTCCTCGCTCTTGACCAGTTCTTTCACAGCGGCCTTGCACATGTTGAACACGCCGCCCAGGTTGATGGAGATTTCCCGCATAAAGGTGTTGTACTCGGTATTCTCCAAAGAGCCGATGAAGGTGACGCCGGCGCAGCACACCAGCTTGTCCACATGGCCAAAGGCCTCCACAGCCTTGTCCACCACGTTCTGGGCCTGGGCGGGGTCGGTCAGGTCGGCCTGAACGTAGATGGCCTTCTCGCTTTCGATCTTCATAGCGGGCTCAATGCCGCAGCCCACCAGGCGGGCGCCCTCTTCCAGGAACATTTTGGCCACGCCCTCGCCAATGCCAGAGCTGGCGCCGGTGACGATGACCACTTTATTTTCAAATTTCATTGCACACAAGTCCTTTCCCTAACAGTTTTAGATGCGCTCGAAGCGGCTGTAACGATGGATGCCAAAGTTCTCCTCGTTCTGGATGCAGCGGGTCAGCTTATAGGGATGCTGGAACTTGGACTCGAAGCGGGCGATCAAAGCGGCCTGCACTTCCTTATCGTCCACCTTGCGCCAGCTTTCAAGGCTCTCCCACACAAAGATGAAGTGCATCTCGCCGGGCTTGTTGTCGTTGACCCAAACCTCTTTGTACAGGAAGGGGATGTGGTCGAACAGGTCGCTTTCCGCCTCGCCCAGGGTCCAGACCTCGTGGTCCACATCCAGGAATTCCTGAACGTGCTCGGGAGCGGTCTCAAAAATCAGGTGTTCTACGGGATAGTGCTCGCCTTTGACATAGGTATAGCCTTGCATGATTGTATCCTCCTGTTTTTTCATGTTTCAGTATCAGGGAAGGGGAGCGGCAAAGCCGCCCTGTTCCCTGGTTTTTTGTTGTTCATATTGGGGCTTTCTTGGTCTCCTCCGGGGCTGCGGACCAGCCGCCTGGGGCGGCGTGCGCCCTTGCCCCTGGATTTCTTTTTCGGCTGCGCCGGTTAAGGCCGCGAGACGCTTCTCACCTGCCGGTTCGGTCAAGCGCTGAACGGTCTCCACAGGAGACCAGCGCCCCGCGCTCTGCAAGCCTTTTGAAAGAAGGCCAGTACGTCCTGCGGACGTACTGCGAAAACTTTACGCCGCTTCGCGGTTTTATTCCTGCGCGGCCTTCATCTTCTCCGCCAGCTCCACCACCTGCTGGGCGATGTCCGGGCGGGTCTCCAGGGAGTCATGGTCCGAGTTGGGCAGACAGACCTCGCCCAGGCACTCGGTGCTCAGGTCGTTCAACAGGTTCTTCAGCACCAGCTCGCCGCCCAAAAACTGGTTGGGAAAGCTGGGCGCGCCGCCCACCATGAGGATGGCGCCCTTGCGCAGGGGCTTCTCGGGCATATCGTTCCGGACATGGCCCGCCCAGTACACCTGGAAGCGGTCGATGAGGGCCTTCATCTTGCCGGTGATGGAGTGGAAGTACATGGGAGAGGCCAGCACCACGTTGTCGGCCTCCTCCAGCAGCCGGTAGACTTCGTCCATGCCGTCGTGGATGGAGCAGCCCTTCTTGTGCCAGCAGTAGCGGCAGTCCTTGCAGGGGGCGATGTTTTCCGCGCGGTAGGCGTCAATGATGGTGTACTCGCCGCCCAGGGTGTCCAGGAACAGCTTCACCATCTGGTTGGTGTGGCCGTTCTTCCGGGCCGCACCGGTGATGACTAGGGTTTTCATAGGACAGATTCCTCCGGAATTATTCTTGCTTGGCGGCTGCCAGGGCGGCGGCTTTTTCCGCCTCCAGGTCCGCCTGATGGGCCTTCTGGTTGAACTTGAGGAAATGCAGGACCAGGAAGGCCACGGCCAGCACGCAGTAGGCCGCCACAAAACCCAGGTCCGGGCTGTACGTATCGGTGAACAGCAGGCCCGGGGAGTGGATCATGCCGATGCCGGTAAGGGCCAGGGCAACCACGTTGGTGATGGCGACCTTCATCCACTCGTTGTCAATGATGAACACGAACACGCAGCCTACCAGCAGGCCCACGAACGCCGAACCGGGGTCGAAGGCCAGGAAGCCCTGGAGCTTGCCCTCGGCCACATTGTCCATCATAAAGTCCATCACAACGGGCAGGGAGGCCATGATGACCGCGGGGTAATACTTCTTGGTGACCACCTCGAAAGCCTGAGAGTAGCTGGAAATGCCCACAAACACCAGGATGGGCAGCACCACAGCCTCGGGGATGAAGGCGGTGATGATGGCGGACAGGCCGGTCAGGCCCACCAGGGCGTAAAGCACCACAATGCCCAGATGGTAGCCCGTGCCGGAGCCCATCTTCTTCCAGCCGGGATAGCCCCAGTACAGGCCCACAGCCAGGGGGTTGCCGAACAGGGCGCCCACCATAGAGGCCACGCCGCACAGCACCAGGGGCTTGGTGGTGGTGAAGAAGGTGTCGCCGCACTCCTTGGCCTGCTCAACGGCCTGGATGCCGGTGATGACCTCGTTCAGGGAGAACACGATGACAATGGGCAGGAAGGGCAGGGTCTGGGAGAGCACGTCCCCAGAGAAGATGCCGAAGGTCACGTTGGGAATGTAGAAGTTCAGGTTCTGCAGGGAGTCCGTCACGGTGGAGAAGCTCATGGAGCCGGTGACCCAGGCGATGCCGGCGCCCACCACAATGGCAATGAGGGCGGCGGGCAGCTTGGTGTTCACCTTGCCCAGGTAGATGACAAAGAGCACAATCAGGGACAGCCAGCCAACCAGGGGCATTTTCAAGGTGCCGTCCATGGACTGCAGGATCAAGAAGGCCATAGCGCCGCCGGCCAGGCTGCCGAACAGGGCGCCCGCGGGGACAATGCGCAGGATCAGCGGCACCACAAAAGCGCCGATGATGAACACCGCGCCGCCAATGAAGTGGGCCAGCACGCCCACCTTGAAGGCCATCTCCGCGTCGCCGGTGGTGTTGAACACCGGCAGCATGATGGAATACAGCCAGATGAACATACGGCCGGCCTGCAGGCCAGCAGGCACAGCGGTCAGGTTCGCGTCGCCGCGGCTCTTGGCGATGTGGCGGTAGTAAAGCCACAGGCCGCCGTTCATCACCAGCACCGTCACCAGCACGCCGGGCATCATGGTGCCAAACACCGTGCCGCCGTCCAGGCTAAAGGTGCCCAGCAGAATGGCCACGGCCACAATTACCTTGGAAAACCCATCGAAGAATACACCGATGGAAGCGTCCAAGTCCGCTTTTTTGAACAGTGGAATTTTTACGCTGTCCGTCATTTTTCTTCCTCCTAATGATGAAAAAGTTCCTTTATGTGGCACGCCCCGCTTTCCAGGGCGAAATCACCTTAATTTTGCAGCGGGCCCGCGGCGGCCTCCTCCTGCGCTTGGGGCTTGCGGAACAGCAGGCCCTTGGCCACCAGCCAAGCCCCTGCCACCAGGTACACCACCCCAAAGGGCAGGCTCTCCGCCGGGAACAGCGCCACCGAGGGCGCGTGGATCATCCCGATGAAGGAGCAGAAGGCCAGGGCCGCCGCAAAGGAGGCGGCGTGGAAGTATTTCTTGTCCAACACATAGGCCAGCAGCCCCGCCAGCAGCAGGCTGGAGAGGAACGCCCCGTTACCCAGGTACTGGATGCCGTTGATGGGCACCGAGTACTCCGCAAACTGGGCGGCGGTCAGGGCGTCCACCGTGGTGCCCGCCGCTTGAACCGAAGAGCTGATCTGGGTTTGGATATACTGGAACAGAATGGGGATCAGAGAGAGAAGCACCACGTTGACGTACTTCTTGTCCAGCTCCTGGAAGGTGGAGGCCGTCACGGAGAAGCCCACGAAGATCAGCAGCACCATCACCGCTTCTGTGGGGATGAGGGCCATCAGCACGCCGGTCAGGCCGGTCAGGCAGATGAGCAGGTAGGCCCCCGCGTTCACCAGGGAGAAGCCCGCCCGGGCCCCCAGCTCCTTCCAGCCGGGATGGCCGAAGTACACCGTGGTGGGGAAGGGATTTCCAAACAGGCTGCCCAGCATGGTAGAGCAGCCGTCCATCACCATAGAGCGGCGTTCGGGGTACACATCCCCCACCGCCTTGGCGGCCTCAATGCCCTGAAGGGTGGAAAGGAAATTGTTGATCTGCAGGGGGATAATGACCGGCAGGAAGGGGAAGATGCCCTTCAGGCCTTTGACGATGTCCACACCGCAGAAGGTGGGCGGGTAAAAGCCCAGGTCAGAGAAGGAGGCGGTGAAGTTCTCCCAGGTCAGGCTGCCGGTGCACCAGGCGATGACAGCGCCCAGCACCACGGCAATGACGCCGGTGGGGCTCTTCTGGAACCGCCGGTCCGCCTTGCCCAGATAGTCGATGATGACCATGCAGAAAGGCAGCAGGGCGTAGATGGGCTTGTCGAACACCATGGCGATGCCCACAAAAGAGAGCCACACCAGCGCCGAAGAGGCCATGTTGCCCATCAGGGCGCTGTGGGGCACCACCTTCACAATCCAGCGGCCGATAAAGCCGCCCAGCACCTCGATCATGCCGCCAATCAGAGAGGCTGCCAGGCCCACCTGGAAGGCCAGCTCCGCATCGCCCGTCTGCCAATAGACAGGGCCCATGATAAGGTACAGCCAGCCCGTCAGCTGAGAGGCCCCAATGCCAAAGGGCTGGGCGGTCACATCTTGGCGCTGCTCTTTTTTAGCCAGGGCCCACGCCTCGTAAAAATACCACAGGTTGCCCGCAAAAATAGCCAGGCCCACGCCTGGCACAATCTTCCCCAGCACGATGTCCGCCGGCATGCCGAACACAAACAGCATGATGCCTGTGGCGGACAGGATCTTGGAGAAGCCGTCGAAAAAGATGCCGATAGAGGCGTCGATATCGCCCTTGCCCCACCAGCGGTACTTAAATTTCATGGTTCCACACTCCACTTGCTTGATATTGGACCGGTTCCCTCGTCCACAGTTCAGCCTTTTGTTTAAGACTTAAACTATCCATTGCTTAGAATACTACTGATTCCCCCTTTTGTCAATCCTTTATCAAAGCTTTTGCGCTTCGTGAAAAAGCAGGAAATTCCCGCATTCTCTCCTCTGTTTTCGGCAAAAATCACCCCCTTGCGGGAACCCTGCTCGGGAAAAACCCCGCTATACCGGCTTTTCGGCCTTTCCCCTGGGTTCCGGTCCCATTTTTCTTTTCCATAGAGAGTATGGGTAAATATTTTTCTTTTTTTCACAGACCGCCCTCTCTCCTGAAAAAATTGCCTCCGGGGGAAAATCCCTTGCACTTCGACAGGCAGGTGTGGTATAATAAGTGTTCCAAACGAGGCATCAGTTTGGAGGAAATTCCGCAAAGGAGGAGTGACCGTGGCAGGCAAGGCCAACACAAAAACCATTGCCCAAAACAAAAAAGCCTTCCACGATTACTTCGTGGAAGAGAGCTTCGAGGCCGGCATCGAGCTGAAGGGGACAGAGGTAAAGTCCCTGCGGGCGGGCCGGGCCAACCTGAAGGACGCCTGGTGCTCCGTGGTAAACGGGGAGATGGTGCTCAACGGCTGCCATATCAGCCCCTATGACTTTGGCAACATCTTCAACCCCGACCCCATGCGGGTGCGGCGGCTGCTTATGCACAAAAAGGAGATCCTGCGGCTGTACGGCATTGTCAAGCAGCAGGGGTATTCCCTCATCCCCCTGTCTTTGTACTTCAAGGACTCCCGGGTGAAGGTGCAGGTGGGCCTGTGCCGGGGCAAGAAGCTCTATGACAAGCGGGCCGACATGGCGGAGAAAGCCGCCAAGCGGGACATCGAGCGCGCCATAAAAGAGCGCAACCGGTAAATGTACCTCTTCGGGCGGTGCGCCGCCCAAAACCCAAGGGCAGCCCTGGCTGTCCCAGATAGGGGGATGTAAAGGTTTCGACGGGGAAGGAGAGCCCTGGTAAGCGAGCAGCGGTGCGGGACCGCTATAAAATCCGCAACCTTTAAAATTAAACGACAACGAACCTGTTGCTGTTGCTGCCTAACTAAGGCAGCCGTCCTCCCCCGGAGCACCGCGGCCGGGGCTAGGGCGTCGATGAGCGGTGAACGTGAACGGGGCTATGCCCTTACCCCCGTCATGACCTAAGGGCTACTAAAACCCCCAGCCTGCTTTTGGGCGGGGGGCGGCGGGAATCTTAAAACAGAAGCTACGCTCGTAGAAAGCCTTGGTAATCCTTTTTCGGACGCGGGTTCGATTCCCGCCATCTCCACCAAAAGCGGAAGCGTCGAACTATTCTTTATACGGAATAGGTTGGCGCTTGTTTACAGACCGGGAGACACTCCTTGAGAGTGTCTCTTTTTTTGTCCCTAGAGATATTAAGCTGTATTCTCCGGGACAAAATCCGAAAAAGGCAGTGCAGAATTTAGGAAAAGAGAAAACTCAGAGAAATTTCTTTTGTAGTCGTCCCCGTGTTTTGCTATCCAGGACAGGCAATCCCTGTTCGGCTCGTAGGTGTCTAAAGACATGATCAAACGATTAACGAACTCGCTGACACCTTCATAGCCCCAGATTTCCCGGATTTTGAAAAGGGTCGGATACAAACCGCTGCCATTCAACAGGTATTGGATACTTCGAATCAAATCGAAGTTCCGAGAAGTGGGCGCATGAAGCGCGAAATCTCCCTGTTTCAATGCATCGTATAGCATTTCTGAAAATTCTGCTTCATTCTGAACCACACCGTTTTCCACTTCCCTAAAATCAAACTTTTGTAAAAATGAATTGGCAATTAAAGTGAGATATTCATCATCGTTTTTCACGGAAAGTAACTGGTCTGTCAGCTGGTGGGCGTAATCGCCTTTGAAAACTGCTTCAAATCGTGTCCAATCTTCACAAGCTAAAGCCTTATCCAGCTTAGGCCCCTTACGCTCAATTTGTTCCCGGCGCTTGTCATAAATCCGTAAAAGCGCATTGGATTTTTGACTTCCTAGATAAATCGTTGGCACTTCGGAAGCTTTTAAAAATCCCCGATAGGAAAAAGGAATTTTCAAATAACTCGTCTCTGTTTTTCCAGACGCTGTTTTGCGTGTTTTTTCCCGGAAAATGGCCAATTGACCGTCCATTAACTTCTGGTAGATTTTGGTTGGGTCTATGCCGCAATTCAAATAATCCGCTGTGAAGTCAATGCGGCTGAACCTAGCTGTGTAGGCCGTATCTTGGATTTTTCCGAGGAACTCATACACTTTTAGCCCGGATTTATCAGAATAGTAGTCAAGCGCTTGGGCCGAAAATCGTAAAGCCACCCCCATGTCGTCTCTGTCCATATGGTAGGCAACACAGCTATAAAAGCTGTGTTCCCCAAACGTGTACCCATGAGTATACCCTTTCAAACACTTGAGTTCAGTCCGTATAGGTCCCAAAACGGTTTCCAGGTCTCCGCGGTCGGACAGCTTTTGAATTATGTTTTGAGCAACATGGGGCCAGTTGTCCCTTACAAAGTTTGAATGTAGGGCTGTGGGCCGGCAAACCACCGTGAATTCATCAACACCAAGTTCCAGCAATCCCATCACCCCCTTTCCACGGGCACAAGGCCCACAAATGAGGAATGCAGAGTGCTTCCTGGGATTATTTTTTTGAGGAACCCCCGTGGTTACACCACGGGGGTTCTCTCCTTACAGTGCTCCCAGAATGTCAAAATCCAGTTCTGGAAATTGCACCAATCTGGGCTTTCGAGTTAATTCCGGGTGGGTAAACACCCCCTCTCCCCTTGCATATTTTCGCATTGGAACATCGGCAGCACTGCCAAAACAGGTAATATACGTGGTGTCCTCACTCTGGCCCAATACAATTTTCAGAGGAATATTGTCCCGCAGCGCCGTGTCGATCAGAGTAGCGTCTGACTTTTGCATGGTGATCACCAGGAAAAAGCCAAGCTGCCGACCTTGCAGCACAATCTCATATAGCAGACCCATTACTTCGTCCCGCAGCTTTTTCTCTTTCCCCTTCAAAATCTGAGCAAATGACGCATACTCGTCAATGATCATGACATGGGGCGGAAGGCGAAATGTGTTATAATCCCCCGTTGGATTGTTTTCTAACAATTTTTCCATATCCTGTTTCCGAAATCCCATCTCTCGGTGAAAAATGCGGATTTGCTCAATCGCCTGGTCAAAAGTCATTGCGGTGCGGTGCGGGGAGATCCTACGACCGATTACGCCTACTGTGGAAGCCTTGAGATCGACAAAACTTACCTCTGGGTATGTCCCCATTAAACGCAGCTGCAAAATCAAGCTAAGCGTCGCATAAGTCTTCCCCGACCCTGTCTGTCCAACAATCAACGTATGACATAGCGGAACCTGTGTCCGTGCGTCCAGGAACCACTGGTTAGGAAGAATTTCATCAGCATAGGTAGAAAAGTCATGGGCTGACGGAAACACCAGTTTATAGTCGGCCCGGCCATCTACCAACTCATACAGATAATAATTACCGTCATACGAAGCGAAGCGGTTCTCCACCACAAAATACCCCAACGCCGCATTGATTACAGCGTCATCCAATTTTCGGTCAAGCTTGATCGTGTTACGAACTTTCAACAACCCTCTTGAAAGATCGTCTGAAAAGCTAAGCTTAAACCAGGGAATTTCCACATAGCGTTCCCGCTTGACTGCGAATCCAGCGTCTTCAAACTGGCGCTTTAAGCGAGCCGAAATGCGAACGTGCCGCCAAAAATATTTGCCGCCTTTGCGAATACCGTGAGATAAGAAAAACCGCAAAATCAACCCCAAAATCCCAACACACTCCAAAGCAGATAGAACATTCAACGCCACCACAATGATTGACCAAACGGTCCCCGCTATGGGCAGGTAGGGAATTGTCAAGGCTGGAAGCAAATGCGCACCGAGCGTGAGAGAAAACACGCACACGCATGACATAAGAAAAAACGTATGATAATATTTTGACTTTGTCATATACTTTTACCCCCCATGTTTTTTGGTTGCTGCGGCTGCAATACCCGAAGCCCCTTAAACCGTAAAATCACGCTATAGTTGATCACGTAACTATGTTCCTGGTCAAAATTTTCAAGAGCAATATAGTCCCCCTTTCTTACCATTGGGTCGCAGGACAAAACCGTTACATCAAAATTTTCATCTACAAGATTGTCTTGCGGATTCCCGTTTTTATCCGTAGGCGGCGTACCATCATCTTCCAAGATTTTCAGTGTCAAACGCTGCCCATCTGGAAGTTTTCCCTTTTTGTCACTGTAAGGGCTGACGGAGACAACCTTAAATCGGTTGCGGGTATCCTTCAAAAAGTCCTTATCACGGAATATCGTTTTCGCGTATTTAAAGAGAGCCACGACACATACCTCCTTGTAGCATAAAATTAGGCTTAACAGATTTCCTGTATACACACAAGATCTTCCGTTTGTGATTTTGGAACCCCTTGCGAAAAGCAAGGTTTTTTATGAAAAATATGATAGAATCACCTCCTTTCACAATAGTAAATTTCAGGAATTGATTGTCGCGTTATCTCCGGAAATAATGTTATATTTTTCCAATTCCTATGCTTTCATTATAGTTTTGCATATATGCATTGTCAATGTATAAAATTGTACAAATAAACTTTTATAAGCTTTTATTGACACTATTTTTTATCTATTTTATTCACAATTTGTTCATTGGCACGAAAATTTGAAATAAATTTTCATGCCTGAATTGCCTATTTTATTCACTGAAAATTCATATTTATTTATAACTGTGTCAACTTTTGACACCAAAACGACACAGCTGTGTCACTTTGGTGTCAAAAGTTGACACAGAAACGCTTGCGTTTACATAATTTCTGAAATTCGTCAAAATGCACAACAGGTTTCGTCAAAAAAATAGACGTTCAAAAAATTTTTTTCAACATGGCTTTTTGAGCAAAAAAATAACGGATATCCGGCTTTTAAACCGAAATATCCGTTTATCTATTAGAGCTAATTCAACTTGCTAGAAGGTCTCTTAACGGTTCTACACAGTAATATGTGACACTTGTGCGACCTTTACCGCGCCGATCAATGGATGAGTTTTTCAGAGTTCGAAATACGGATGATTTCGAGACTTTGCAAATCCGGGCTATTTTTTCACAAGTAAGACTTTCGTCATTCTTGTAAAGATCGACGATCTTTTGTTTGGTTTCTTCGGCAATCCTGGGTCGAAACGGAAGTCTGCTCATAAGTGTCACCTCGCTTTCTTTTGAGACTTTTTTTGTTAGTTTCATCATAGCTTTGGATGACACTTTTGTCAAGGCATATTCTGGAAAAAAGAGAAGGGAGCTGAAATCATTCCAGCTCCCTCAGGTATGTGTCCGCAAACACATATCTCTATTGAGACTATTATACTGGATTGTTTGGGATTTCGCAAGACTAAAAAATAACGGACACCTGGCATGAAACCAGATATCCGTTACGTTGTTGTTGACTTAGCTTAACACCAAGATGACTGAGGAACCCATACCTTCGGCACGGGCGATACCGATGGCGGCGTACGTTTTGTTCGGGTCCATCATGATTTTTTTGTGGCCTTGACTGTTGTACCAGTTGTTAGCAGCACGTGTGTCTACATTTAAAGAACGGCTCCATGTGACAATTTCGGTAACGTTTTCGCCTGCATAAGAGTTGAGAGGGTATTCGTCTGCAGTGTGTTTGCACAAACCCGCATAATTATCTTCGTACCACCAACCTGTCATACCAGCCCAATATTCGGTATTAAGTGTGTAGAAATCGACGGTGTTCAGTTCATTAGTGGACACTCGATTTTCACCTATCCAAAGATTGTGCGCCCATTTACCGCTACCAAGTTTGTTTTCCAGAATAGATGGGATTTGTCCGTTTTTCAAATTAGGTTCTACGAAAGAATCGCTGATTTTTGACTGGTTAGCGAGTTCAATAGCACGTTCATCAGCATAAATCTGCATCATTTCGTTCCATTCCAGCTCGGGGATGCCGGCGTTGCGGCGATACTCGTTCACATCTTCCAGCACAGCCATTTCCGCTTCGGTAGCTACACCGTCAACGGAAGTTACGTCGAAGCCCTGTGCGGTGTAAATGCGGCCGTTCTCAACGTAGCCGCCGCGGGGAATGATACCCAGTTCGGTGTAATAGGGATAAGAAGTGTCAGGGAAGTTGGGGTCTCCGTGATAACCAGTGTCTCCGTCATTTACCACACCGTCGGCAGGTACGGGCAGCAGGTCTACGCTGTCACGGTCGAAATATGCCTGCATACCGGCGCCGTAATTGTACACGGGGAAGGTGATGATGGTGTCGTCGGCAGTCTTTTCGATCTTACCCTCAGATACCAGGCCGCCGGTGCTTTTCTGTTCCGGTGCCAAGCCGTTGACGGGCTTTGTGTCGGGGTCTTCCGGTTCGGGAGTGGGGGTAGGAGTAGGAGTGATTTCACTTCCGGAATCATCTTTGAAGTAATTCTTGATGAACTGAGCGAGCTGGGCACGGATGCAAGTGCCCTGGGGGTCCAGAGTAGTTTCACTTGTGCCGGACATCAGACCGTAATTCACGGCCCAGGAAATATTCTCCTTAGCCCAGGCAGAAATCTTGTTCTGGTCAGAATACTTGCTCAAATCGCTCTGAGCGCCGGAATAGTTATTTTTGAACTTGGCGTAATTTGCAAAGAACGTAGCGACCTGCTCTCTGGTAATGGGGGCGTTCGGCTCGAACGTCGTCGCGCTGGTGCCGCTGGCGATACCGTTTTCCTCACTCCAACGAACAGCGTTGTAGTACCAGGAACCGGGAGTGATATCTACGAAAGGTGTGTGGCCGGAAGTGTATCCGGGCTGGCCTTCCAGATTGTACAGCACCTGCACCATCTGAGCACGGGAAACAGTTCCGTTAGGGTTGAACTTGGTCTCGGACTCGCCGTTCATGTAATTGTTATTTAAACAATACCGAACAGCAGATTCATACCAGGAGCCGGAGGGGATGTCTGTCATGTTGGATGCGCTGGCAGCAGAGGCGTTCAGAGATACGGTCGCGGAGACAAGCAAAACGCAAGCCAGCGCGGCGGAAAACACGCGTTTTCCAAGGGACTTCATTTTTCATTACTCCTTTCTTTTGGCAAAACAAAAAAGTGCGTAATAGCAACTCGGCCATCACGTACTGAAACCATGTGGCAATTAAATCATAGCACAACCAATTAGAAAAATCAACAAAAGGAACCCAACAGCCATGTTTGACTTTGTAATACCATTTTAATATAATAAAATGTATAAATTAGGAGGATATTTACTTGTTCGAAAAACCGCATGAACCTGGTACACCGCCCTGCGCCCAGAGTATAAGAATATACAAAAAAATCCGTCAGTAAAGGCTGAAATGAACTGCTTACGCAGGCCTTGACTGACAGATTTTCTTGTATGAATTGCTATCACGGGTGCAGGCCCAAAACGAAGGAGGTCATAGACATGGGCAAAAGCAAAAAATTTCATGCAAACGACAACAATTTAGCGATTGCTTATTATCGCTTTTCCAGCCACTCTCAAAATGATGCCAGCATTGATCAACAGCGAGAACTCGCCCACACATGGGCAGACACTCACGGATATAAAATCATCAAAGAATATGAGGACGCTGCAATCTCTGGCACAACCGAAGACCGCCCAGGTTTCCGGCAAATGCTTTCAGAAGTGGGTAAAATAAAACCCCATGTGCTGATCCTGTGGAAAACCGATCGTTTGGGCCGTGACAAATACATTCTCACTATGGCTAAAAAGACAATTCGGGATTCCGGCTGTGAAATTCGCATGGTCGCCGAATCGATTCCCACTAATGTACCGGAAGGAGTTCTGATAGAGGGATTCTTAGACTCCTTTGCAGAATATTACAGTATCCAGCTTTCTCAAAACATACAGCGGGGCATGAGATACAACGCCGAACACGCTCTTTACAATGGGCATAAACTTTTCGGCTATTCTGTGGATAAGGAAACAAAGAAATACATCACAGACCCAATCACCGCCCCCTTTGTTCAACGTATGTTTCAGGAATATGCCGCCGGAAAGCCCATGCAAGCTATCTGCGATGATTTCAACGCCCAAGGGCTGCGCACCACTAGAGGGCAGAAATTTGGCGTGAAAACCATGGCTAAAATGCTGCGAAACCGTTCGTATATTGGGGAGTATCACTATGCAGACATCGTAATTGAAGGCGGTATGCCTGCTCTGATTGATACAGAAACCTTCGAGAAAGCCCAAAGGAAATTATCTGAAAATAAACGTATGGGTTCACAGAAGGCAAATGGTGCAAAAAAGGACAGATCCCCTCGCTATTGGCTCACAGGAAAGTTGTTTTGTGGGAACTGCGGACAACCTATGCATGGAGTTTCAGGTACGAGCAAGACCAAAAAGACGTACTACTACTATTGTTGTTCCTCTCAGCATGGCAAAAAAGGCGATGGAAAAAAATGTTCAATCCCCAAAGTGCGAAAAGAGTATTTGGAAGGGATCGTTTTACGCCTTTTAAAATGGCTTTCAAATGAAAGCGAATGTGTCTTGGATCTGGCTGCTGTGGTTGCCGATTACTATGAAAAGAACTATAAGGATACAGGTTACCTGGACGCCCTAGAAAAGCAGCGCAAGGAGACAGAACGCAATCTGGCAAATTTGCTGAAAGCCATCGAAAATGGCATCATCAGCGAAACAGTGACCAATCGTTTTGCCGAATTGGAACAAAAGAAAAAGTCGTTGGACGAAGCTATTCAAGCAGAAACTGTTCGTTTATCTCTGTTTGAAGAAAAACATAGCATTGGCGCATACTTTGAAAAATTCCTAAACGCAAACTTAGATGACCCAGATGTCCGGCAGATGGTATTTGAATACTTCGTCAGCAAAATAATCTATGACCGAGATACAATCACTATCCTTTCTTCCGAACTTGATGAAGATTATTATGGGAGAGATTTTTCCTTTGAATGGGAAATATTGCAAGAAGACTTGAGAGCTGAAATGGAAGCTGAAATGGAAGCCGGTCAAATAAAGGACCCTTTTGTGGCAGGGGAAACAGTAGTCAAGAAGTTCTACTGCTTCCCCTTTGAGTCCACCAGCGGCAAGCTGCCGCTCCCAATTCGCGCACCTCACGTTGTGGGGTGCGTTTTCTTTTTCGCCCGCGTTTCCCATTGGCGGCGTCCCTGCCTCCTTAACCCCGGCTGCGCCCCGCGTCTTCTCCCCTTGCCGCAAAGGCTCCGGAAAGGCAAAAGGGGCCTCCGGCGCCTCACGCGCTGGAAGCCCTCCTTCCCCCTTCTGTCAGCCCATTCCCTTCTCCCGGTTTTCCTCCAAAACCCGTTTCAGGGCCGCGGCCCCCTCTTGGGGCAGCAGATGGAACGGGGCCCGGCACCGGCCCACATCATATCCCAGCATGGCCACCGCCGCCTTGATCACCGTGCCGGAACCCCCATATTGAAAGCACTGCCGGAAAGAGGCCAGGCTCTCCTGCTCCCTTTGGGCGCCCTCCCCGTCCCCGGCGAGAAACCGGTGATAGAGGGAGACCAGCGTGCGGGGGTACACGTTGGCGCACCCGGCTACGGCCCCCTTTCCCCCGCTGCGCAGGCAGTCCAGGATCAGTCCGTCGTTGCCGGAGAGGACCGCGAAGTCCCTGCTTTTGCCAATCTCCAAATAGGCCAGCATGCTGTTCCAGTCCCCGGAAGAATCCTTGATGCCCACAATATTGGGAAGCTGGGCCAGCCGCGCCACTGTCTCGGGCAGAAGGGTATTCCCCGTGCGGGCAGGGATGTTGTAGAGCAGAATGGGCAAATCCACCGCCCGGGCCACGGCGGCATAGTGGTCATAGAGTTCCTGCTGGCTGGCAGCCCCAAAGCTGGGGGTGACGATGCTGAGCACATCGGCCCCTTCCTCACAGGCCATGCGGGATTGGGCGATGGTCTCCCGCGTGGTGACGCAGCCTGTCCCCGCATACACCGGGACCCTTCCCCGCACCTGGCTGACGGTGGCTTTCAAAATCTGGCGTTTCTCCCCGCCGTCCAGGGCATAGCCCTCCCCGTTGGTGCCAAAGCAAAAAATCCCATGCACGCCGCTTTCCAACAGCCGCTCCACCTGGCGGCGCAGCTCCTCCAGGTTGACCTCCTCGTCCGGGCCCATAGGGGTGATGACGGGCGGGATGATGCCTTTTATCTCTACAGGCTTCATTCCTTTTTCCTCCTTTTATCTCTCCAGCCGGCGGGCCGGATTCTTTGCTTTTAGGATACAGGCTTTCCCCCCGCCGCGCTACAGGGCCCGGTGGGAAAAGCGTTTCAAATTCAAACACTTTTTCAAAAAAAGGAGTGGACGCCCCCCGGGACTGTGGTATACTGGTGGCAGGGAACAGAAAGGATGGCGCTGGGATATGGTGAGTACGCGATGAGGGTGTTCGGAGAGGTCCCGCGGGAGGAGGCCGCCCTTTTTCTGGAATGGGCCGCCAAGGCGTTTCCCCACGTCCGCCTTACGGTGGAGGGGGAGGCTCCCCAAGGCCCCCCTGCGGAACGGGGACCTTCTCCCCGGGGGGTTTGCGGCCGCAGGGGAGAGACCTACTGGAAAAGCGCCCCCCAAATCGACTGGGAGGTGCGGGAGGGCCTGTATGGGCTGGAGGGGCTGGAACCCTCTCTGCGCCGCGCCCTAAAACGCCTGGCCCCCTCGCCCAAGCCCCTTCTGCTGCTGGGGGAAGTGGGCTCTGGCAAGGACTATGCCGCCCGGCTGCTCTATCAGGGCGGCCTGCGCCCCGGCGCCTTTCTGGAGGTGGACTGCCAAACCCTCTCCCCCAAGGGAGCGGCCTTTTTCTTTGGCCACGCGGACTCCCCCTTATTCCGGCCGGGGAACACCCTCTATTTCAAAAACCTGGAGGCCATGTCTCCCCCTTTGCGGGAGACCTTGATCGACCTGCTGGACAGCGGCTACACCCTGCGGCAAAACAAGCTGCTGCTCTCCGTCTCCACCACCCTGGCGGATGACGCCGGGAAAATAGCGGGGGAGTTCTTCCAGCGGTTGGGCTGCCAAACCTTCCGGCTGCCCTCCCTGCGGGAATCTCCCCCCTGGATTCTCCACCTGGCCGAGGGTTTCCTGCGGGGAGAGGGCGGGCGCCCGCCCCTTCAGGCCAGCCCCCAGGCGCTGGAGCTGCTGGCGCAATCCCCCTGGCCCGGCAACTATATGCAGCTTTCCAACGTGCTGGAGCGCCTCCAGGCTGGGGCACAGGGGACGATTCTCCCCCAGGACGTGGAGAAGGCCCTGGCCCAAGAGGAGCTGATGGCACAGCAGGCCAAAAGCTCCATCCCTTTGGATTTATCCCGCCCCCTGGAGGAGATCCACCGGGAGATTGCCCGGCGGGTGCTCCGCGCCAAGGGGGGCAACCGCTCTCAGGCGGCGGCAAGCCTGGGCATTGCCCGCTCCACCCTTTGGAGGCTCCTCAAAAAAGAGGGGGACGCTCCGGGCGGGGGCCGCCCCCGCGAAACACACGAAGAAGGAGGAACCCCTTTTGATGAAACACCTTGAATCCCTTGTGAACGACGGCTGCCTCTACACCCTTCCCGGCTCCCCTGAAAAGGTGGAGGCCATTCTGCCCACAGACCGGCGCTCGAACCACGCCTCCTCCCTGATCGAGCTGGAAAACGGGGACCTGCTCTGCGCCTGGTTTGCCGGCCTGGCAGAGGGCAGCAGCGACATCTCCATTGTGGCCGCACGCCTGCGGGCAGGCGCGGACCGCTGGGAATACGAGGGGGTGCTGTCGGAAGACGCCCAGTGCTCTGAACAGAACCCCTGCTTTTTCCAGGAGAAGGACGGCACCCTGTGGCTGCTGCACACAGCCCAAAAAAGCCGCGGGACCATGACAGAGGCGGAATGGCTTGCCCTAAAATCCCAGGGCAAGGTCACCGGCAACTTCTCCATGCAAGAGACCGCCCAGATCCGCCGCCGCCTTTCCCAGGACCAGGGCCGCACCTGGCAGCCCACCACCGTGTTCTCCCAGAAGCCCGGCTCTTTCTGCAGGCACCCCATTTTGGAGCTCTCCAACGGGGACTGGCTCTTCCCCATGTGGTACAGCGTGGAAGACCCCCACTCGGACAAGCAGTACGGCAAGGACTACTCTGTGGTGCGGCTCTCCCACGACCGGGGCAAAACCTGGGAGGAAGTGCCCGTGCCGGACTCTGTGGGCCGGGTTCACATGACCGCGGTGGAAACCCGCCCGGGCCATCTGGTGGCTTTCTTCCGCAGCCGGTGGGCAGACCGCGTCTACAAAAGCCTCTCGGAGGATTACGGCCGCACCTGGTCGGCGCCCACCCCCACCCTTCTGCCCAACAACAACGCCTCCATCCAGGCGGCAAAGCTCCCCAGCGGGGCCATCGCCCTGGTCTTCAACCCCTATGGCCTGCCGCCCCGCGAAAAAAAGGAGGTGGAGTGGCCCGGCCTGCGCTGGAGCGTCTCTGTGGCCATCACCGAAGACGAAGGCGAAACCTTCCCCCTGCAAAGGGTGATTGAGCCGGGCAGCGGCTTTACCGGCGCGGAAAACCGTTTGGAAAACGCCGCCTTTGAATACCCCTGCCTGCTGGTTGGACGGGGCGGAGCCATCCATATCGCCTATTCCGCCTGGAACCGCCGGCACATCCACTATGTCCGGGTGACAGAGGGGTGGCTGCGTTCCTCCCCAAAAAATCAATAAAAGCTCTTAAATTTTAATTGAATCCCATTGCCTTCTGTGCTATAATACAGCTGTCCCGCTTCTGAACGGTCCGGCCGCTCCCCTGTGGAGCGCCCGGCAGAAAGCGGCGGGACCCGCGCCAACCTGGCAATTTCTCACGCAACGTGCTCTGACGCTGAAATCCTCTTGAGGCGGAAGGCTTGGAAAAAAGGAACTTTTCACGGGGCCAGCGCCCCTTCCTTTGCCGCGCCTTTCGGGCGCGGCTTTTTATTTTGTCAGAAAGGAGAAACCAAATGGAGACACGGATCGCCGTTGTCGGCATTGTAGTGGAGGAAGAGGAGTCTGCCGAGGCCCTCAATGAGATCCTCCACGAATACCGGGAATACATCATCGGCCGGATGGGCATTCCCTACCGGCAGAAAGGGCTGAACATCATCAGCATTGCCGTGGACGCCCCCCAGGATGTGATCTCCGCCCTCTCCGGCAAGGTGGGCCGTCTGCCGGGGGTCAGCTCGAAAACAGCCTACTCCGGGGTGCGGCCATGAGCCGGGCCCTGGCGCTGGCCCGGCAGCTGGCAGATACCCACAACCTGCCGGACGGGGACCTGCTCTACCTGCTGGAGCACCGGGACCCGGAGGCGGCGGAGCTGCTGCGCAGCCGGGCCCAGGCCCTGTGCCAGGAAGTCTATGGCCGCCGGGTGTTCATCCGGGGGCTCATCGAGTTCACCAACTTCTGCAAAAACGACTGCTACTACTGCGGCATCCGCAAAAGCAACCGCCGGGCCCAGCGCTACCGCCTGAGCCAGGAGGACATCCTCTCCTGCTGCGGGATGGGCTATGGGCTGGGGTTCCGCACCTTTGTGCTCCAGGGCGGGGAGGACCCCTGGTTTACCGACGAGCGCCTGTGCGCCATTGTGCGGGCCATTAAGGCGCGCTGGCCGGACTGCGCCGTCACTCTTTCCGTGGGGGAGCGCAGCCGGGAGAGCTACCGCCTGCTGCGGGAGGCCGGGGCCGACCGGTACCTGCTCCGCCACGAGACCGCCACCCCCAGCCACTACCAGAAGCTCCACCCGCCGGAGCTCTCTCTGGCCCACCGGCTGGCCTGCCTGAGGGATTTGAAAGACCTGGGCTACCAGGTGGGGGCGGGCTTTATGGTGGGATCTCCCTGGCAGACCAGGGAGGACCTGGTGCGGGACCTGCGCTTTCTCAAGGAATTCGGGCCCCACATGGTGGGGATTGGGCCCTTTCTAAGCCAAAAGGACACGCCTTTCCGGGAGTTTCCCAACGGCAGCGGGGAGCTGACCTTGTTTTTGCTCTCCGTCATCCGGCTGCTGCTGCCAGAGGTGCTGCTGCCCGCCACCACGGCCCTGGGCACCCTGCTGCCCGGCGGCCGGGAGCAGGGCATCCTCCACGGGGCCAATGTGGTGATGCCCAACCTCTCCCCCCAGGACGCCCGGGAAAAGTACACCCTGTACGACAACAAGCTCCACTCGGGGGCGGAGGCCGCGGAGAGCCTGGGCCTTTTGCGGGAGAGCCTGAGCAAGATCGGGTATGAGATCCCCATAGACAAAGGGTCCGGTCCGTGACCGGACTGGACGAGTCGCGAACGGCGCTTAAAGGCGCCGGGGCTTGCTGAGGGCGGCTAGTAAGCGGCCCGCGCTTGAGTTTGAGAGAGACAAGTAAAAGTTTTGCCAGCTTTTTCAAAAGCTGCGGGTTGTAGGGCGGAGCCCTACGG
>OIYW01000683.1_pt1 | contig 29041 bp, 26 predicted proteins | sample 1588351 | NCBI WGS metagenome assembly OIYW01 (sample SAMN03283268) | human gut metagenome | biome: human-associated habitat; material: feces | host: Homo sapiens | place: USA | collected 2013 | reverse complement strand
GCACTTGACTTTTAATCAAGTTGTCCGGGGTTCGAATCCCCGCACGCTCATGAAAATGAATGGTACAAATCATATTGATTTATACCATTTTTTTGCGTATAGAAATTTAATTAATTAAATATACACTTTGACAAATTTTAGTAATTCTGATATAATACGAAACTATAGTGCAAAAATTATCCACTTTTGTATAAATATGAAGGAGGCATTTAGAAGATGTGTGGAATTGTAGGATATATCGGAACGCAGCAGGCAGCTCCAATCTTATTAGATGGTTTGTCTAAGTTGGAATATAGAGGCTATGATTCAGCCGGAATTGCTATTTATAATGGGACATCCATTGATATGGTCAAATCCAAAGGAAGACTCAAAGTATTAAATGAATTGACGCATGACGGTGAAACAATAAAAGGAACGATAGGTATCGGACATACAAGATGGGCAACCCATGGATCACCTTCAGATGTGAATGCGCATCCGCATTTTAATAAAGATAAAAGTATTGTTGTTGTACATAATGGTATTATCGAGAATTACTTGAAATTAAGAAAAAAATTGGAAAAGCACGGTTACGAATTTGTGTCGGAAACGGACACAGAGGTTATTGCTCATTTATTAGATTATTATTATCATGGAAATCCGTTACAGGCAATCACGAAAGTAATGCATAGAATGGAGGGTTCTTATGCGCTTGGAATTATTTTCAAAGAACATCCGGAAGAATTGTATGCAGTCCGCAAAGACAGTCCGCTCATTGTAGGAGAGACAAAAGACGGAAATATTATCGCTTCTGACGTACCGGCAGTATTAAAATACACAAGAGATGTTATTTTTATTGAAAATGAAGAGATTGTACGTATGACCGAAGATTCTATGGAGTTTTTCAACGTTGACGAAGAAGCTTTAGAGAAAGAAGCGGTACACATTGACTGGGATGTAAATGCGGCTGAAAAAGGCGGATTTGAACATTTCATGCTAAAAGAAATGTATGAGCAGCCAAAAGCAATCACCGATACATTTGCGCCAAGAATACGAGACGGGAAAATAGTGATTGAAGAACTGGGTATGACAGACGAAGAGATTAAGGCTATTAAGAAAATTATGATCGTGGCGTGTGGTTCTGCTTATCATACAGGGGTTACAAGCAAATACGTTTTTGAAGGACTGGCGAGAATTCCGGTAGAGGTTGACGTGGCGTCAGAATTTCGTTACAGAGATCCGATTTTGGAGGAAGGAACACTTGTCGTTGTAATCAGTCAATCCGGTGAGACGGCAGATACACTTGCAGCACTTCGTGAGTCTAAGAAAAGAGGTGCGAAGGTTCTCGGTATTGTAAATGTAGTTGGAAGTTCCATTGCAAGAGAAGCAGATAATGTAATGTATACATGGGCAGGACCGGAGATTGCAGTAGCTACAACGAAAGCATATTCTGCACAGCTGATTGCCCTTTATCTTCTTGCAATGAAGTTCGGAAATGTGAGAGGAACTGTAAATGATACGCAGCTACAGGATATGATCGAGGATTTGAAAGCTCTTCCGGCGCAAGTGGAAATGCTTTTGAACAATAAGGAAAAGATTCAAAGGTTCGCCAATCGATATCTTGCTGCGAAGGATGTATTTTTTATCGGAAGAGGAATTGATTATGCAATTTCTATGGAAGGATCATTGAAATTAAAAGAGATCTCTTACATACATTCAGAAGCATACGCAGCCGGAGAATTAAAGCATGGAACAATCTCGTTGATTGAAGAGGGCACATTGGTTGCATCTGTTTTAACACAGAAAGATCTGTATAAGAAGATGATCAGCAATATGGTGGAGGTAGGAACAAGAGGAGCCTTCGTTCTTGCGGTTACATGTGAGGATAATACGGAAGTGGAAAAAGCTGCGGATTACGTTGTATATATACCGGAGACAAACAAATATTTCACGAATTCCCTGGCAATTATTCCGCTCCAATTGTTTGGATACTATATTGCGGTCGGAAGAGGCTGCGATGTGGATAAACCGAGAAATCTTGCAAAATCTGTTACCGTTGAGTAGAAATCTGTGACAGAAATAATTCAATCGGGGAGAGTTTTTAAGAAAAATACTCTTCCTGATTTCCCATAATATGTAAAAATGTTGACTATTTCAGGTAGTTGACATTTTTTTTTGTTGAAATTTATCAATAACTATGTTATTATTCTAACAAAGAAAGTGGATTGTTGACAATCTACAATCATAAAAACAGTCATTAGGAGGAAAAGAAAATGGACAATTCAAAAAAGATGACCTGGTATAGCCTTGCATTTATCGCATTTTCAGGCGTATGGGGATTCGGAAATGTGGCAAATGGGTTTATGTACTTTAATGGTACACAGGTAATCTTCAGTTGGGTACTGATGTTTGCGTTGTATTTTGTGCCGTATGCATTGATGGTAGGAGAACTTGGTTCTGCATTTAAGACGTCCGGTGGTGGTGTTAGTTCATGGATCAATAATACAATCGGTCCAAAGCTTGCTTATTATGCAGGATGGACTTACTGGGCATGTCATATTACATATATTGCAAGTAAGGGAAGCGGCGGATTAAAGGCACTTAGCTGGGCAGTATTCCGTAATGCAGAGACGTATGATACTTTCCCAACACATTATGTACAACTTGCAACATTGGCAGTATTTTTATTTTTCTGTTGGGTCGCAAGCCGTGGTATGAATCCGTTAAAGAAATTGGCATCTATTGCAGGAACAAGTATGTTTATTATGTCAATTCTGTATATTGTTATGATGATCGCTGCTCCGGCTATCAATCCGGATGGCGGCTATGTGGCGCTTGATTTCAGCATCAAAAATGTAGTTCCACAGTTTAACTTTAATTATTTAACTTCTTTGTCAATTTTAGTATTTGCAGTAGGTGGTGTGGAGAAAATATCTCCATACGTTAATAAAGTGAAAGATCCTTCTAAAGGATTTCCAAAAGGTGTTATTGCAATGGCTATCATGGTTGTTGTATGTGCGATCCTCGGAACCGTTGCAATGGGTATGATGTTTGATCCGGCTGTGATTAATGCAGATCCTGATACATTTAACTCTTATGTAGCAAATGGTGCTTATTGGGCCTTCCAGAAGCTTGGAAATTATTATGGTATCGGAGATACATTATTAGTCTTATATGCGCTCTGTAACATGATCGGTCAGTTTGCAGTACTTGTTGTCAGTATTGATGCTCCGCTTCGTATGCTGTTAGACAACGAGCAGTCTAAAGAATTTGTTCCAAGTGCATTATTAAAACAGAACAAATACGGCGCTTACACAAATGGTATTAAACTGGTTATTGTATTATCAGGAAGTATTATTCTTATCCAGTCATTTGTACCGGGGGCAGCAGCTGTTCTTGCACAGCTTACAAAACTGAATTCTGTATGTATGCCTCTTCGTTATTTGTGGGTATTCGTAGCATATCTTGCACTTCGTAAAGCTTATGATAAGATTCCGGCAGAATATCGCTTTACTAAGAATCAGGCAGTTGCGAAGATTTTCGGTGCATGGTGCTTTATTTTGACAGCAGCATGTTGCCTGTTTGGTATGTATTCGGACGATATCTTTACAATGGCATTAAATATCATTACTCCGATCGTGTTAACAGCACTTGGCGTGATCATGCCATTCCTTGCAAAGAGAGAGCGAGCAAAAAAAGGAGCTTAAGTTATGAGCAGAGAATTATCCAGGGAATTACTAACATTTTTACACAAAAGCCCATCCTCTTTTCATGCAGTCTATAATCTTGGACAGATGCTGGAGGAAGATGGATATACGGAACTTTTCGAGAAAGATACGTGGGATATCAAACCGGAAGGAAAGTATTTCGTGAAACGCAATGATACGAGTATTATTGCATTTCATATAGGAAGAGAGCTTACAGATTATAGTTTTCATATTGCAGCATCTCACAGTGACTTCCCAACATTCAAGATTAAAGAGAAAGCCGGTCTTGATGTAAAAGGAAAATATATTCAGTTAAATACGGAAGGTTATGGAGGAATGCTTTGTTCGACATGGTTCGACAGACCTCTTTCTGTAGCCGGAAGAGTGATGGTAAAATTAGGAGAACATCTGGAAACACGTCTTCTGAATGTGGATAGAGATTTAATTATGATTCCAAGTCTGGCGATTCATATGAACCGTCAGGTAAATGATGGATATGCCTATAATAAACAGGTGGATATGCTTCCGCTTTTTGGTACGAATGACGTATCAAAGGAAGACTTTGATCAACTGATCGCTGACGAGCTTGGCGTATCAAAAGAAGATATTTACGGAAAAGATCTCTATCTTTATAACCGGGCAGAAGGAACTGTATGGGGAGCAAAGGAGGAGTTTATCTCCTCTCCTCATCTGGATGATATGCAGTGTGCTTTTGCAACATTAAAAGGTTTTTTAAGTGGCTATCATGAGAAATCAGTCAATGTCTATGCTTGTTTTGATAACGAGGAAGTGGGCTCTGTGACAAAGCAGGGTGCCGGTTCCACCTTCTTATATGATGTGCTTCGACGGATCAATGGAGCACTTGGCAAGACAGAAGAGGATTATTATCGTGCAGTTTCGGGAAGCTTTATGGTAAGTGCGGACAACGCACATGCGGTGCATCCTAACCATCCTCAGAAGACAGACGCAGAAAATTGTGTTTATATGAATGAAGGGATTGTGATCAAATCTCATGCCGGACAGAAATATACCAGTGATGCAGTGAGCATTGCGATTTTCAGAAATATCTGTAAACAGGCAGGTGTGCCGGTACAGTTTTTTGCGAACCGTTCGGATGAAGCAGGCGGAAGCACATTAGGAAATATTTCTTCTGCACAGGTGTCGCTGAATGCGGTTGATGTAGGGCTTCCACAGCTTGCCATGCATTCCGCGTATGAGACAGCGGGAATCAAAGATACGGAATATATGGTACAGGCGATGACTACGTTCTTTGGAAGCCATATTTCTATGGAAAAAGGACAAATAATTTGGTCCTAAATGTTCCTTTCCCTGTTTCGATGTGATAAAATGTTTCTGCCGGGAAATGGATAGAGAAAAAGGACAGGGAAATGAGTAAGTTAAGGTATCAAACATTAAGAGAAAATGTGACAAAGGTTATTCGCGAGAAGATCTTAAATAGAGAGTTGCAGCCGGGGATGAGGATTATAGAGCAGAATCTGTCCGAAGAACTGGAAGTAAGCCGTGGACCGATCAGAGAAGCACTTCGTCAACTGGAGCAGGAAGGCGTTGTGGAATACACAAGAAATGTAGGCTGCTCTGTGAAAGAGATTACAATAAAAGATTTGTATGAGATATATCTTCTCAGATCGACGTATGAGATATTGGCTGTGAAACTTTGCGGCGGACAGTATGAGGCGGAAGATATCGAGAAGATGGAACAGATTCTGGAGCAGATGAAGACTCTTAAAAACTATGAAGAGGTTGTTGCATGTGACAATATGCTTCACGCACTATTTGTGGAGAAAGCAGATTTTCAACGTCTGAAAAAAGTATGGTCTGATCTGGATTACGGAAGTATAGTCAGCTGTTATATTACCGGATTTGATGAGCAGAAAACGTTGGAACGCCAGTATGAATTTCACAAGAAGTTAGTAGAAGCGTGTAAGACAAGGGATGCAGATATCATTTGTGAAGAACTTAGAAATCATTATATGGACTCCGTGAGGTATTTTATGGATATCGAAGGGCTTCCGGAAGACAGCTTTAATGTAGAAGGTCATTTTTTTGCAAAATAAGTGTAAAATCAAAAACTTTTATAAAATCACAGGGAAAACCTTGACACGAAGATAAAATCACGTTATTCTTTTAAAATATAAAAGGGAGTAACTTGCGCCAGATGTAACAATTATCCGGCGTTTACGATGTCGTCAATACGATGAGCATTCATCCGTATCGTAATGAAATGGTGAGACTTTTATTGCATAGTAAAGTGTGCAATAGGAGTCTCTTTTTTTGATTCCATTTCCTACGATGTGAAAGCATGTTGATAACCGCAGAAAATGGGTACACTAAGAGAGAACCTTATTGCAGGAAAGTGAGGTAAATCATGTTAACAAGTGAACAGGCAAAACAAAATCAAGAGAAATATGGTTTTAATGAACTGGTGGAGGGAAAGAAGAAAAGCATTCCACAAATATTTTTAGAGCAATTTAAAGATTTCCTTGTAATCATTTTAATTTTTGCAGCAGTGATTTCAGGATTTCTGGGGGATGCAGAAAGTGCAATCGTCATTTTTGTTGTCATTACGATCAATGCGATTCTCGGCACAGTTCAGACTGTGAAAGCGGAACAGTCACTGAAGAGTTTGAAACAGTTATCTGCCCCGGAGGCGAAGGTGCGCCGAGACGGAGTTGTCATCCAGATTCCGTCCAGAGAGGTTACGATCGGTGATGAAGTGATCATTGAAGCAGGAGATTGTATTCCGGCAGATGGAAAGCTTCTGACGGTAGCAAGTCTTAAGGTGGATGAAAGTGCACTGACCGGAGAGAGCTTATCTGTAGAAAAATCTCTGGATGAGGTGCCGGAGGGCGCAGCGCTCGGTGATCAGACAAACCGCGTATTTTCAGGAAGCTTTGCTACTTACGGAAGAGCAACCTGTGAAGTTACAGAGATTGGAATGGAGACGGAAGTCGGCAAGATTGCGAAGCTTCTGAAGACAACCTCAGAGAAACGGACACCGCTTCAGATCAATCTGGATGATTTCGGAAGAAAGTTGTCGATCATCATTTTAGTATTCTGCGGTATTCTCTTTGGAATTAATGTATTCCGTGGAGATTCCATTGTAAACGCATTTTTATTCGCAGTTGCACTTGCAGTAGCTGCAATTCCAGAAGCATTAAGTTCGATTGTGACGATCGTGCTCTCTTTCGGTACACAGAAAATGGCAAAAGAGCATGCAATCATTCGGAAATTGCAGGCAGTTGAGGGACTGGGAAGTGTGTCGATCATCTGCTCTGATAAAACGGGAACGTTGACACAGAATAAAATGACAGTGGAAGATTATTACGTAGATGGCAGCAGAATTCCGGCAGACAAGATTGATCCGGAGCAGGAAAATCAGAGAAAGCTTCTAAGATTCAGTATTTTATGTAATGACTCTACAAACACAGACGGAAAAGAAATCGGTGACCCAACAGAGACAGCACTTATCAATCTTGGAAGCAGGCTTGGCTTTGACGCTATTGATATCAGAAACCGTTATCACAGACAGTCCGAGATCCCGTTTGACAGCGACAGAAAATTGATGTCCACTGCACATACGATGAATCAAAAATATACGATGGTAGTAAAAGGTGCTGTAGATGTGCTGCTTACACGGATGAGTCACATTTGTATCGGTTCTGAGATTCGGAAGATTACGGATGAAGATCGACAGACAATCGAAAAACAGAATCTGGAATTTTCACGAGACGGGCTTCGCGTGCTTGCATTTGCATATAAGGAAATGGAGGAAGAAAGAGAGCTGACACTGGAAGATGAAGAGGATCTTACCTTCTTAGGGCTGATCGCAATGATGGATCCGCCGAGAGAAGAATCCAAGGCAGCAGTCGCAGACTGTATCCGTGCCGGCGTAAAGCCAATCATGATTACCGGAGATCACAAGATCACGGCAGCAGCAATTGCAAAAAGAATTGGTATTTTGAAAGATGAATCCGAAGCTTGTGAAGGCGCAGTGATTGAAAATATGTCTGATGAAGAATTGAGAGATTTTGTAGAAGGAATCTCTGTTTATGCCAGAGTTTCACCGGAACATAAGATCCGTATTGTCCGTGCATGGCAGGATAAGGGAAATATTGTATCGATGACAGGAGACGGTGTCAATGATGCTCCGGCTCTTAAGCAGGCAGATATCGGAGTTGCCATGGGAATTACAGGAAGTGAAGTGTCTAAGGATGCAGCAGCTATGGTTCTTACAGATGATAACTTTGCTACCATTATTAAAGCTGTGGAAAATGGACGTAATATTTACCAGAATATTAAGAATTCCATTCAGTTCCTGCTATCCGGAAACTTTGGGGCGATCTTGGCGGTATTATATGCATCAATAGCCGGTTTGCCGGTTCCGTTTGCTCCGGTACACCTGTTGTTCATTAACTTGTTGACAGACAGTCTGCCGGCAATCGCACTTGGTCTGGAACCGCATACGAAAGATGTGATGAATGAAAAGCCTCGCCCGATGAATGAGTCGATTTTGACAAAACCATTTTTAATGAGTATTGGAACCGAAGGTCTTGTAATCGGAATTATGACAATGACTGCATTTATGATCGGATATGGACAGAGCGGAAGCCTGCTTGCAAGTACGATGGCATTCGGAACACTTTGCATGAGCAGACTGGTGCATGGATTTAACTGTAAGGCAGCAAAGCCGGTTATTTTTACAAAGAGATTCTTTAATAATATTTATCTGATCGGAGCATTTTTGATTGGTTTCGCACTGATTACAGCGGTGATGACAATTCCTGCATTGCAGGGAATGTTTAAAGTTGTTACACTGAATATGAGTCAGTTGTTAACGGTGTATGGATTGGCACTTTTGAACCTTCCGGTAATACAGCTTTTAAAATGGATCAGAAATAAAGTGAATCATAAATAAATGGAATTGAAAGTAAGATGAATCAGAAAGCGAGGTGCGCATGGAGCTAAATCAGGAAAATATCAGGAAAATCAAAGAAATTATATTATTTACAGCGGTGATTATAGTCTGCCTTTGGAAATACGAGACGGTGCTTGACATATTGTTTTTTCTATTGAATATATTGACGCCGTTTATTTTGGGAGGTGCCATTGCCTTTGTGCTGAATGTTCCTATGAATTTTGTACAGCGGCATCTCTTTAAGGAAGAGAGAATCAGAAATCGTAAAGTTTCGCAGAAGCTGGCAAGACCGGTGAGTATGGTCCTCGTACTTATTGCAGTATTTGGTATTGTTGCAATCGTTATGTTTATTTTGATTCCTCAGCTTGGAGAGACCTTTGCAAATCTGGGAAGAAGTATTCAGGCTTTTATTCCGCAGCTTCAAGAGTGGGCAGCTCGTCTCTTTAATGACAACAAAGAAATTATGGACACGGTTAATAATCTGGAATTTGACTGGAATAAGATTATGGATACCGGAATTAATTTCTTTAAGAGCGGTGCAGGAAGTGTTGTGGATTCTACGATCACAGCTGCAAAAAGTATTGTAAGCGGACTTACGACGTTTTTCATTGCATTTGTATTTGCTATTTATATTTTATTGCAGAAAGAGAAGTTGGGAGTTCAGGCTAAGAAAGTATTGTTTGCCTTTGTGCGGCGTGGAAGAGCAGAGGCGACGGTGGAAGTACTATCTCTTACTTATAATACATTTTCCAGTTTTCTCACCGGGCAGTGTGTAGAAGCTGTCATTTTAGGAAGTATGTTTGCAGTGTCGATGACAATTTTGAAGCTCCCGTATGCGCTTCTTGTTGGAATGCTGATTGCATTTACGGCGTTGATTCCAATCTTCGGAGCCTTCATAGGGTGTGGAGTGGGAGCATTTCTGATTTTTATGGTGGACCCGATGAAAGCACTGATATTTGTTGTACTGTTTCTTGTGCTGCAGCAGATTGAAGGAAATCTTATTTATCCGCACGTAGTTGGCAATTCGGTGGGACTCCCATCCATCTGGGTACTGGCAGCAGTCAGTATCGGTGGAAGTCTGATGGGCGTTGTGGGAATGTTGATCTTCATCCCAATTGTGTCTGTAGTATATGCACTGTTTCGGGAAATCGTATATTTGAAGTTGAAGAAGAATCAGATTGATCCGAAAGAATTGGAAAATATGTATTAATTTCGTAACAGTTCAGCCCTAACAGCTCGGATTAGCTGCTGCGCAGCTTATATTGCCACATGCGTGGCTAAATCCTCGCTTATGGCAGAACGCCATATACAAAGTACACAAAAAATCTTCGTTTTCAAACAAGTTTGAACTTAGATTTTTGTGACTTTGTGCATGGCTGAACTGTTACTTAATTTTCTTTTTTATATATTGCGTTGTAAATTTGTTCAAGATTATAGTCGGGAGCGAAGTTTTTTGCTACAGCACAGAGGTGTCGGATAGTATTCTCATCTTCCTCCAGTTCCTCAGCGATCGTTTCGGGAGTTTTATCTTTGCGAAGTTTTTTGGTGAGTTGTTCTAATAATTTGAATTTGCTGCCTTCTTCACGGCCTTCTTCACGCCCTTCTTCCCGTTCATAATATTTTTCTTCCCATGCCTGCATATATTTCACTCCAATTTCTTCGTTGGACTTAACCTTTTGCACACGCTGATGGATTCGTTTGATGCGATCACTGGTTGAATGTTCAGCTACTTGATTTGTAGTATTTTCCAGATAGTGCAGAAATTCGACAAGTTCCGGCGATACTTCTTCAGGATTTGTACCACGGGTATTTAAGAAAATTTTAGTGGCACCATCATTTAGTCCGCATTCAGGTCGTTCTTCACATTTATAATTGAAAGTATAACGATACAATCCTAATCCGAATGGGTCAAATGGTGTGATGATAATGATAAATGATCGATTCAGAATGTTATAATTGGGAATACCGGGCTCCAGTAAGCTGGTATCGATCATTGCCTGATAGTAACGACTTCTTTTGGCTAAATCAGTCTGACGTTTTTTCTGCATCTCTGTGTTGTAAATGCTTTTATCCTCGTCCATTGAACAAACATCCATACGGATAGAACGAATGGCGGGTGAGACTCGGAGTTCTTTCTCGGTTTCATTTTGTGTAAGTAGTGGAACCGTATGTCCAAAGATGATGCTGAGAGCATCTTGATGTGCCTGAGGATCTTCCATTACTTCATCAAATAAAAAGCGGTCAGTAAGGTTTAAGTCACTTAACGGTATTAAATTTTGTTTCATATGTTTCTCCTTTGATTTTATCATAAAGTTTTTTTAGTGCATAGATATAATTAGGAAAATACAGCCATAGGCATCACTCCCGTGTATTTAATAAATCAAACATTGGAATCTTTGATGAAAACATCTTAGAATTATAGATTAATAGAATGTTTGAACTGTAAAAATATAGTAGCATAGGAATGAAGGGAAGACAAGAGAATGAACAAAGGAATATATAATTTTATCCTTGCAGATGAAGAGTATTTATCTTATGATTATAAATGAATAAAAGGAATGACATAAAGTGGATAACGCAGCATACTTGAAGATGTAGGTAGTAAAAATGAAAGGAAGGAGACGAAGAGATGGCAAGTATCAGAGATGTTGCAAAAGAAGCGGGAGTCGGAGTAGGAACTGTGTCAAGATTTTTAAATGGTAGTGGTTACGTGTCTGAGGACACCAGTGTGAAAATAGAAGAAGCTATGAAAAAGCTGGATTATACACCGAATGAACTGGCGAGGAATTTATATCATAAAAAGTCAGGGATTATTGCAGTGCTTGTACCGAATGTGTCTAATCCGTTTTTTGCGGAATTTGTAGATTATGTGGAACAAGAATTATATGATGCAGGTTTTAAAATGATGCTTTGTAATACAGAGAAAGAAAGCAATGCAGAACTTGAATATTTAGATATGTTGAACCGCCATATTGTAGATGGGATTATTACAGGTGTACATTCTCTGGATGTAGAAGAGTATCGGAAGATACATAAGCCGATTGTTGCATTAGACCGTTACCTTGGAGAAGATATACCGGTTGTAGCAGTAGATCACAAAGAGGGTGGAAGGCTCGCTGCCGAGACATTGATTGCAAATGGATGTAAGAAGATTTTACACTTCAGAGGTGATACGAAAGTAGAATCACCTTATCACGAAAGACATTATGAATTTGAACGGATTATGAGAAATCATGGGATAGAAACGATTCGATATGAATTGAAATGGAACAGAATGGATGCGGGATATTACAAAGAAGCAGTAAAAGAAGTATTATCAAAAACGACAGATTTTGATGGAGTTTTTGGGGTAGACAGAATAGCAATCGAATGTATGAATGAAGTGATTCGAAGGCATAAGAAAGTTCCGGGAGATATAAAGTTTGTGGCATATGATGGTACTTATATTACAGAAATGGTAGAACCGGAAATGACTGCGGTTGTTCAGCCAAGTGAAGGACTTGCAAGAGAATCTGCACGCTTAGTTTGCAAATTGGTAAATGGGAAAGTATACAAAGATAAGAATGTAATACTCAAGGTGAATCTGGAAAAAAGAAAGACAACTATTGTTTAGCTGAAACTCACAAAAAGTATAATATAATTTCGTTACATTTATACAAAGTGGTGAAGAAATAATAAAAATATATTGACATAGTATAGTGAAAGATTATAATAGGGGTAAAGAAATCGAATAGTGCACATTCGTTTTGTACGCGTTATGGAACCCGTTCCATAACGCGGAGAATCTAAGTGGAATTATTTTTTTAATCAATGTGGAACGGGTTCCACAAAAATAAGGAGGATCATTATGAAAGCAAAGAAACTAAAAAGATTTTTTTCAGCAGTGCTTGTAAGTGCATTGTCTATGAGCCTTTTAGCCGGATGCGGAGGAAAGAGTGAGGAAGCTGCAACAGATGAAAATGGTGCAACAATTATTAAATTTGGTATTCATGTCGCGAATCCAGAAGAGCAGGAGCCGGTTACCTATAAAATTGTAGAGGCTTTCAATAAAGCAAATGAGGGGAAATATAAAGTTGAATTTGAGGCGGCTGATACAGAAACACACTCTAAAAATATGAAGTTAAAAGCAGAAGATGGAACATTACCACAGATTTTCTGGATTGAAGGTTCTGAGGCAGCTGAATATAGTGAAGCCGGTGTTTTAATGGATCTGACAGAGTTCTTAGACGAAAATGCAGAGGTAAAAGAAGCTTTAGGTGGAATGGAAGAAGCCTTTAAAGATGATAACGGACAGTATGGATTACCTTATCAGTGTAATGTTCAGGGAATTTTTTATAACAAAGAAATCTTTGATCAGGCACAGGTTGCATATCCGACAGACGATACAACTTATGAAGAGTTTGTTGAAATGATCAAACAATTGAAAGCCAGCGGAGTTACACCGCTTGCAATCGGAAGCAAAAATAGTGCTTATGCAATGTGGGAGTTTAACGAATTCCTTGCAAGATACGGATGGGAAGAAAATATCGACAACATCCTCTCTGGAAAAGATAAGTTTAATAATAAAGAATTAGTAGCCTGCTTTGAAAAATTACAGGGATTGAAAGATGCAGGTGCATTCCCAGAGAATATGGCAACGATAGAATATTTTGATGCAAAACAGCTTTTTGATGAAGGTAGTGCGGCAATGTTCGGAACAGGCCAGTGGGATTGTGCAGAGTTTGATGAAAATATCGGCGATAAGATTGGTTTCTGGTGGGGACCAAAATTCACAGATACAAAATCTGAACAGAATGTGGCAATGAAGGTTCCATCTGCACCAATCGGAGTCAGTGCGGCAGTTGCTGATGATGAAAAGCTGAAAGAAGGCGTGTATGAGTTCTTGAAATTCTATTATGGAGAAGAGGCGGCAAAATTATCTTACGAGGGATCTATCTTCCCTGCAACAAATTACGATAGTGTGGCAGCAGCTGATACACAGTTTGCAATGAATGCAATGCTCGAGTCACTTGCAAGCGGATGGGAAAGTCCGGCATCAGCACCAGATCTTACAGTTTCTTCAGCAGTACAGGAAGCATTGTATGATGCGATCTTCGGAGTACTTCAGGGAACATATGAACCAGAAGAGGCATTAGATAAGATTGATGCAGCACTTGCAAACAGTCAATAAAAAACAGGGACCTGTCGGATATAGGGAAGAAATATATCCGGCAGGAGTTCCTGAAGGGAATGGAGTGACAGTATGCATTGGTTAAGTAAAAAAAGATATAAGATTGGTTTATTAATACCAACATTACTTATATATAGCGTATATATTATACTTCCGATCGCAATTGCAATATATTATAGTTTTACAAAGTATTCGGGAATTGGAAAACCAAGATTTACAGGGTTAAAAAATTACATAAGATTATTTCAAGATCAGTTATTCTGGAGTTCGTTTAAAAATACGATGGTAATGTTTATCCTCGCATTTGTATTGCTACTTACCTTATCATTTTTGATAGCTCTTTTATTAAATAATAAACTCAAAGCAGTTGATTTTTCGAAAGCAATGATTTTTTCTCCGGCAATTATCGCACCGATTATTGTAGGTATTATCTGGGTATATATTTTAGATCCCAATATCGGTATTATTAATAATGTGTTGGATGCGATAGGAGCAGATTCATTAAAACAGACATGGATCGGTGGGGAAAAATTATCACCATATAGTATCGCAATCATTTATTTCTGGCAGCAGTTAGGATATCTGGTAACGATTTTTATAGCCGGTCTCAAGATGATTCCGACAGATGTATTGGAAGCAGTTAAGATTGATGGTGCAAATACCATACAGGAAATTCGTTATGTAACGATTCCGATGATGAGAACAACGATTTCCACAGTTGCAGTTTTGATCATTACCGGAGTATTTAAAATCTTCGAAATTGTTCAGCAGACAACCGGAGGAGGACCGAATCATTTATCGGAGACTTTGGTTACATATAGTTATGCACAGACATTTTCCAGCAGTGATTATGGATACGGTATGTCACTGGCGACAGTAACATTTTTGATTTCTCTTATTATTACAGCTATTTATACAACAGTAACGAGGGAAAGGGCGGAATAAATTATGATAAATAAAAAGAAAAAAACAGGTATGTATATTTTAATGGCACTTATTACAGTGTTGGTTGTATTTCCTTTTATCTGGATGCTCATTCTTTCATTTAAGTCGAATTCAGAAATATTATCAACACCGCTATCTTTGCCGAAGGCAATTAATTTTGACAACTATAAGCATGCGATGGATGTGTTAGATTTTCCGAAATTATATGGAAACACTATTTTTGTATGTGTCATATCTTTGGTTATAGAATTAGTAATTACATTTTTCAGCTCTTTTGCAATTTCAAGAATGGAATTCAAAAATGAAAAAATGAGAAAATTGATCTATGGCTTTTTGATTATGGGGTTGTCAATTTCTCCGTTTATTCTCTTGTTCCCGGTGTACAAGATCAATGTATTTTTCGGGTTGAGAGGCAAGATGGCATTGATATTGCCTTATGTAGCAACGTCTATTTCATTTAATACGTTACTATTAGTCGGGTATTTGAAAGCTTTGCCTACAGAGATTGATGAAGCTGCGATTATAGATGGATGTAATTTATGGGATCTGATGGTTAAGATTATCTTACCGATGACGAAACCTGTAATTGCAACAATTGTCATCTTTAATGTGCTTTATATTTGGAATGAATTCCCGTTCGCATCCGTTATGTTAAGAGATGCGTCTGATTATACATTGTCTATGGGTGCCTCTTTCTTTAAAGGAACTTATACCGTAGATTATGGCGGAATTGTTGCGTCAAGTGTCATGATTATTATTCCGGAATTAATATTCTATGGCTTCTTCCAGAAGAATATCGTAGAAGGAATGACAGCCGGCGCAGTAAAAGGATAGAACAAAAAAGGAGAGAAAAGATATGAGCAAAGTATCAGGATTATTTCAAGATTTAACAACAATTAAAAAAGCGAGAAACGGAAGACTTGCAAGCTGGGATCAAAGAGGAAAGAATCAAGATTACTGGGAGATTCCGGCAAAAGAAAGTATTGTGCTTGGAGAGGTAGAAGGACCGGGATGTATTACACATATCTGGATGACATCTTCTTGTAGAAAAGTGAAAGCACCAAGTATTTTAGATCCGGTTATGAATGCTTCAGCAGCTCCGGTTATGGAGATTCATCCGGCATTAGGCGTAATCTGGGATGATTATGATCCATTTTATTATAGAAAAGCATTAATTAAAATTACGTGGGATGATCAGGATACACCGAGTGTACTTGCTCCTTTAGGTGACTTTTTCTGTATCGGAAATTGTTATCCGGGGAATTTTTCATCTCTTCCATTTAATGTGTCCTTAAAACCGGAAGAGGCGGGACGTTATGGTGCGCCATGCTCAGTATCCTGTTATTTCCCGATGCCATTTAATAAAAAGGCTAAAATTGAAATTGTAAATGAAAATGAACTTCCGTTTATTTTATATTTTAATATCGATTACGAAATGTATAAAGAACCATTGGATGAAAATACGGCATATTTCCATTCTTGCTGGAGACGTGAAAATCCATGTGACGGATGGGGACCGGATGTTCAGACAAACTCACCGGAAGTAAATAATGTGACAAACTTCAAAGGAGAAGGAAATTATACCGTTCTTGATGTAGAAGGAACCGGTCACTATGTTGGATGCAACTTGACGGTTAAGCATTATCAAGGCAGCTGGTGGGGTGAAGGTAATGATATGTTCTTCATTGACGGAGAAGAATATCCAAGCCTTAACGGTACCGGAACGGAAGATTATTTTAACCATGCTTGGGGAATGCAGAGAAATGCTTATCCGTTCTTCGGAACGATCGTGCATGAGGGTGATACCGATGGTTTTCAAGTTTCTTACCGTTTCCATATCACAGATCCGGTCCGTTTTGAGAAGAGCTTAAGAGTTACTATTGAGCATGGACATGCAAATCATTTGTCCGATGACTGGAGCTCGACAGCATACTGGTATCAGACACTTCCAACAAGCAAAGAAATTACAATTCTTCCTGTAGAGGAAAGATTGCCGAATGTTCCAAAACTGCCTGAAAGAGAACTGAAACTTCCAGAGTTAACAGAGGAGATGAAGGCGGCAAGAGCATCGTGGGAGAAGAGATGGGAAGAATATAGCCCTGCAAGACAGGAACAATTTAGAATTAAAGAAGAAAAAGCAAGACGTGAATCAAAGTTAAACACAGAATTTGCAAAAAAACTTCGTGATGAATACAGATAATCTGGAGGGTTTTTTATGTCTAGAGAATTAATGCAGCAAAATATCCAGAAAGCGCAGTTAGAAATTGACGCTAAAAAAGATATTGTTAAAAATGGGAAGATGCGTCAGCACTATCACTTTATGGCACAGACGGGGTGGATCAATGATCCCAATGGACTGATTTATTATAAAGGGAAGTATCATTTTTTCTTTCAGTACAATCCATACTATGGCTTTTGGGATTGTATGCACTGGGGACATGCGGTAAGTGATGATATGATTCATTGGGAATATCTTCCTCTTGCACTGGCTCCTTCTGAAAATTATGATAATCATCCGCGAGGAGGATGTTTTTCAGGAAGTGCCATTGAACATGATGGAAAATTATTTTTAATGTTTACAGGAACTGCCAATAATGGAGAGGGATTTGAACAGACGCAGTGTATTGCATACAGTGAAGACGGAATTCATTTTGAAAAATACGAAGGCAATCCGGTGCTGACAGCGCCGGAAGGAATTCCGACTGATTTCTTCAGAGATCCGAAAGTGTGGAAACACGAGGATACATATTATATGGTATGCGGAGCAAGCAGAAATCATAAAGCGCAGGCTCTTTTGTATCGCTCTAAAGATATGTTTCATTGGGAATTCTTTAATGTGCTTGCAGAGAGTCGTGGCGAATGGGGCTATATGTGGGAGTGTCCGGATTTCTATCCACTTGGTGATAAATATGTCTTAATGTTCTCCCCTATGGGAGTAGGTGATCGTACGGTTGTGTATCTGGTAGGTGATTTTGACTATCAAACCGGAAAATTTGATTACCATGTGAACGGCGAAATTGACTGGGGCTTTGATTATTATGCACCACAGTCCTTTGAGGCACCGGACGGACGCAGAATTATCGTAGGATGGGCAAATGCGTGGGATTGGATGCCGTTTTGGAAGGACTGGGGTCCGACTTATCAGGAAGGCTGGTGTGGCTTTTATAATATACCAAGAGAAGTCCGCTTAATGGAAGATAATACGTTACAGTTTATACCGGTGAAAGAAATGGAGTCTATCCGACAGGAAGTGTGGAAACAGGAGCAGATGCTTATAGGTGAAGACAGACAGGCTGTGAAAGCTGGAGATGGAATTTCTTATGAATGGAAATTTAAAGTTGATCTTCAACAGACAGATGCAGATGCGTTAAAAATTATCTTGCGAAGCGGTGAAGGAAAAGAGACCGTGTGTACGCTTGATTTTACAGAAAGTAAAATGTTTGTAGACCGCAATCAGTCGGATGGCTGGAGTAAGGGGATATCTGAAAGTATTTTATATCTTCAGGACAAAAAAGAATTAGATATACATATCTTTTCCGATCAGAGCTCCGTAGAGATTTTTTCCGATCAATATCGCAATAATCATTCATTAAATATATATGCAGGTAACGAACAAAACAAGACTTATATATGTGCGCTCGGTGGAAAAGTAGTTCTCAAAGATATGGAAACATATGGATTAGGAGAATGTTACCGATAAGGAGAAGAGTTATGCAGAAGCATTATGATGTGACAGCGTTGGGAGAATTGTTAATTGATTTTACAGAAAATGGAGTGAGTGAGCAGGGGAATGCACCTTTGGAAGCGAATCCCGGTGGCGCGCCCTGTAATGTACTCGCAATGCTGCAGAAATTGGGAAAACGTACCGCTTTTATTGGTAAAGTGGGGAAAGATCAATTTGGCAGATTGTTAAAGGAAACGATTGAATCGGCAGGGATAGATTCGAGAAATCTGGAAATGGACGAAGAAGTAAATACAACACTTGCCTTTGTTCACATAGATAAAGATGGTGATAGAGATTTCTCTTTTTATCGCAACCCCGGAGCGGATATGATGCTTAAGAAATGTGAGATCCAACCTTCTGTTATTGAGTCATCAAAGATTTTTCATTTTGGGACCTTATCTTTTACACATGAAGAAGTAAAAGAGGCAACAAGATTTGCAGTAAAATGTGCGAAAGAAGCAGGAATATACATTTCCTTTGATCCAAACTTACGGGAACCGCTGTGGAAAAATCTGGAGGATGCCAAGAAAGCAATGGCTTATGGTTTTCAAAATTGTGATATATTGAAAATTGCAGATAATGAATTACAGTTTTTTACCGGAGAAGAAGAGTTTGATCGTGCAGTAGATATTCTTCAGAAGAACTATAAGATTCCTCTGATCTGTGCGACACTTGGCAAAGACGGAAGCTGCGCATATTATAAGGGAAAGAGAGTAGCTGCAAAACCATTTCTCCAAGATACAACCATTGAAACAACAGGAGCAGGAGATACATTTACAGGGTGTATGTTGAATTTTGTTCTTGAGAAAGGATTGGATGATCTGACAGAAAGTGATCTGGCAGAAATGCTGATATTTGCGAATGCGGGAGCATCCCTGATCACAACAAGAAGAGGGGCATTGAAGGTAATGCCGGAAAAAGAAGAAATCGAAAAAATTATACAGAGGCAGGTGAATGACGACCTGCCTATTATTTTCCGTGCAAATCTAAAATAAATTTTTTAGAGAAAAATTGTAACGAAAGTAGATTTTCTCCGACTAACCTATGAAGAAGGAGGTGAGCAGTTCTGGATTACGAGAAATTATATCATTCCTATTACATGCAGGTGTATTCGTATGTGATGACGATTATGAGAAATCAGTCAATGGCTGAAGAAATTACGCAGAATACTTTTTTCAAAGCGATGACGGCAAAGAAGAAGTTCGAAGGAAGATCCAATGAGTTGTCGTGGCTGTGTGGAATCGCGAAGCATCTGGCAATGGATGAGCACCGAAAAAATGCGAAAATTTATGAATTTGATGAATCGGCAGAGAGTATAGAAGAAAAGTCCGTTGACCCGGAGTCGGAAGTGGAAGATAAAGATACGGCGCTTCAAATTCATCTGATACTTCATGAACTGCAAGAACCCTACAAAGAAGTATTTCAATTGAGAGTTTTTGGGGAATTGTCGTTTTCACAGATCGGACTTATCTTTGGAAAAACCGAAAACTGGGCAAGAGTTACTTATCATAGGGCGAGAATTAAAATTCAGGAAAGGATGGAGAAAAATGAATCAGCATAGTTATGATAAATGTGAGATTGTTCAAGATCTTCTCCCGCTGTATTATGATGACGCATGCAGTGCTGTCAGCAGGCAGCTGGTTGAGGATCATATGAAAACATGTCAAAAATGTCAGCGAACATATAAAGAGCTGCAAGATACTACGATTGACACAATGATACAAAAGGAATCGGAAGGCGTGTTAGAGCGTCATGCAAAAAAGGAAAAAAATACCGCATACAAAGCCGGAGTTGTGATTGCGTTATTACTTGTAATTCCCATTGTGATTACTTTCTGGGTGTCGGTAAGCAGCGGCGGAGGCTTTGGCGTATTCTGGGTGTTGACGGCATCGATGCTTCTGACAGGAGCGTTGACGGTTGTTCCGTTGACATCTAGTAAAAATAAATTTTTGAGAAGTATTTTGATTGGAATTTTCGCTTTGTTACTTATCATGTATTTTGTAGATCGCATGAATGGTGGCGGAGAATTTATTTTCTGGTCGGTACCGACGATTTTCGGATTGTCCGTTGTATTTCTTCCAATCATTATAAGAAAGATAAAGCTTCCGGTGGCTTTATCCGATAAAAAGGCGCTGATTACAATGATCTGGGATACCATGTGGCTTTATCTCACCATTTATATCATTTGCAATCGGTCAGGAGATGTAGAAGGGATGCGCGCAGGTTTTATCGTTTCCGCCGTTATGATGAGCGGTGTGTGGCTTGTATTCCTTATAATCCGATATTTGAAAACAAATGGATGGGTGAAGGCAGGAATCGTGGCAGCAGTTACAAGTATCTGGTTTGCGTTCGCAAATGATGTATGTGTCTTTTTTACAGAACACAAAAAGCAGCTGACGATTGGCTTTACGGATTTTACGAATTGGGAAAATGTATCCTGCGTTAACGCTAATATTTACACGATCGTTCTGATCGTCGGCAGTATCGCAAGTGCGTTATTCATTATAAAGGGCTGCTTAAGCAGAAAAAAGGAAAAGTGACTTCATCACAGAAGTTCATACGAATTCCGTGATATATTCAAGAAAATGTTTTTGGAGGATATTCATGGAGACGAAAATGAAAAAGAAGCGCAGAGCTTTTGTAAATGAGGATGATTGTGTAGCCTGTGGGTGTTGCGTGAAGGTATGTCCGCGTAATGCGATTGAGATATGGAAAGGAATTGCAGCCAAAATTAATTTGGACGCATGCGTGGGATGTGCAAAATGTGTAAAGGAATGTCCTGCATCAGTGATTGCAATTCGGGAGGTAGTGTAATGAAAAAACATTGGTATGACTATCTCTGGATTGTGTCTCTGACCTATTTGATACTTGGATTTTTTAACATATTATTTGCATGGCTTGGGCTTCTTTGCTTCTTCATTCCATTGATCATTTCCATTGTCAAAGGAACGAAAGGCTATTGTAATCGTTATTGCGGGCGCGGGCAGTTGTTCGGGATACTGGGCGGACGCTTCGGGCTCTCCCGCAAAGCAGATATTCCGAAATGGATGAAAAGTAAATGGTTCCGCTATGGTTTTTTGATTTTCTTCTTCCTTATGTTTTTCCAAATGCTTTGGAACACAGGACTGGTGTTTGCAGGTGCGAAAGACCTTGGTCAGGTGGTAACACTTCTGTGGACGTTTAAACTTCCATGGCACTGGGCATATCATGGAACCACATTTCATCAAGGGGTTGCACAGTTTGCATTCGGTTTCTATAGTGTGATGCTGACGTCAACGGTTCTGGGACTTGTCACAATGGTATTATTCAAACCTCGGAGTTGGTGCGTATATTGTCCAATGGGAACCATGACACAGCTCATATGTAAGGCGAAAAATCGAGAATAAAGAATAATTAATATGAATAGAGAATAGTGAATAATCCGTCAGGGATGTGGTTTTTTGAAAAACTGCATTCCTGATTTATTTTTTAGCTGGTATTTTTATAACCCACCTGTGGAATTAAAATAAAATCATCAAAAAGATAGAGGTTCGAAGAAACGGAGGAATTGATGATGAAAGGATTTCATACAGGAGAAGGATATATGGGACTGGTAGACGGAAGATATGTGTTATTTGCAAGTGAATCAGATTATTATGACTATATGGAAGCGTAAAAGGAGGGGAAATCATGAGTAAGATTTATTTCACGTTGACAGGAACAAAACATTATTATGGACAAGATTTTCTGAAGAAAGGTATGAAGATCTACTTAGAGAAAGAACGGGATAATGAATACGATAAGGAAGCAATCAAGGTAACTTGTGAAGGACTTGGGAAAATTGGATATATAGCAAATAGTTCTTACACAGTAATCGGTGATTCCATGAGCGCTGGAAGAATCTATGACAAGATAGGAGATACTGCAAAAGCAAAAGTAGTGCTGGTCACTGATTGTGGAATTATTTGTCGCTTGTGCAAGAAGAGCCTTTTAGAGAGCGAAAAGAAATAGGAGAAAATATGTTTTACTTGGTTATCGATTTGGAAATGTGTAAAGTGCCAAGATATTATAGAGAAAGAACTTATAAATACGCAAATGAAACTATACAGATTGGAGCTGTTCTTCTAGACGAAGATTTTAAAAGGATTGGAAACCGCGAGTATAAAATATATGCATGGAGTGAATCGGATCGAGATCAGATCATGCATGAAATGAAAGCAAAGAAAATTGACGATATAAGAATTACATCTTTTGTTGAGAAAGAAAAATGGATAGATTATCAGTCTGTATTTATGAAACGCTTTGATTTGAACCGACAGATTAGCCTGGAAGAAGCGTTAGAACGAGCAGAGATAGAACCAGAAGGAAAATTCCATGATGGATTAGACGATGCGGTGAATACGGGATATTTAATTAAAAAGTTGGAACTAAATCCAGAATATCAGTTGATTCAGTATGAACTTCCAGAAGAGGAATCGAAACCGCTTTCTAGTACACTGGGAGAATTGTTTTCGGGATTAGATTTACTGTTTGTATAATAATATAATTCAAATATTACTCTAAAAATGATATGGTATTTTTCTGGACATTTTACACGGAAAAATACCATATCTTTGTCTTATCTATGGTATACTAAAAATGTCACTAGGAAAAAGAAGGCTATAATTTATTATTAAAGTTAAGAAATTTATATTGTAAAATATGCTTATTTAGGGAATCAGTACTGATTTAAAACAGAAATAGAAAGATGGAGATAATAAACACACAGAGAAAAATGTTGTGTGAGAAATAGAGATTTACGATGTAAACAAGTATTTACCCAAAAATAGGAGGGGTTGGATGAGCGAGAAGAAAAAGAAAATAGGTTTTACTGTTGCATGTATAAACGAGTTTGCACAGCATTATAATCTCAGCGTACAAGAAGCTTTTCGTTATCTTTTTCAATTTAAAGGTATTGCGTTTATAAAAGAAAATTATGAAGTTGAGCATACTTTAGATTTTGAAACGATAATAGAAGATTTGGGTATACTGTGCCGGAAAAATGGAGGTATGTTATGAGATTATATCATGGAAGTAACATTGCGATTCATAGTATAAATTTAGCAATGTGTAGACCGTATAAAGATTTTGGATTGGAAACAACGGAAGAATGGGCAAAATTTGTCATGAATAACAGAAGTAGAATATTTACAAACGTGAAAGATACTTTGTGCAATAAAGATAATAAATATGATCTTTTTAAAGATGAGATGAATTTCGGACGAATTGTTCAAGCAGAAATATAAGATTTGTGGATATAACTTTAAATTATCGTAGGATGATGAAAAAGGAGAAGTTCTTATGCCAAAGGGAGCGAAGCAAAAATATAAGCTGTATAGAGTTGCACAGATTATGATGGACCATACCGACGAAGATCATTTTATTACAATGCCGCAGATTATAAGTGAATTAGAAAAATACGGAATCACAGCAGATCGGAAAAGTCTTTATGCGGATTTACGGGATTTGGAAATTATGGGAATAGAAGTGGAAGGAGAGAAGATCGGAAATGGATATCACTACCATGTGATTAACCGGCCTTTTGAACTTCCGGAATTAAAGCTTCTGGTGGATGCCATCCAGTCTTCGAAGTTTATTACAGAGAGAAAATCGAATATTCTTATAAAAAAACTGGAAAAACTGGTCAGCAAATATGAGGCGCAGAAGCTGCAGCGGCAGGTTTATGTATCCGGTCGGATTAAGACGATGAATGAGAGTATTTATTATACGGTAGATGCAATCCACAATGCCATCTCTGAAAATAAAAAGATTCAATTTCAGTATTTTCAATGGAATGTGAAAAAAGAAATGGAGCTTCGACATGATGGGGCATGGTATCTGGTCAGCCCTTGGGGGCTGTCATGGGATGATGAGAACTATTATCTGGTCGGCTATGACTCTGAGGCGGAGAAGATCAAGCACTATCGTGTAGACAAGATGCTTCATATTCAGATGACGGAGGAAGAAAGAGAAGGAAAAGAGCATTTTAACAAATTGGACATGGCAGACTATACGAAGAAGAGCTTCGGAATGTTCCGTGGAAAAGAAAAGACGGTAAAGCTACTGGTCGATAACCAACTGGCAGGCGTGATGATCGACCGCTTTGGCAAGGGCATCAGTCTGATTCCTGTTGATGAGGAACATTTTACGATCAATGTAGATGTTCATGTGAGCAAGCAGTTTCTTGGATGGGTATTTTCTCTTGGAGAGCAGGTGAAGATTATCTCGCCGGATGAGGTGGTAGAACAAATGAAGCGGGAGATTGAGAGGTTGAAGAGTCAGTATAATGATTAGAAGAAGAGGTCAGAGAAAGCAATCAAAGCTTAGCTGACCTTTTTTAGACGGAATCTGAGCGTAACTTTTAATGACAAGAATCAAAATAGCATGCAAATATTCAGACAGCTGTGGTATAATAAAAGTTAAGTATATTCGAAAAATAAAAGACAGAATGGGAGGAAATACTTATGGCAGAGAGAAAATATGATGTGACTGCACTTGGAGAATTATTGATTGACTTTACAGAAAATGGAAATAGTGAACAGGGGAATCCTCTTATGGAAGCAAATCCTGGAGGAGCACCATGTAATATGCTGTCTATGATTCAGAAACTGGGCGGCACAACTGCATTTATCGGAAAAGTCGGAAAAGATATGTTCGGAAGACAGCTTAGACAGGCAGTAGAATCAGTGGGTATAGATACAAGAAATCTGATGGAAGACGAAGAAGTTCATACAACACTTGCGTTTGTACATACCTTCCCGGACGGAGACCGTGATTTCTCATTTTACCGGAATCCGGGAGCAGATATGATGCTTACGAAAGAAGAGATACAGGAAGATTTAATCAGAAGTTCAAAAGTGTTTCATTTTGGAACATTATCATCCACACACGAAGGGGTAAGAGAGGCAACCAGATATGCGATTGATGTAGCAAAAGAGGCTGGATGTCTTGTAAGTTTTGATCCAAACTTAAGACCGCCGCTTTGGAAAACATTGGAAGATGCAAGAAAAGAAATCGAATATGGACTTTCCAAGACTGATATTTTGAAGATATCTGACAATGAAGTGGAATTCCTCTGTGGAACTTCAGATTATGACGAAGGTGCGAAGATGTTGATTGAAAAATACAACATCCCATTCGTATGTGTGACACTTGGAAAGGATGGAAGCCGCGCATATTATAAGGGAATGCGCGTAGAAGTTCCGGGATTTGTTCAGAAGAATACCATTGAAACAACCGGAGCCGGCGATACATTTTGCGGATGTATGTTACATTACATTATCCAACATGGATTAGAAGATCTGACAGAGGAGAATTTAAGAGAACTTCTCACATTTGCCAATGCAGCAGCATCGGTTATCACAACACGAAAAGGCGCACTGGCGGTTATGCCGTCCAAAGAGGAAGTAGAAGAGCTGCTTCGTGAATAATGATAGAAATAAGGATTGAGGGAAAGAAGATGAGGAAACGGTTGATAGCGGCGTTGTTGATCATGCTGCTATGTATGGGGATGAGCATGACAGCTTATGCGGTCCCGCAGATAACGCCGGAGGAGCAGCCACCGGCTGAAGCAACGGAAGAAGAAGCGCAGGCATTTAAGGCGGCACAGTTAAAGAAATATTATGATATGCCGGTTGCAACGAATGAGATCAAAGGGTGGCCACAGGGGCCGGGAACTTACGGAGAAGCGGCAATCATTATGGAGGCAGGAACCGGTGCCATCTTATACGGGAAAAATATTGATGATCAGCATTATCCGGCAAGCATCACGAAAGTGCTGACGGCGCTGGTGGCGTTGGAAAACGGCAAGATGGATGATAAAGTGACATTTACGCATGACTGTGTCTCATTCCTTCAGCCCGGAGATTCCAGTATCGGAATGAAGGAAAATGACGAAATCACGCTGGAACAGGCATTGTATGCAACGCTTCTGGCATCTGCAAATGAGGCGGCTTATGCTGTGGCGGAAAATGTGGGAACAAATGCCGGTCACGATTATCAATGGTTTATTGACCAGATGAATGCCCGTTGTAAAGAGCTTGGCGGAACCAATTCTAATTTTGTAAATGCAAACGGACTTCACGATGAAAACCATTACACCAGTGCAAGGGATATGGCATTGATCGGGAAGGAGCTTTTTAAGCATCCGGAGTTTTTCAAGATTGTACAGACACTGCAATATGAGATCCCGTCATCAGGTACATGTCAGCAGCATGTATTTCAACAAAAGCATAAGATGCTGCAGCCCTCAAGTTCGAAATATTATGAGTATGCGGTAGGCGGAAAGACCGGTTATACATCGGATGCATTGGCGACACTTATTACTATGGCAGATAATGGAAGCATGAAGCTTGTCTGCGTCGTGCTTCGAACGCATGGGGGAAATAATTACCCGGATACTACCAATCTTTTTAATTACGCGTTCGATAATTTTGAACGGATTGACGTGAATGGGCAGGAGACTTCGGAAGATGTAGGAGATATTCTGAAAGACGAGAGCGGAGAACACAGTGGATATGTAGTTGTTCCGAAGGGTGTGAAGTTTTCAGATCTTAAGATGGAAATGACGGTTGATGAGGGACATACCGGAGAAGCAGTGCTTACCTATACCTATGAAGGAAATCTTGTTGGAAGTGCCAGAGCAAAACTCAGTGAGAAATATCTCAAGGAGCATAGGGCTGAGATTAAGAAACAAGAAAAGGAGACCAAGAAAGCAGATGCATCGGATGGAAAAAATCTTCAACAGAGTCTGATTGTTGTGGGAATGGCAGTTTTACTTTTGGCCTTAATACTGTTATTTACCGCGAAGATCAGACAGTATCGCAGAAGACGGGAGAGACGTTGCAGAAGACACCGGAGAAGATCGAGCCAGCAGAACAGAGCAGGGCAGAATCCGCGCAGGCGAAAGAAGTAAAATACCCCTTGACGAAAGAACGGTTCTTTTACTATAATAGAGAAGGTAAAAAACATAAGCAAAAAATGATGACGGAGACAGTACGGTGTTTCAGAAAGGCATAGCGAGCCGGGGATGGTGGAAGCCTGGTGCGAGTAAGAGATGTCTGAATATCACTCCAGAGTTGCAGCCGCTGAAAAGAAACCGGTGCATAACAAGTGTTAAGCACAGGAACATCCAAGTAGGTCCTGCCGGCATTCCCCCGTTACAGGGAAGACATATGATAGTATGTTTAGGTGGTTCATAAACGTGAGTAATGCTCTCGTCCTATTCAGGACGGGAGCTTTTTTATTTATCGCTCAATAAAAAAGGAGGATTATCATGTATAAGAAGGTTTCAACAGATCTGAATTTTGTTGACAGAGAGAAAGCCACAGAGAAGTTCTGGGCAGAAAACGATATTTTTGAAAAAAGTATGAAGCAGCGGGAAGGCAATGAGATGTATATGTTTTATGACGGCCCTCCGACAGCAAATGGTAAGCCGCACATCGGTCATGTGCTTACACGTGTAATCAAGGATATGATTCCAAGATATCGTACAATGAAGGGCTATGAGGTTCCAAGAAAAGCCGGATGGGATACGCACGGTCTTCCGGTTGAGCTTGAGGTTGAGAAAGCACTCGGACTTGATGGAAAAGATCAGATTGAAGAGTATGGTCTGGAGCCATTTATCGATAAGTGTAAAGAAAGCGTATGGAAATACAAAGGTATGTGGGAAGATTTCTCAAGTACGGTTGGTTTCTGGGCGGATATGGAGAATCCATATGTTACTTACCACAATGAATTTATCGAGTCTGAGTGGTGGGCGCTCAAGAAAATCTGGGATAAAGGTCTCCTCTACAAAGGATTTAAGATCGTTCCTTACTGTCCGCGCTGTGGAACACCGCTTTCTGCACAGGAAGTTGCACAGGGATATAAGGATGTCAAAGAGCGTTCTGCAATCGTAAGATTTAAAGTCATCGGTGAAGATGCTTATTTCCTTGCATGGACAACAACACCATGGACACTTCCTTCTAATATTGGTCTTTGTGTCAATCCGGAGGAGGATTATGCGAAGGTTCAGGCTGCTGACGGATATGTATACTATATGGCATGTGCGCTTCTTGACACCGTTCTTGGCAAGCTTGGCGAGGATGGAAAAGCAGCTTATGAGATTTTAGAGACATATAAGGGAAAAGATTTAGAATATAAAGAATATGAGCCACTGTATCAGTGTGCGGCAGAGTGTGCAGACAAACAGCATAAGAAAGCGTTCTTCATTACATGTGATACTTATGTAACACTGACAGATGGTACCGGTGTCGTTCATATTGCGCCTGCATTTGGTGAAGATGATGCGAAGGTTGGACGCAAATACGACATGCCGTTCGTTCAGTTAGTTGACGAGAAAGGTAATATGGGAGAGACAACTCCGTTTGCCGGAATGTTTGTGAAAAAAGCGGATCCGGAAGTGTTAAAAGATCTGGAAGAGAGAAAGCTTCTGTTTGAGGCTCCGAACTTTGAGCATAGCTATCCACACTGCTGGAGATGTGATACTCCACTTATTTACTACGCACGTGAGTCATGGTTTATCAATATGACAGCGGTAAAAGACGACCTGATCGCAAATA
>OIYW01000657.1_pt1 | contig 29716 bp, 19 predicted proteins | sample 1588351 | NCBI WGS metagenome assembly OIYW01 (sample SAMN03283268) | human gut metagenome | biome: human-associated habitat; material: feces | host: Homo sapiens | place: USA | collected 2013 | reverse complement strand
AGGAAAAAGTATGGAATCTTACTACTCCTGTTCTCCTTTCTCCTGATCGTCATTTATAACTACATTGTAAATATGACGGATGAGGAGAACGATAAATTTCTACTTGGAAAATTAATACTCATTTTAAATATGAGTTTTAAAAATTCTTATATATGAAAAATATTTTTTCTCAAAAATCTCATATTTAATATGAAAAGAAAAATAATCCGAACGAATTCTTAAGCATAATACTTAAGAGAAAACGTCCGGATGCTGATTATTAAGTTTTATTTATCCAGTTTTGGATAAACGTTTATGTTGATATTACAGTCTTTATTCTTTTCAACTGTAATCGTTGTATCTGAGCTAGAAGGTGGGATATCTTGCTCAGTAGTGGTATTAGGAGTCGGTGATTTATCATCGGCTCTTTTCTTACACCATTTATATAATTCTTTCATTTCTTTTATTAACTGAGTTCCATACCATGCAATCTGTAACATTTCTAATATTATCTTTATACTCATATCGGATATTCCTTTCTGTGAAGCACCCGAACTTTTTCTTCTCAATTCAAATATGCGATTTGAGAAAATTAATCTGGCACTGAAAGGATTTTTGATAAATTTGTACAAAAAAAAGAAGAACAGACACTGTATCTGTTCTCCTCTTATGTTTAGTCTTTGAAAGACAAAACCAAAACTTGCAATTTTATCTTAGCACATTTTGCCAAGAATCTCAATCCTTATAATCTCCAACAGTAAATTCATAGGTGTATTTAACCGTAGGATGATCACTTTCGTTATTCTTTAAAACCTTTTCAAGATAACTCCAGCGATCAGCTTTTCTCCAAATACTGTCTTTTTTTAAAGTATACATGTATTTGTAACTAATAAATCTTGTTGTTTTCTTATTTGCTAAGTTATAAGGATCTCCTGTTGTGATATAAACTTCTGGTTTAGAAGTTGCTGTTTTTCCGCCACTATCTGTAACTGTAAATGTGATAATGTGACTTCCTTGATCTTTAATATCATTTAAAGTCAATGGATTCGGATTCACCAGTTTTGGTGTTAATTTGATCTTATTTGCATCATCTTCAATATCACTTGCAAAAGCATTTGTTTTGATCTCATTTAAGATCTCATCTCCTCTTTCAGCTAATTCTTCCACTGTATAAGCGAGATAATCAGATTTTAAGACAGGTGGATTATTGTATTTAACACGCACATATCCTGTTTGTTGCACTGTATTTCCGCCAGTATCTGACACTTCATATGTGATCTTAATATCAACATATTCATCTTTATTCAAATGATTAAAATAAGTATCAAGTTTTGATGTTTTGGATGGATTTAAGACGGTTGCTGGTTTATAGTTATCCTTTTTGCTTGCAGGATATTCGATCTTTGCGACTCTGATGCTGCTTGTTAAAGTTCCTTCTTCTCTATCTTCGGCTTTTACCAATCCTAAAAGATCAGAAATCGTTACTTTATCGTTTTCAATATAAGTTTTTAAAGGTGCATCGGACACTTTATCAGAATACTGAAACTCAAAAAAACCATGTTTATCATCTTCTGATTTATTTGGATCTGACAATATGCCATCAAAATCAGGTTTATTCTTTTCGCTTGATGGATATATAAAAGGTTTATAATCCCACTGTGCATAATTTGTATCGACTGGAATTGCGGCATGTGCAGCACTCATAGGGACACACATCAAAACACTTAGGCTTAAACAGGCACAAGCAATCACCTTTCCTCCAATTTTTCGTAATCGCATTTTCTGCGGCCTCCTTTCTGAAAAATAGTATTACAATATAAATATGAGATATTTGGAAAAAGATATCTGGTGTGTCTGCTTATTTTTTTTCTTTTCCTGAGTTACAAAATCTTATATGTGAAAAATAAAAAAAATTCATATCTCTCATATTTAAATTGAAAGAAAAAAAATAAAAGCAAAACCGAACATTCTCATATTGTTTTGTGAGAGAATATCCGGATGCTTGATTTTTATTTTCTAATTTTCTTTATGTTCACATGGGTGAGTCAGTTTTGCCATTAGCATGAAACTGATACCCAACATTGATATTGCAGCCGGGACTATTCTCGACTGTAATATTTCCAATTTTTATATCTGAGTTAGAAGGTGGAGTTTCTTTCTCAGTAATGCCATTAGGAGCCGATGAATTACCATCGGTTCTTTTCTTATACCATTGATGAAATTTCTTAATTTCTTTTGCTAACTGTATTCCATACCACATAATCTGCAGCGCCATTACTATTTTCTTCATATTTATCACGAATTCTCCTTCTGTTGGAGCATCCGGATTTATCTTTTCTCAATTCAAATATGAATTTTGAGAGAAAAAATATGAAACTGAAGCAATTAAGATAGCTTTTAAAGCAAAAAAAAGAACAGATACGAATATACCTGATCCTCACTTTTCGTTACAATATCTTATTTGCTATTTCTATCAGCCGTTCTTCTCTTGCACTTCTTTTTCCTTGTTTTTGGGTTATCTCATACAATCTTCCTTTTTCTACAACGATCTTTTCTTCATATATCTTATTTTTGCCTTCTACAACACGGTATAGATATGTTTCTTCTGTATGTTCTCCCTTTCTTTCAAAATGATGATGAGTAAGATAGAAAGTTGCATCCAAAAATCCATCTCTCTGCTTAATTTTGCGATAATAATCCATCCCCACATCTTCTAATTGAAAATTGATTCCCTTTTCTAGAATCGCTTTTTCTACATTACTGTCTTTTTGAATTAGTTTTCCAAACATAGGACGTGCCATTTCTGCAAATAGTAACATGTATGGAAGATTATTATAATTTGTATCATAATATCTCCATCCTTCATTATCTCTCCAACTGCGTAATAGCGTCTCTGCAAAATGATAACTGACATAGATCTGCAATTTCTTTTCCAAAATTAATACAATTAAGTCGAAATGTTCTTTCATAAGATTATAAAAATATTGAGATTTTTTATTCCCAGGTTTTCTTTTTGCATCACTATTATGTGGATTGGGATTATGATATGGACAATTCAGATAATTCTCTTCACTGTATACGGTTAATCCAGGTAGATCAACTGTCGTATGTCTTCCATATGGTTTTCTTTTTACTTCTTTTTCTCTTTTAAATAGCCCAATGATTTGTATCGGATTATCACAGGCAGGACAAACTGCCTTATAAGTTATCTTCTCATTTTTTTTCATAACATAAGGAAATTGTCTCCCTGTTTCATTAGCAAAATTTTCTTCTGTGATCAGAATTTCTTCTGGTATTCCAGGTTTTGTTTTGAATGTGTCCATCAGTACCTCCCATTAATTAGCCACCACCATTCATACGGAATTTTAGGAACAGCCCCCTCTTTTTCAGCCATTGCTAAACAAGAAAGAATTGTTTTTAACCCAATTGAAAACTCATGAAAATTATCCTTCATTTTAAACAAGTAATCTTCTCCGCACTCCTGGCAATCTGTATGATCCTCAATTTCATCATTGCACAATTTAGCTTCATTTTCAAGAAGTGCGTAATATTGATCTCCAAATTCTTTCATATTGAAAGCGATCAACCCCTTTGGAACCACCTCATGCCCACATTCTTTACATATGGCAATTGTTTCTGAAAAATCAAAGGGAATTTCTTTTATATAAGTTGTTCTTGATGTTGTCCCCCATACAATTCCTGTTTCTTTTTTGCAATTTTTACAAAAACATCTTTCTATTTTTTCCATAGCAAAATCTCCTTTTTATTTCAAATATGAGATTTCTTACAATAATTCTTTTTCACATATAAAAAAGTCCCCAGGCCCGAAGGACACTGGAGAACAAACTGGTAAATTTATTTCAATATTATTTCTCTATATATAATACAATATTCTATCAGAAAAATCAATCCATCCAGTCACTATTATCTTGAACTTCAACTGTCTGATCTGGTTTCATATATTTTGCTGCAATATCTAATACCTTTTGTCGTGGTTTCCAGTTTTTATAATTGATCAGATTTGAAAAATAATATGAATCTACACCGATAGAAAATTTATCTACCCGTTCATATAAGCCAGCAGACACTTTCTTATCAGGGCGAAGAATTGAAAAATCTAGCTTCTCATTTAAATGATCATTTTTATCTACTATGTATCTGTAATTTGTAGCAGTTAATAAATATCCCTCATTTTCTTCTACATAGACATATCCTTCAACCATACTATTTCTTAAATCGAACTTCAATTTACGAAGATGTCTATAAATTATCGTATTCTTTTTTATGAGCATATGATACAAAGGAAACCCACCCATCAAGCTATAAAGCAAATACCACGGAATATTATAAACTGTTGCATCAATATAATTATATGCACGTTCAGCCACATAATTTTCTGCAAGTTCTTCAGCCATAGATAGCGTTATATAAATCCCTGTTCCCTTTTGTAATAGATAAATTGCCTTATCAAAATGCTCTTTTGTGATCTGATATAATTTCTGTCTTTCTGGTTCCTCTGTTTCAGGAACATATTCTTTCACATAATTTGCGTTTTTCTTATGATAAGGACAATTCTTATACTTATATTCGTTAAATTTAACTACTTTAGAAATATCTACTCCTTTTGCATGTCTCGCATGAGGAGCAACATTAATTCTCTTATATATCCCAAGAATGACAACAGGGTTATTACATCTCGGACATAACGCTAAATGTTTTTTTTCTCCATTAATCATCTGTATATAATCAGATTTATCTCCTATACGACCTTCATATTTCCCTTTAAAATCTTTATCTGAAAAAGGCAAAGTTGGATCATCATATCTTGTAGTAAACTTGATTTCTTTCATCACATCTCTCCTATGCATGGCTTTACTTGGTTTCTTTATATTTTACCATGCAAAGCTCACCACCGTAAAGCGTTTCTATCTGTGTCCACCATTTCCCATTGATCTTTGGAATCTCCCCCATTTCTTCAAGCAGTCTCAAGCATATCAGCAGGTCTTTAAATCCAACCATAAAAACATGATCTCCCTGCTTCATTTCAAAATAAAACTGATCTCTTTCTGGGATAAATCCACCTTCTGTTTTAAATGTTTCATCATCCTGTATTGCTGTTCCCGTAAGTTTTGCTACTTTATTTTCATCAAAACATTTTTCCATCTTACTCTTCTCCTTTTTATGTTTTTGTTCTTTTTGTTTTTGAAACATCTCAAAATACGATTTTGAGGATCCTTCTATTCTTCTTTATCCCAAAAAGCAAAAATTGATTTGTTATCTTTCTTCACGGTGAACCTCTTTATTTTAAATATGAAAGATTTAATGAAAAATGTTTCTCACATATAAAAAAGAACATATTTCTACACATAAAAAAAGAACAGACTCAATTAAGAATCTGCTCTTTCGTTTTTTTATTCTGCACAACTGCATATTCAATGTCTTAATAAATTCCATAGCATTTTTTCATCATTCCGAGTCTTAACATTTTCTTTATATTTGGTAATAGCCCTAATTAAAACCGCCGGATCCCGGAAATATTCTTTTACAAAATCGTAATCTTTTACATTTGCCATTTTCAAATCTATTTTGCAAAAGTCACTTGGTTTTTTATTAGATTTCTTAAATTGCCTGTATTTTCCTTCATTATGGATAATTAGCATTTCAATTTCAGGAGCCGTAATAACATTAATGACATGAACCTTTGATTGATACGCTTTACTTAATTTAAACTTTTCTCTTCTTGAATCCAAAATTCGAAAAACTGTAATCTGATCATCAAATTGTCTTCTTAGATATTGTTCTTCAAATTTCTTACCATTTCGGCATAAAAGAGGCGTTTCTTCGATCAGATCTTCTCTTTGAAATATAAGTAGTTCATGATCCAACAAAATATCTATAATTGCCATTTCTGCGGATCCTTCGCATATACAAGCGTTGTATTTTGATAATTTTAATCCTTCCATATTACTCCCCCCATTAATCTTCTAATGCCGCAGCAATATGTTTTTTTAATGCAATATAAGAACTGTATGTTGGAGTAGTTCCTTCCAGCATCCCGCTCTGATATACATCACTTTTCTTAATATCATTTCGTTTTAATACATCAGAAAGCTTTTCTAAGTAAATTCCATTTTCATTCCTTGTAATATAAATACTATCATTTCTTTCATATAAGTCCAAAAGTTCTGGATAATGGGTTGTAAATATTAAAGTTGCTCCATTCTTATTTAGTCTAATATCCATGAAGAATTTTATGATTGAAGAAACAATTTCTTTGTTATAATGATTTTCTATTTCATCTACAATTAAATATCCACCTTTTTTCATTACGTTAATCAACATCATAAACATAACAATTCCTTTAATTGTTCCAGAAGAAAGATAATTTTCAAGATCTTTTTGATTGTTTAGCACAAGCTCTTTCTTTCCTTTAAATTTTAGATGAATGATCTGTTTTTTTTCTAGATTTTCAAAATATAGTTTTTCAACTGTAGGATCCAAAAAAGAAATAACGGAAGCTGGAATGTTTTCTGTTACACGTAATACATTCATATTTGTGAATGACATCATGTTCTTTATTTCAATTTTTTCGGCATACTTTTTATGATATGCAATCATAATACTTACATCATCTGGCAAAAACGCTTCATTTTCATTTCTTTCTTCTATAATCTGATGATCAGAAAATCGAAACATTTCTTTTTTTGTCATATTTTTTAGTGATTGTTTTTCCCACATTTTTTCATCCGTAATCTGATATTTCCATCCACTTTCAATATCCTGCCCGATACATTGAATTGTTGTTTGTAATTTATACACCATCTGTCTTTTAGAATAAAAATAAGATGTAATTGTACATTTATTCGTATTCCCTAGTATATTTCTTGTTTTAATATGATTTATTGGTTCATTATTCAGCATTTCGAAGACAAACATTAATATTTTCAAAACAGAAGTTTTTCCGGAAGCATTAATTCCTGCAATTGCTGTTGTTGGATTTACGTACATGTTTGATGATATACGATGTAAATTCATCTTATGTGTCTTAGAAATTCTTTGTGCTGCATAAAAATCTAAGCTCATTTTTTCTTTAAATAATGGAAGTCCCTGAACTTCAACTTTTAATAGTTTCATAGCATTATCTCCTTGATTTTTCATTCTATCCATTGCTTATTCTTATTATATGCCATTATTTTAAGTTTATCAACGGATTTTCTGTTTTTATCTTCTTTTTTATTCTAAATATGAGATTTTTTAGTTTGAAATATTTCTCACATATAAAAAAACAATCGAGTAGGAGGCTAATCATTAATTGATTAGCCGACCTCTCACACCACCGTGCATACCGTTCGGTACACGGCGGTTCTTTAGTTTTCACATACTGTTAGATAATAGTCAGACATGGACGTGTATCCCAATCTGGCTATTATTTTTTCGAAAAAATTTGGTTCAGCACTTGTGCCATTCTCCAGTAACCTTTTCTACTACATGCTAGTTCTTTCGCCATCCAGTGTTCCATACCCAATGCTTTTAGCATTCGGTATCTTGTTTTTATTTTCTTCCATTGTTTCCAATAGACTGCTCGGATTCTCCGTCTTGCCCATTCATCTGTTCTTTTTAGAAGTCCTTTCATATCTGCAAGTCTGTAGTATTGCACCCATCCTCGCACGTACTCCTGATACTCCTTTTCTCGTTTTTTATTGCTTATTCCTTTGTTCCGGTCTGTCAATTCCCGGATTTTATTTTTCATCTTAACCACTGACTTTGCATGTACTCTGAGTCTGCATTTCCCTTTATATCTGTAAAAGGTGTAGCCTAGATATTTGACTTTGCTGATATGTGCTACCTCCGTTTTCTTCCTGTTTACCTTCAGGAAAAGTTTTCCTTCAATAAATGGAATGATATTTCTCAAGGTTCTCTCTGCACTCTTTTTGCTCTTACACAATATCATGCAATCATCTGCATATCGGACAAATCTGTGTCCTCTGCGCTCCAGTTCTTTATCTAATTCATTTAGCATCACATTACTAAGCAGTGGACTTAATGGTCCTCCTTGCGGCATCCCTACCTCTGTACGTTCAAATATTCCGTCTGCTATAACTCCCGCATTCAGATATTTATGTATCAGCGATATGACTCTGCCATCTTTTATGGTTCTTGACAATACCTCTATCAGTTTACTCTGGCTTACTGTATCAAAGAACTTTTCCAAGTCCATATCTATTACATATACATAGCCCTCGTCTACATTCTTTTGGCATTGTCTCAGAGCGTCGTGCGCTCCTCTTCCTGGTCTGAATCCAAAACTGTTCTCTGAGAATTGCTCCTCATAGATTGGCGTTAATTCCTGTACGATTGCCTGTTGAATAACTCTGTCGACTACTGTAGGTATCCCCAGTTGTCGATATTCGCCTTTTGTTTCCTTTGGTATTTCTACCCTTCGAACTGGGTTCGGTTTATATTTACCTTCCCTTATCTTTTGTATCAGGCTTCTCTGGTTTTCTCTAAGGAAGGGCAGAAGTTCATCCACCTGCATTCCATCAATTCCACCTTTTCCCTTGTTTCTTTTGACTTGCTTATAAGCCTTATTAAGATTATCTTTTCGCAAGATCAATTCCAAAAGATTGTTCGTCCAATAGTCTGTGATGACACTGCTCTTTTCAGTAATCTTAGAGTAGTCGAACACTTCTGCATACTCTTTCTGTTCCGCAGATACCATTTGCAGATAGTCCTCTATATGAAGTTGTCTGTTCTTATATCTACTTTCAGTTACTTTCATTGCTTGTGTCTCCTAAAGTTCAGCCCTTCGCCGATGTTTGCAACCATCGGTTTACTATGGCTTCTGCTGACTTCTCGCCATTCGTTGTTACTCACGGACTTCATACTCTGTTTTCGTCCGCTGACGAGACCTCCCTTGGTACCACACGTCACTTTCTCTCCATATATCTGCCACATTTACTACAGTTAATTCCGAGTAGTTATTGGACTTTGGTTTGTTTAGCAACCTTATCCTTAACTATAGCCTGATGTGATTTCTGTTCGTCAGACCAGAGATTTGCCTCCACCTTCCTTCAGATTCCACCTCACGATGGACACCCTTGGTCTTAGCTGTATCCTTCCCACTACTAGGGCGGATTAGGAACTTTCATCCATTAGTGACGTGCGCCGCAAGGCACACCAAAAAAAAAGAACAGACTCAATTAAGAATCTGTCCTTTTCGTTTTGAATTTTTAATTCATATTCCTAATTTATCGAACAAAATTTCATTTCTTTTCGTTGTGTCATCAATGATCTTATCATATGACAAAATTTCAATGTATGCATTTATAACATTGTTATAATAATACATCCCTAATTTATCCGGTGTTTCACAAAAATTATATTTTCTTGCTATCCTTATTAAAGTATTTGTTATGTCACATACAGCATATAAATATAATTGTGTATTATCACTTGTTTTTATTGTCCTTCCATATTTGTCTTTAACAGTATTTTCTTTAAGTTTTTCTGCATAATCCATCATCTGATCAATAGGATTATCACTTGATGTATAATCATCTCGCATCGGTCGCTTTAATTCAAATATTATGATGGTTCCATATTCTCTTCCAGTATTTTCTTCGTCTGATACTGCAACTGGACTATCTAGAAGTAGTACATCTGGTCTCCCCTCCTTTGAATCATTATTAAATGGAACGTCTGAAGATATATAATCACAATATGCTAATTTTTCATCAATTAACCACAAATTATGAGCCTGATATTCAATTTCTTCAGAAGTTCTCCGCATTGGATAAATAAGATTATGAATAAATGCTTCTTTGCTATATTTTCCAAAATCATTGGACCGAATTCCTTTTTTTAACAATTCCAAAACAACTTTTCTGTGTGCTACATATTCAGCTAAAGATGATTTGTTTGCTTCACTGATCTTAGCAAATTGATTGGCAAATTTTTCTTGATATGAATCCAAATTAACAGCACCGACTTCTAATGTTTTTAATATTTTTTCATTTTCTTCTTTTAATTGTTTTTCAAATTTTCGTTTAATCTTATGTAGTTCATCATCTAATTTTATCTCAGAAAGAGACGGTTTTATAGATTCAATATCTTCTTCCATGTAATTTAATAAATGTCTATACTGAGGAGCTGTTGTTTTTATATACTTAGCAATTCTTTCTTTTTTCTTTTTCTTTACTTCTTTCAAATATTCTGATAAATATACTTTGATTTCTTCGGATGTTTTTAAGATAATATCATTCATCCCTATTTCCAAATCATTTTCTGCTATATTAGGAATCATGAAAGAAGTTCGGTTTGTTCCAACGTTTTTATCTAAAAACTCTCCTGACAAAACCCCAGCATAATAATACCCATTCTCAAGAAAAAGGTTTTTATCAAGATCAACAATATATTTTTCTATATTTATTTCCTGGACCATCCGATCATTCGCATAAAGGTATAATTTACTTGCATCAAATGATGAATCCATAATTTTTGCATGTCGTAAGAAAAATTTTTCATTTTTAATTTCAAATTCTATTAGGTTTGATTCTTCTTGTATAGAATTTCTAAACATTTGATTTATATTATAAGTCTGCTGGTTGATATCATCTACTACTATAATTTCTGGACATGTTGGTGACATTAAATAGATAAAACAATGCTGCATGATTTTCGTGGCAACATTATCGCCTCCTTTTGGAAGTTTATCTTTATATGGTGATAAACAGTCTTCTAATATTACAACTGTTTTATTATCTTTTAATTCATCAATTTTTATTAATGAATCATTAATTTCATCTTGACCCAACATAAAATCAAAACTTCTTTTTACCCATTGATTACCATTTTCAAAGCAGCTTTCAATTTTAGCTTTTCGGAAAGCCTTTAGCCATGTAAACCTACCAACGCCCTTTCCACCTTTTTCAATTCTATATGTAGAATCTAATTGTAAAAAAGATTTCATATTAGCATCATTAAAACCGATTCCATTATCAATTATAATAAACCCCGTAATATCATTAATGCTGCCATCAATCCCATCTGTCTGAATGTACTGTTGTGGTTCACGTACAATATGAACCATAATACGACCATTTAGAGTATTTTCTTTTTGTTGTCGTTCATCAATGGCATAGATAGAATTAACAATTGATTCGTATAGAGGCATCAACGCTTTTGTTGCCGGTAATTCAAAATTTCTAACTCGACCTGATAAATTACTTGTAAAAAATGACATTAATTTAGTCCTTTCTTCTTTTTTCATATCAATTTTGATCTTCTTGTTATGACTCATTTTATCAATTTTTTTAATTTCCTTCAACATCTCCACCTCACAATCTATTACAAATATGAGTTTTTTCACAAAAAATATTTTTCACATATAAAAAAAAGAAGCAGCCTTTCAAAGAAATCCACTCCTTTCGTTTCGTTATTTAATTTTTACTTTCTTCACACTACTCCACTTACCATAAGCCTTTGTTTTTCCAACCTGTTTGTAAGCTCTGACTCTGACATAAACTGTTTTCTTTTTCTTGAGTCCTTTTACTTTGTAAGAAGTGATCGTGTATTTTTTGCGTTTTACTTTGATCTTTTTGTATTTGAACTTTTTCAGATCTTTTACTTTCTGCCCTTTAAAGTTTTTCTTGTAAGAATAGCTGATCTGGTATCCTGTGACCTGATCCTTATTCTTTAAGATATTGATCGTAAACGCTTTCTTTAATGCTTTGATCTTCTGGATCGCAGCTTTCTTTACAGAGATCCTGATCACAGGAGCTGCAGTTGTTGCAGTTTCTTTTTTTGCTGCAGTCGTTCCTGCTGTAGAAGAATCTTCTGTGCTTGGTCTTGTTTCTGTCGTAGCAGGTTTTGTTTCTGTTGTTGTGGAAGATGTGGTTGGTGTTGACTCTGTTGTAGCAGTTGTCTTATCTTCCGTTGTAGGTTTGCTTTCTGTTGTTGTTGTAGTAGCTGCAGTTGTTCCAGTCGTTGGCTTTGTCTCAGAAGTTGCAGAACTGCTTTCTGTTGTGCCAGTCGTTGGTTTTGTCTCCGTAGTCGTTGTTGTAGGTTTCTGATCTTCGGTTGTCGTAGGAGCTTTCTTTTCGATCACAAACGTAAAGTTTAATTCATACCCTTTGTAATCTCCCATACCGATGATCTTCATACTTGCAACACCCGGATCGATGTTATTGCTGTATTCTACCTTGTAATCTACATTTTCCTGTAATTCTTTGTCACAGTGGCTGCATCTCATATCAGGATCGATCAGGACCGTATTTCCAGTCCATTTAAATGTTCCAAGACTTTCTCCATCCTTGTGTCCTTTAGAGTAAAATCCATTCCATCCATGCTGCTTTTCGATCGTGTAGTAGAATGTTAAACTGCTTCCCTCATAATATCCTAATCCGATCACTTCAGCTTTTGCAGTTCCTGCATCAACGTTATCAGAATAAACGATCTTGTAATCTGTTTCCTCTTTTAAGACATGTCCATCGATCGGATCGATCATATCTCCAAGTTTTATGGTCTGTGCTTTTCCTGTCCATTTCAGAGTTCCAAGATTCTCTCCGTCTTTGTGATCTTTTGCAGCAAAGCTCTTGTTCTTGATCGTATAAGTAAAGCTCATCTCATGTCCTGTATAACGTCCGATTCCGATGACTTTTGCTGTTGCAACACCCGGATTGATATTGTTGCTGTATTCTACTTTGTAATCCACACCCTCAATTAAGAATGTCTGGTTGTAGTTACTGTACATCAGTCCAATCGATGGTTTCACTTCTTCTCCAGTGTAAGCATAGGATCCCATATCAGCTCCATCTGTGTAAAGGTTGTTGTGGAATCCGCTTTCTCCATCATGATCCACGATCGTGTAAGTAAAGCTTAAAGTACATCCATCATAATCATTTAATCCAATGATCTGTACGTTTGCAACACCAGGTTTTGTATTGTCTGAATAAACCAGTTTGTAATCCGTTCCTTCAGATAATACTTTTCCTGTCTTGTCTGTCACATTGCTGATCGGATATCTTACTTCACTTCCTGTATATTCTGCAGCTCCAAGATCTTCTCCGTCTTTATGATCTTCAAATGAGAATGTCTTATTCTTGATCGTGTAAGTAAAGCTCTGTGTCCATCCTTCATAATCACGCGTTCCAATGACTTTTACAGTGACTTTTCCAGGTTCTGTACGGTCTCCTGTGTATTCTAATTCATAATCTCTGTTTTCTGCTAATGTTTCTCCACAGTGATTACATGTCAGATTTAATTCCGGTTCTACATCATTTCCTGTCCACTCATATGATCCAAGATCATCTCCATCTTTGTGTCCTGTCACGCTGAATCCATTCCAACCATGCTGTTTTTCAATATGGTATGTATAAGTTAAAACAGTTCCTTTTGCATCTCCGATTCCGACAACTTTGACCGTTGCAGTACCCTCTTCAATGTTATTGGAATACTCTAGCTGATAATCTTTTCCTTCGACAGCTTCTGTATCAACTACAGATCCATAAATATCCTGAACATAGATCTTTCCAATATCTGGTTTTACTTCTTTTCCTGTCCATTTGTAAGTTCCAAGATCATCTCCATTATAATAAGATTCTGCCTTTAGATCTTTTGCTTTTAATGTATAGGTAAAACTAAGCTCATACCCTGCATATTTATTTAATCCTACAACTTTTGCTGTACCTTCTCCCGGATGATCTGTATTAGAGAATGTGATCGTATAATCTTTTCCATTTTCCAATTCTTTTCCGCAATGATTACATGCAATAGGAATATATGGAGTTTTTTTATTATATCCCCATTCGCTCCATTCAAGACTTCCGATATGGTCACCATTCTGATACGTGTCATTATAATACTTGATACCATTCCATCCACAATCTTCTTCGATCTCAAAATTAGCGGTCTGGTCAACACCTTCATAAGCACCCATACCAACAACTTTTACTGTTGCAGTACCGACATTTACATTGTTTTTATATTCCAGTTTATAATCTGTTCCTTCTTTTAATTCCTTGTTGCAATCAGCACAACGGATCAGAACATCCGGTTTTACTTCTTTTCCAGTCCAGTTATAACCAGAATATAAATTACGGATATCGTATCCCTCTTCTCCATGCTTGTGATATTCCACATTGACAGAAGTTTTTGCTGTCATTCCCTCAAAAGCACCGATCCCCTTGATCGTCACATCTACTTTTCCAGTTTTTTTATAATCAGAAACAATGACTTCATAATCTTTATCTCTTCTTAAATTGTTATGACAATCTGCACAGGTTACATCAATGCTTCTTTTAATGTTATCTAAAAGATTCTCTGTTTCCCACCATTCTTTATAAACAATTGTTTTCTGATCCGCTGTTACATCGATCCCTGATCCTGCCTGTGTTAATTTATAAGTTGCTGTATAATCTCCTGCAGTTGCAGTAATAGTTGCTGTTCCATGCGCGTTTTCTTTTGTAGTGACCACACCATTGCCATCAACCGTTGCAAGATCTTCATTCGAACTCTTAAAAGTTACCACATCGGTACAATCATCTTCAGATAATTTTGCGATCAGATGAATTTCATGAGAGTTTCCATCACATAAGATCTTATCGGATGTTTTATTGAGTGAAAGGGATGTCGTTTTCTTTTCTGGGAGAACATCATATACTTCTTTTTCTCCCTGATAAATATACATAACATGTTCTTTCCAATACTGTTCGAATTCTTCTTTTAAGGCAGCAGTTTTAAATTTAATTGTCTTTGTTCCTAATACTGCATCGTCTTTTCCGGCATCACTATCGTTAATTGAATAAAAACAATGATATGCAAACAGTGGCATTTTATTTCCATAAACATCAACTTCTAGATTTTGCTGTGGCATAGAATTAATGAGCTGGAATGCTTCAATATTTGCTGGGATAATCAACTTACTATATATTGTATCAAATGAACTATATTTTCCATTATTATCAACAACATCAATAAATGTAATTAATCCTGCATATCCGATTGCCGTAATATCATCATTGATTTTTAATGTTCCATTATTTTTTTGTGCATCGGCTTTCTGCATTTGTACTGGATATCCCAATAAAATTTTACCGGTCAATGTTCTTTCTTCTCTTTCTCCATTTTGAACTCCAACATTTCCTTTAATCTTAGAAGAATATAATTTACCATCTTCGACATATAAATTATGAATATTTTTTTCTTTCTGTACATACTTTTCTAATTTAAAACATCCAGCAAAGCAGTTACACCCAATTCCTAATCTGCTTGAAAGATCAGTGTTTTTTCCAATATAAACTGTTTTTAAATTATAACATGTTCCAAACACCTGAATTCCATCAACGCTTTCAACATTAGACAGATCCACGTCTTCTAATCCAGACTGCTGAAACGTATACCATCCAGTTAATTCCGCTACATTCTTCAGATCGATATGTTTTAAAGCAGCTGTGTACTTAAATGTTTCATATCCATCAATCTTTGTCAGACTCTTGGACAGATCTACATTTGCTAATTTTGTACAGTAATAAAACGCATATTCATCTAAAGAAGTCACGTTATCGTTCATCTGTACATTTTCAATGTTGGAATAAGCAAAAGCTCCGTTCCCAATGGATGTGATGTTTTTACCGAAGACTACTTTTTTGACCGTTTTGTTGCTCATAAAAGCACCTTCTGGGATCTCTTTAATGGTGTCTGGAAGAACTAAAGTATCTTTCTCTAAAGCACATGGTACTTTTGTCAGCATTTCCGTTTCTTCTTTATTATAGACGATACCATCTTTGACTGTCAGATACTTCGCTTTTTCCGGATTTGTCATCTCATACCCTTTAAAAGTCGCGTTATTTCTTGTGTCAAGAAAGCCACTGTCATAATAGTTATGAGAAGATGGACAGCTTCTAAATCCAGAACCGATCTTCTTTAAAGTAGAAGGAATCGTCAATGTTTCCATATCTGTTGCAGAAGAACACCCCATACAGCTCTCCACACCCTCTGGAACAATAACATGTTTTGCTGTTGTATTATGAAATAACGCTGATTTTACCTGATAGGTTGTTCCGTTTAATGTGACCTCAGATGGATATGTCAGTTCATCATTGATCTCATAAGTCTGTACTTCATCCAGATAATTGACTTTCGGACTTCCATTTTCATAAATAATCCCATTCACATAATCTGCGGATACTTCTCCTTCAGCCGTGATAATGTATTCATATCGGATACGATGTGTTTCATCCACATACTGATCCTGAGTAAACTGATATCCAACCTCTCCCTCTTTGGCGTCTTTATTGACCGTTGCTTTTTTCAGATTACTTTCTTTTGCATTCGTATCTTCTTTGATCAATCCTTTTTTCTTTGCAAGCTTTAATCCTTCTTCCGGACTCATCGCATTGATCTGCTGCATGATCTTTGCGCGTTCTTTTTTGTTTAATACAGTAGCTGATGATGTAGTTTTCTTTGCAGCTGCGACTTTTACGGTATCTGCCATCACTGGAACTGCAGGATAGATCCCCTGTAATGACATCATAACTGCCAGTCCAAATGGCACAACTTTTCTTAATTTACGCATACTCTTTCTCCCTCCGTATATAAAACCTGTTTTTGCATCAGGTTATTGAGTCTTTTTTTTAATCTTTACATAATAAATATGAGAGATTTTTATTTTTTTATTTTTCACATATAAAAAAATGGACTTCCAAAAAAAGGAAGCCCGTGATTGTTATTATATGAGATTAATTTTACTCCCTTATGGAGTATTTTAACAGATTTTAGATGAAAAATAAATTATTTAATAAATAAAACTTTGGAACAATTGAATAGCATATGGAATATTGAAAATCCAACAAAAAATTATCACTAAAACAAAAATTCCATAAATAATATTAAGTACAATCATGTATTTAGGATATAAAATCCGTTCATCTTGCTTTTTTGTTATCTCCATGATAAAACGCGTTAATATATAAATAAGATTTGTTAATGCAAAAGCAAGTATAATGGAAATTAAACTGATTCTATATATGCTTGCTTTTGCGATATTCTGCAACACCGATGTAGAAAAGGCAATTCCACCAGTAAAAGCCAACACGATTGATGCAAAAATACCAAGAATGGTAATATATTGCTTTTGTATATCATCCGCTTTTTCTACTGCGTCTTCCATGTGTTCTACATTTCGTTCAATTTCTGCCAATGCATCTGAAACATTATCTAATTGCATTTGTGTTCCCACTTCTATTTGTTTTGAATAATTTAATCGCGAAATCTCCAAATTAATATGATCATACAACTTATTAATTTGTTTTTCAATATTAATTGTTTTACCAGTATTGTCTTTATTCATAGGATGATACCCCTTGCGGATAATATCCATATTTTGAGACAAAACTTCTACATTACCAAACGTTACTTGTCTATCAATAGCTGATATTACTGAAAATATGTCCGAATAAAAATGTCTAAAACTTTCGTTATTTCCAATATAAATATCTTCTAATTCTAAATATATTTTTTTCTTTTCTTTTATTGAATGCAACTCAGTTTGAGATGACGCCAGTTTTAATAATAAAGTTCTAAAATTTTCACGTTTCTCATCATATTTTTCTATATTCACTTTTTTATCCTTTTTCTTTGATCAATTCTTTAGGAATAATCCTTTTATCGCCTAACCCGTTCCTATATGTGATATACCAAGGTTTTCCTTTTGCATGTGTTTCATAAACTAAATCCCATGGATATTTTTCACGTTTATCTTCTATAATTGGATCCATTTTTTTAGTGTCATCTACATCTATAACAATATCATATTTTAAAGTGATTGTAGTAGATCCAAAGCCACAAAATAAAAAATAAATATCTGGAACTACTGGACCGAACTGCCATGCATACATATCCTCTGAAAAAAGTGGGCATCCATATTTTACAAGATACTCTTTTTGTAAATAGTACAATATCTTTTGTAATTGCAGATTACTAATTGCTTTTTTTTCACAGGTACATTTATTGATAATATATTTTGCGATATCTAATGCTTTATATACTTTACTATTCATAATATAAACTCCTTTCTCTATATAATTTGAGAAGGCAAGCCTCTTTTATTTTATTATATTCTACTTCTTAAAATAACACAATATTTTCTTCATTATAAATATGAGATTTTAAGCCAATTATTTTTTCCATATATAAGATCTTTTACAAAAAAAAGAACAGACTCAATTAAGAATCTGTCCTTTCGTTTTTTTTAAATTCATCGATGCATTACACTTCCAGAATAATCATACAATTCGCTTTGCATTGTACTATGATTCGTTTTAAATCCTTCCGGATGAATGTATTTTCGAATATTTCCATTCTGCATTGCATATTTATAAGCATCCTTACCTACGCTCCAGTCTTTATAAACGCCGCTGTCGTTTTTAAAGTTGTTGGTACGTAAGTTGACACTTTCATCCTGTCCCTGTGTCTGATTTGTTACAGAACCTGTGACAGTAACACCTTTGATCGCTGGTTGGTTTCCATCATACTTCACTGTGTAAAGCTGAACCCATTTTGCATATAAAGTAACTGTCTGACCATTTTGATCATGATAATATGCATCACCCGGATTATAAAATGTTCCGGATCCGTCTTTTCCAGTTGTCCATCCTAAGAACTTATATTCATTTCTTGTAGGAACTTTCGTAGCTACATTCATACTCTGTCCATAAGTCTTCTTCTGGTCATTTGGAACGCTGTTCTGATCTCCACCATTTGCATCATAATGTACGGTATGAACCCAAGGAGTCCATATTGCATATAATGTAACGGTTCCACCATTCTGATCATGATTGTAATTACCTTTCACTTCATAGGATGTTCCAGTTCCATCAGCTTTGGTGTTCCATCTTACGAAATTATATCCGTGTCTGGTTGGCTTTTTATCACTCAGAATCATTGCCTGATCAAATGTCTTTATCTGATCGGTTGGAACACTGTTCTGATCTCCACCATTTGCATTATAATGAACGGTATGTTTCCATGCTGTCCATTGAGCATATAAGATGATCGTTGAACCATCTTTATCATCCACATCATAAGATAATTTAGCTCCTGGCTGATAATCAACTGCTTTTCCATTGATCTGAGCCTGCCATCCATTGAAGATGTAACCATTTCTGCTTGGTTTATTACTACTTAAAGTAAGAACAACTTCTTCTGTCTTTGTCTGATCTGTTGGCATATTGCTGACAGTCTGACTAGAAGAATCAGCAGATACATTCTTATCATACTGGACTTTGTATTTCCATGGTGTCCACACTGCATATAATGTTACAGTTCCATCATTTTGATCATGATTATATTTATTTCCTGGTTGATATTCAGCTTTACCATTTGCTGTTGTACTCCATCCTTTGAATGTGTAACCAGTTCTTTTAGGAACCATAGGTTGTATACTTAATGCTGTATCAAAAACCTTTACCTGATCTCCTGGCATATTTGTTACATTCGTTTTCTTAGAACTAGCAGGAACATTCTTATCATAATGAATGGTATGTTTCCATGCCGTCCATTTTGCTTTCAATGTGATCACAGATCCTTTTACATCAGGATCATAAGATAATGTAGCTCCCGGCTGATAATCAACTGCTTTTCCATTGATCTGAGCCTGCCATCCATTGAAGATGTAACCATTTCTGCTTGGCTTATTACTACTTAAAGTCAGATTAACTTCTTCTGTCTTTGTTTGATCTGCTGGCATATTGCTGACAGTCTGACTAGAAGAACTAGCAGGTACATTCTTATCATATCTCACAGTGTATTTCCATGGTGTCCAGACTGCATATAAAGTAACAGTTCCACCATCACTGTCTCTATTGTAAGAATATTGACTACCTGGCTGATAAGCAGTTCCTGTTCCATCCTTATTTGTTGTCCATTTTACAAATGTATAACCGATTCTGGTTGGAACATTAGATTGCAGTGTCAGATTCTGATCATAGATCTTCGTCTGATTTCCTGGCATGTTTTTTACATCAGTCTTCTTAGAGTCTGCTGGAACATTTTTGTCATATGTGACAGTATGTTTCCAAGCGGTCCATTTTGCATATAAAGTAACAGTTCCACCATTCTGATCATTTTTATATTCAGCACCCGGCTGATATACAACATTTCCATTTGCTGATGTACTCCATCCAGCAAAATTATAACCTTTTCTGGTTGGTTTATTGCTGCTGATCATCAGTTTTTCGTCAAATGTCTTTGTCTGATCACCTGGCATGTTGCTAACAGTTGTTGTACCTGTTGGAGCATTTGTTGGAATATTACTGTTATAATGAATCGTATGTTTCCAAGGTGTCCACACTGCATATAATGTGATACTTGCTCCATTGGAATCAAGATCTTTTGTGAACCTAGATCCTGGGTTATATTCCACAGAACCATTTGCTGATGTACTCCATCCAGCAAATATATAACCATTTCTCTTAGGAGTCATACTACTTAAAGTAACATCGATCTCCTGCGTCTTTGTTTGAGCTGCTGGCATATCTGTTACCGTCTTACTAGAAGACGTAGATTTTACATTCTGATCATACTTGATATTGTATGTCCAAGGAGTCCATTTTGCATATAGATTTACGGTTCCACCATTCTGATCTGCTGCATAATTACTTCCAGGATTATACTTTGTTCCAGTACCATTTGACTGAGTATACCATCCTGCAAAAGTATAACCTTTTCTGGTTGGGACAAGATTACTGATCGTCATAAGCTGTCCAAATGTTTTTGTCTGATCGACTGGCATATTGGATACTGTCTGACTAGTAGAACTTGTTGGAACATTTTTATTATAATGAAGAACATGTTTCCATGGTGTCCATTGAGCATATAATGTAACAGTTCCACCATCCTGATCATGTGTATATGTAGCACCAGCCGCATAAGCTGTACCATTTCCATCTGCCTGAGTATTCCATCCTAAGAATGTATAACCATTTCTAGTAGGAATATCAGAACTTAATGTGATATCAACATTAGCTGTTTTACTCTGAGATGCAGGAATTCCTTTTACAGAAGTATCATTTTTTGCATTTGCATCATATCTTACTGTGTGTTTCCAAGGAGTCCATTGTGCATTTAAAGTAAAATTGCCCATCTGCATAATTCCTTTAAACCCACTTGCAGATTGTGTCACACTAGTAGGAGCATCACCATCATTATTATCCATTGTTAATTTATAACCGGCAAAATTATGTTTACTTCTTGTAGGTGCTCCAATACTGATCTCTTCTCCTGGATACTTGCTAATTGTAAAATCTTTTGTGCTTCCATTATAGGATCCACCGTTCAATTTCACAGTTGCTGTATATTTTGCTTTTTCCCATTGAGCATACAAAGTAACATTGCCACCATCCTGATTCACATCATAAAGATCGCCAGGCTGATATTTTACAGAACCATTCTTTGAAGTACTCCATCCTAAGAATTTACATCCTTTTTTGACTGGAGTTGCAGAGTTGATATAGACATTACTGTCTGTGTATTTTTCTCTGGTTGGGAAATCTGCAAGAGTCATGCTTATATTACTACTTGGTAGAGAAGATGGGTCTGCATCTGCAAGTTGTACAGAAATGCTATACTGATCTTTTTCATCATCATCATATTCCATCCAAAGATTTCCATTATTATAGCATAACTCATCATATTGATTATTAAAAATAATATACCTACCATTATAATAAACGGCATTTAGTTTTAAACCTGTTGTGGTATCTTCTAATGTATATGTGTCAGAATATTCATTTTCAAAATACCTTTCTCTGCCTCTTCTTCTAACTTTCCATAATATTTTTTTATCTGTAAAAGCACATCCTGTACTGTTGCTACTTCCTGTAGCTGTAAGATATTTTCCATTATAAACAACTGATGTGGTAACATAATTATCTTCAGATTGAACTAATTTAAACTTCTGAGAAGCTGTTCCATTTGGAGTATATTGTTGAAGTTTTACATTATCATTATCTTCTCCATTTGGAATATCCAATGCTTTATCAGTCAGTTTATTACAGATTGTTATATATCCATCTCCAGCATCTTTGAAATACCAAAGGAAATCTGATTGAGCAGCGTTTGATCCGTCTAATTGAGTCCACATTTCTACTGATCCATCACGAGTTCCTGGTCCATCTCCTGAAAGATTCAGTGCTTTTCCATTATATTTGTTGATAATGTAATAGTATGGTGTATTTTTGTAACGTTCAAACGTCCAGATACATTGTTTTGCATTTGCTCCATATCCTTGGAAGGTACATACTTTTGCTCCATTTTCTGCAGAACAATCATAATCATGAAGATAACGAGATGAATTTAATCCAGACTGAATAAAATATTCTCCGTTATCAACAATTTTATAGTTATTCGGATTATCAGTTGATTTTACGCTATCTAAAGATCCACCCTGTGTATCATAAGATAATGTAGAGTGTAATGGGATCCAACGAGCTGTTAATTTAATATCACTGTCTCCCATAGCGATCTTAGTCATCGAAACATCATTTCCTGTGGTTTCATCTGTGATTTTCAGTCCTTGTAGCCAAAAGCTTATATTTCCTGTCAATCCTTTCAGATTACTTGTCCAGATTTCAAACCTGGCATCATTTGTAGTTGTATCAAAAGTACGTTCTATGCTAAATTTTACCCATTTACCACTCCATCCTTCTGATATTCCCCACATACAATGCTTCCAGTCATTGGAAGAATCTCCATGATAGAAATTTAAAGAAAAATTTCCACCGCTTGGTCTTTCACTGATCCAGACCTCTCCACTGATCTTATACGTATGTCCTGCTTGTGCAGTATATGTTGGGAAAGAAATGCAGTTATAATTATCGGTAGCAGAGTCTATTCCCCGCCATACATGATTCGTTCGATAATAGCCACCATCGGGGGCTTCATTTAAACTCACATTCCCATCATAACTTCTGGAATATGTTCCTACATTTTCTCCATGACTTGTTGTCCAACCCGTGTTGGAAGCATAAGACTGATAACTTTCATTTGATTTCTCATAACCACCAAATTTATATCCTGGCCTTGTTGGGGAATCTACAGTAATCGTTGCTCCAGGGGATAAATGATTTACTGTTGTAACACCACTACTACCTTTATAAGTTCCACCACTTGGATCAATGGATAACGTATATCCTGTATTAAAATACAAATTAATACTTGTATATCCAGTAATCGTTCCAGATAATCCAGGACTTGCATGATCATATGATATTCCAGAATTAGGTCTAATATTCTTTATTTCATATTTTGACCCAACTTTATATTTATCATAAAAATCTATTGAACCAGATGGATCTGAAACAAGTTGTCCATTGATGTAAACATCAAACTTACCCATACCATCTGTGTTACTTGCTTGATTTCCGTCTAACACTCCATTCACGTCAAGATATTGGTAACTCGTATCCTCTTCCCATTGTGCATACAGCGTTGTATCTGCATCTGGATAAAATTGTTGTCCAGGACTATAAGATGTTCCACTTCCATTTGCTTGTGTATTCCATCCTTTAAAAACATACTGAGACCTGCTTGGAGTTGTAGAACTCAGCCATAAGTCAACACCCATTGTTTTTGTCTGATTTCCTGGAGCACCATATCCACCGTTTGCGTCATATCGGATTGTGTGTGTTTCTCTAGTATAATTAATTGTTACACGTCCTCCTCTATAACGATAGTGATTAAATGTTCGTGTTCCAGTATGTCCAGTGTTGATCTGAATATTTGCAGTTACTGGTTTATCATAACTAGTATATCCTTTTTCAATACTGTTCCCATCATCACCTGTATTTTGCAAAGAATAGTTTTTAGTATTGAAACGTATATCCTTATCATTCTTATCATAACTACAACCTTTATTATAATAATATGCATGTCTTGTATATGAAATTTTAAAGTTCATAACAAACCATGCGTATTTACCATCGGTTCCTTTAAATTTATCTTGTTTTGTAGTCACAGTGTTATGAGTTAATCCTAAATTATGATTATTAGCTCCATTAATGGTCATAGAACAATTCCATGTTGTTTCATTTTTCAACATACGTTGATACAACGCTTTATCCTTGTTCCCATACTTACTTGATCTTCCGGTAATGTTAATGGTCGCATTTGTATCATTTCCATCATTATCATGGATTGTTACATAAAAATAATTATTCGTACTATACCCATAATCGCCACCTTGATTATAAGACTCTTCTGTTCCTTTTAATGAATCTAAATGATCTTTGATCGTAAATGACCCATCTTTATCATTTGTTACCCAGTCTTTCAACTCTTTTTCATCTGTTTCTTTATCGACTTCTTCCAAATCTAAAGCCTTACGTATAACGTTTTTATCTCTTTCATCACTTTTTGTATAAATATAAGATGAAATTGCATCAACATACTTCGCGCCATCTTCTTTGGAAACATTTTCAAAATCCTGTATATCATTTACATAAAAGTCATTTATATTTTTATAATATTGTGATTTCTCTTTTACATAAAACTGATTAATATCTTTTAATACTTGATCTTGAACATGTTCTTTCATGTCTTTTGATAATTCTTCATCACATTGATCAATAAGTTTAAAATAACTAAATAAACTTAAATAAAATTTCTTTGGACTTAAACTATTATAATCATAGTAATTTACAGATTTTAATTTTAAAATTTCAAGAATTTCGTATTTTTCCTCTGTTTTACCACTCATCAAGAATTTAATATCATCTGATGTCAAGGATGAATAAAATGAAAAATCGTCAATTTCAAAGACTCTTTGTAAGATATCTTCATAAGAGTATTTCTTACTTTCAATAATCTTTTTCAGATCTTTCTGAGCCTCTTCACTGGATAGCTTTCGCCCCGGCTCTTTCGTATCTGGTTTTTCATACGTAACTTCTGGTTGATCTTCCGAACTTCCATTTGTTGTGACCCTTACATCGTCATTTCCAGTGTCCTGATCATTTTTTACTTCCTCTTTCGTACTATTCTCATTCAACTGTAACGTTGAAGATTCTGTACTACTAAATTCTTCTTCCTTTTTCCGCTTTGCAGCTGCTGTTGTTACTTCTTCAGCATAAACTGGCACTGCATAAGAAAATCCGGAAGAAGCAGTCATAAAGAGTGCCAGAACACCAGTCGTAACGCGTTTAAAATACGTTGATTGTATTTTATCAAACATCGCGATCACTTCTCCTTTCTTTATTTAATTTTCAAGGTTCGCGGACTGGATCACGCTGCAGATCGGACTCAGCGGCTCCGCAACAACGTAATCTTTATCGTCCAATATAAATATGAGAGATTTAGAAAAAAATAATTGCATGAAAACACAATTTCTTCAAATTTCTCTCGATTTAAATATGAGTTTTTTAATTTTTTTTAATTTTCACATATAAAAAAACAGCAGCCATATTTCATGGCTACCATCTATGATTATTCTTTGCTTTGATTTTTAATCCATTTTTTCAATTCTTCTTTCATCCCATCTTTTTCTTCTTCAATGATTTCTTCAACAACTGGTGTTACAACATCGTCAAAAATTTTATTACAAATTTTTCTTTTTAGTAAAATAAGTTTACAAACAATTAAAATCATAAGTCCAATTATATCTAATAAAACAAGCAATAATGCCTCAGAAATATAATCACAGACATAATCAATAATCGTCTTCTTGCTTTCATTCTTTTCATTCTCATTCTTCGCATACTGCGATGGGTCAATTAAATATTCTCGTACAATATTAATATTGAAAGATATTGTTATCGGTTCCTTTTCTGATGCAGTAGAACATGTATTACATTCTTTAGCATTTTGAAATACCCTTCTTCTGCAAATACGCTCAGTAGTTGCATCATTTGCTGTTACACAAACATAGTTGTTGTTATATACTGGAAATCCAGTTAATATTCCTCCAGCTATTGTCAACAGACTAAATATAAACCACCAGATTTTTTTTAAAAACTTCTTAATTTTCGTATTCATAATGAATTTCTCCTTTCGTCTATCAGCTACAGTTAAAATATGGTATTTCAAGCAATTCATATTTTTTTCTTTTTTATTCCTCCTCTCAACAACAAAAAAAGCCCCTAGATTTCTCCAGAAGCTCTGACTAATTATATCTTTAGATACAAAAAAAAGAAGAACTGCTACAATTCTTCTTTTACAATATTCATCTTATCAATGTATCACGAAAAAGTCAACCAGAAACACGTCATATTTGCCTTTTGTCATATACCTAGTGGCAACTATGCGATATGAGAAAATTAATATGATGATATTGCATTTTCAACAGTTTGCAACAAAAAAGGCTCAGAATTAATTCCAAGTCTATTTTTTTATGCCTCTTCAAGCATTATTTCTTTTTTTGTTCTTTCAACAATTCATTACACATCCATTCACGAGGTGTAAAATTATGTAAAAGATTCATCTTTGCATCGAAATTTAGAATTACATAAATTTCAATGAGCAGATACAATTGCGAACGAATAGGGATCCAATCAATGAGGAAACTTTTTATTCTTGAAACGGCATCTTTATATAATTTACAGCCGTAAAACCACATACCTTTAGGTGTGTGGATACACGGCGTCCACTTACATCTTATCCCTGATTTTGGATATACCTTTCAATCGTTTCCTGTGATACCTGTCCAATACTGCAGGCAAAATATCCATCCGACCATAAGATCTTCTTTTTCCAGTACTGCTTCTTCAAATATTTTTCATGGGTCTTCCACATCTGATATGTGCTGTCCTGCTTTAACTGCCGGACCATTTCCGAGACAGCAACATTTGGCTGATATCCGATCAATAGATGTACATGATCCTGATCTGTTTCCATCTGAACGATCTTGCATTGTCGCTGCTTTGCAGCATCGTACAGAAACTGTTTGACGTCATCTGCGTATCTCTGTGACCGGAATAACTTTTTCCGATATTTTGTCACAAAGATCAGATACCCCTTCATACTATATTTAGAGTAACCTTCTCGCCCATAACCATCCATGTTGATCTCGCCTGTATCCTTTCCATCCGTTCCAGTTTCGGTGTTTTGAATCCCCATGGCATGTCTGAAAATTTCACAGTATCTCCATTGACATCCATCAGGACCGCATATCCCGTGGACATTCTACCTTTGATAAAGTAATATTTTCCAAAATACCGGACTTTGTCATACTTTCGGAAGCCCATGATCTTTCCTGTCGTCTGTCTAATCTCAGAGCGTTCCCCATGATACTGCTGAAAGTCTCCGGCAGAAACACATTTTTTCCGATAAAGAAGACTGTTGATTGTAAATGGTCTGCCTTCCGTTGCGATCACGCATGCATCGATATAATGTTCTTTTGGAAGATCCATTGCCAGACGATTTGCTTTCGTGATATATCCATAGGTCTCAACGGCTTCCGAATATCTTCTCAATAGCTGTTTTCGGATCGAGTTCATCTGTGTCGCATACTTTAATGTTCCTTTTCCCATTCCTTCCAGATCCAGATGGATCTTTCCTTTATGCAATGCCTGATGACAGGTATGACAGAGTGTGATCAGGTTTTTTGCATCATCGGAGCCACCCTGACTGCGAAATACGATATGATGGACTTCTAAATGGCGATCCTTTCGTTTTCCATGACAGCATTGACACTGATGGTTGTCACGATCGAGGACCATAGCTCTGGTATTTTCATATCCATAGTTCGGACCTTTCTGATAGCCCCAGTGTCGAACATTTGGATCAGCCAGCGCCGGATTCTTCATCCGATGAGGATCAAACTGTCCCGTTTCCAGGATGATCCTTGTGATCGGAAGGATACTTTGAATGTATTCAATTTCTTTCACATGGCTATGAATCTTGCTCTGCATCGTTGGACTAAACCGGTCTTTTCGCTTTGAATTCCTTCGATTATCAAACCTTGGTTTCCGATAACGAGTTTTACGATGTCTCCGACTTCTGCGTTTTGTCCTTCGTTCGGTCATCTTGCTCGTGATATCATTCCGGACAGCGACTTCTGAAAGATAGACGATCTCATTCTGTTCGGTTCTTACTGCGGTCGCAAATTTTCCACTTCCAGTATCAACTCCAAGTTCCAGATCCTGTCGATATTCTGTTGTTTCATACAACAACTGGATCGTAAACGGATCTCTTCGCTTTACTTTTGCTTTCTCCTGTTTTAAGAGCAGCCGGGCGATCACCGGTGTACACGGCATCAGCGGCTGTTTGTCTTTTGTTACTACATAAACTAACATAAGTTACTCCTTATAAATACTCTGCCAAATGGCAGGTTGTGCGTACTACACCGTACTATTACCATACGACTGTTCCGACGTTAACTTGACAATGATAGAAAGGTTTTTTACATGTATGTCACAAGGCTGTTCTTACTCTGACCTAACTTAATACCATACACGACAGAGCGGGGGTCTGTTACGTCAACCAAGGGTGTCATGACCTAACTATCGTAGGATCCGTTTCTGAATCCTGAGTCTGGTGCACTATTTAACAGAAGCCACAGATCTTTATGATCTGTGGTAGTTCACTCAGTTTTCAAAGTTCGCGGACTGGATCACGCTGCAGATCGGACTCAGCGGCTCCGCAACAGCATAATCTTTATACATCCAATATAAATATGAGTTTTTTCTTTTTTCGTAAAAATCACATATAAAAAAACAGCAGCCATATTTCAGACTGCCATTTCGATTACTTTCTTTTTGACTTTTTGTGTTTTTTCTTTCTTTTCTTTTTGATCTTATCTACTTCTTCATCTACAAACAAGTCCGTAATCTTTTCAACAAACTTATCACAAAGTTTTTTCTGTGTTGCAAATAGATAGGTGAGCACAGCAATTGTGATCTCTTTTACTTCTTTTAAGACAAACTGAACTCCATCCAAGATATGATCAGAAATAGTTTTCTTTTCTGATTCTTTTGAAGCGTATTTTTCAGGATCCTGCAAATATTCTTGTACAGTAGTACTTGTATTGGAATCCGTTGTCATTGGTCTTTCTTCCACAATCGAATCCTGACACTGGCATTCAGGATTATAATTCAAAAACTCTTTTGTAAGAACACAAGCCGTTTGTGTTTCATTTGTAAAATTTTGACTCGCATAGACATTGCAGGGAATAGCAGCAAATCCTGATCCTACTACTGCAAGTGTTCCCATTACAAAACAACTAGCCCTTCTCAAAAACTTCTCAATTTTTACATTCATGGTAAATCTCTCCTTTTTTGAATTGAAATTTTTCTCCAGACGAAAATAATCCTACTTCCTCTCTTCGTCATTAAGTTACACTGTAAGTATGATAGTTTTGATTAAGCGTAACTGATCTGTACACGAAATAGACGTAACTTTTACTTTCAAAAACGTCATATTTTTTTTTGAATCTCTCATATTTATAGTGAAACAATAAAAGTCCGAACGATTCCTTAAATAAGAACGTCCGGATGCTTGTTATTAGATTGTTTCCTTACTGATCTTTTTCAGGATCAGTGCATTCATGAAAATGGAAGTTGCCATTCACATTGTCATGAATATCTATTTTTTTACTGATTTCTGAAAGGTTTTTATTGTGGCTTTCAGAAATATTATCTTGAGCCGATGTCTGGGAAGCATTGGCTCTTTCTTTTATTCTGCATACATCTGTTTTGCCTTTTGTCATATATCTCGTGGCAGCAACGGTAACAACAAAGCTGATGATCCCATT
>OIYW01000634.1_pt1 | contig 30734 bp, 29 predicted proteins | sample 1588351 | NCBI WGS metagenome assembly OIYW01 (sample SAMN03283268) | human gut metagenome | biome: human-associated habitat; material: feces | host: Homo sapiens | place: USA | collected 2013 | reverse complement strand
GGTCTAACCCTCGCATTTCCTTATGTACTTTCATCATGCGTTCTATTTTTTGACGCTGTATCAACTGTTTGATTTCCATAAGTTCTTCAATTTCTACAACCTCATTAGAAAGATAATTCTGAATATGTCAGAGGAAGAATATGAACGGTTTCAGAATCTGGGGGAAGAAATTAAGACACAGTTAAAAGAAGCGATTCTGACGGGAGAAATTCCGGAAAGTGAAAAAGGAAAACGGATTGTACTTTTGCACAAGGAATGGTTGGGGAAGACGTGGAAACAGTACACGAAAGAGGCGCATGTGGCAGTTGGGAATATGTATATCAGCGACGAGAGGTTTCAGTTGTATTACGACAAAGAAGTTGCCGGGTGCGCGGCGTTTTTGGAAAAGGCGATTCGGTATTGGGTGGAACGGTTATAGACTGAAAAATTATTAAATTTTTCTATGGAAAAATCTTCAGACGTTATTAAACGGCTGAAGATTTTTTGAAATGATTTATTTTTTTTCTTGTTGAATCTCTGATGACAAGCTGGGTTCCTATGCGCATTTTGATGCTAATGTTGTCTTTGGTTCCTGATTTTTTTTCTTCGATACGTCGCAAAAGTTGTTTTAAGGCTGCAATACCAAAACCATCTTTGACTTCTATTGAGGTTAGTGCAGGAGAACTATATTCTGCAATTGGTCTGTTAGCAAAACCTATAATAGAAATTTCCTCAGGAATAGAAAATCCGGAAGATTGAAAAGCACGGATAGCACCGACTGCTATAATATCATCATCTGAAACGAATGCGGTGGGCATATTTTTTAGATGGCGAGCCATATTAGTTAATTGTTCTTTAAGTTGGTTTTCAGCTAATTCAGAAATAAAGGGGAGGGCAAAATGCCAATTATTACAGAACTCTACACCTAGTTGTTGGCAAGCGTTGGCAAATCCTTCTTCACGTTCTTTTAATGTATCTGTGCGTTCGGCGCTTTTTAAGTAACCAATGCGCTTGTGACCTAAACTTGTTAACAGGTTAATTGCTTGATATGCTCCAAGTATACTGTTGGTAGCAACACAGTCTATATCATGTTTTTCAAAAAAACTATCCATGAATACATGTGGATAGGGTAAAGAAGAAAAGTATTGAATATCTTTTTCTTCCATTTCTGTGGCAAAGATGATTGCTCCGTCGCAGGAAAGGTTTTTTAAATTTTCAATTTGTTGAGAAACATCGTCTTTTAAATCGAAAAAAGAAAGTATCATATTATATCCAAGAGATTGTGCATAAGGATACAAATTTTTGGTGACTAAAGTAGAAAAAGGAAGTTGATCTACAATTTTACCATTTTTTCTGAATAGAACAAAGGCAATGTTTTTTGAATCTAAAGTAATGGCAGGGTCTTTTATCAAATCAGAATAACCTGCTGTAACGAGGTCGTTTAATACTTGTTGTCGTAAAGTGGTTGAAATTCCAGGCTTGTTATTAAGGACTAAGGATAGTGTTGCAGGAGAAATGTTTAATTGTTCTGCAATCTCACGTTGTGTCATAGAGAAACTCCTTTCTACTACAATATATTGGTATAAATTTTAATATTAATAAAGTTAATTGTCAACGATTTATAAATAGTAATTAATGATTTATAAAAATAAGAAAATTTATAAATGAAAAAATATGTAAAAATTATAAAAATAAGAAGAATTTTGTTTAAAATGCATAAAAATAAATTTGTTTATTGTTTAATATATACATTGAAAAAAAGATGTTGGTTGTGATAAATTTAAAAACATAAAGTACTTTATAAATAATTTTATAAAATTTATAAACAAACAGAAAGGAGTATGAGAGTATGACTATACCTTGTTTAATAGCTATTGTTATGTTGATTCTTATTATATTTTTCGGATTGAAATTTAAAATTAATCTAGGAGTGATGGGATTAGCAGCAGCCTATATTTGTGGTTCTTTAATTGGAGACCTTCCGGCAAATTCCATTATTGGATTATGGCCAACATCAATTATGACACAAGTGTGTTGTGTAATGCTTTTTTTCAGTGTCGCAGTGCATAATGAAACGTTTAAAGTTCTTGCATATAAATTGATTTATAGAGGGAGAAATGTTGCTCCATTAATACCGGTTTTGTTATACTTGTCTATTTTAATCGTAGCGGGGACTGGGACTGGTGGATCGGTTGTTTATTTTATGGTACTTCCGGTTTATTTGATAGCAAAACAATGTAAAATGAAAATGGGATTTTTACCACTTATTGTAATTGCGGGAATTAATGGGGGAGGATGGATGGTTTTTTCTTTAGAAGGAGCATTAAATAACGGCATTCTGGCTTCAGCAGGATTTCCTTCGGAAATGGCATTGTCAATAGCCTCTAAGAGTGGAATACATTTCTTTATTACATCGGTTATCATGTTTATCGTAGGGTATATTGTTTTTCAAGGATGGAAATGCGAAGCGGTTGTGACAGAAAAGCCCGAACCTTTTACAAAAGAACAGAGAATGACGCTTATTTTGGTTTGCGTATTTATAGCAATATATTTATTACCGACAATTTTAGGAAATTTCTCTGAAAATGCTATTGTTACAGCGATTGCAACTAGGATTAATTTGTATATGCTTGCATGTGTATTCGCATTAATATGTATAATATTGAAACTGGGCACGTTTGAGCAGATGTTAAAAGGGATTCCATGGGGAGCATTGTTAACTGTCTGCGGTATGGGAACTTTTATTGCTGTGTGTAATAAATTAGGAATGGTAGAATTTCTTGCTAACATATTTAATAATAATATAAGTCCTGAGATGTTGCCTTCAATTTTTGCGATTTGTGCAGGTATAATGTCTTTGTTTAGTGCAACAATGGGAGTGGTCTTACCTACATTTTATCCTATGCTGTATTCTATTATGGGAACTACAGGGCTTTCTCCGTATGCATTGGCTTCGCCGATTGCGATAGGCTCTGCGATGTCAGGAATATCACCATTTTCCAATATGGGGGCAGTGACATATAGTGTGGTTGAAGAAGAGGATAAAAAGACGGTATTTATTGCATCAATTGCAGCAGTCGGAATATCGTGGGGTGTTATACAATTGTGTATTATTTTAGGTGTATATAATATTTAAAGGAGAGGACACATATATATTATGAATCAGGAACTATATCAAAAAGTTGCAGACTATTATAAGAGTTGTCGACATTATAACGATGAAACTGCGGCATATCCATTGGAAATGTGGGAAAATATGATGGCAAGTTTGTATAAGGCATTTGAAAATATGTATGTTCTTGAACGAGAATCAGGAAATACGGTTATTAGGGCAGATTTATCAGATGAAAAATTAGAAGAAATTTATAAAGACTTGAAAGATGCAGATGAAGCTATGGAGGCTTTACATAACCCTGAATCTGATAAGATATATCTTTGGAAAGAACAAAATATGCCTTGGGACCAGATTGATGAAGAGGAATGGGATGAGTTGACTTTTGATGCTGAAGATTTTAGGCCACATTTAACGAAACATTTAGTTGACGATGGGAAAATACATCCTGCAGTAATTATTTGTGGAGGTCGTTATAGGTGTAATGGAAAAGAAGGGAGACCAATTGCGGAATTATTGGTAAAGAATGGTTACCATGCATTTATATTAAATAATCGTATGGGATGTGGAGAAAAAATTCGTCATTCGTTAGAACGTTCTTTAGATTTACAACGGGCTATACGTATTATAAGATGCCAGGCGGAACAGCTGCATGTTGACCCGATGAAAATTGCATTTTGGGGATTATCCATGGGAAACAGACCTGCAATAGATTTAATAAATCGATTAGGATATCAGTCCAATCCGCATGATGTGGATGATAACTATTATTCGGATGAAATAGATAATCTGGATGCGACACTAAATGCTTATATATCCGAATATCCAGCGACGTTTCCATGGGAGGCTCCGAATAATTATGCGGGCTTTCCACCGGTTTTTGGAGTGATGGGGAATCGAGATTTCTCAATTTGGCGGGTAATGCCATTTTTTACGGATTTGATTATAAATAAATGCGCTTTGGAATTACACATTTATGATGGCGTTTCTCATGGATTTGGAACAGGAGATTATCGTTTTGAGACAGGAGATAGTCCGCTTGCAAAATTGACAGAAGTGTCAGGTGATTATGTTAAAGCACGGGAAGAATGGACATTGATATTATTTTTGTGGATGGAACGAGTTTTTTCAGATGATTATACGTATAAGTGGCCGATTGAACAATTGGATAATTAATTCCTCAATTGTAATCCGGGAGTACGTACCCTCTGTCTTGGATAAGTGAAAAGTTAATAGTTATTAATGTAAAAGAAGGATATGGATTTTTTTACAAATGAATGGAGACTGACTGGATAGTTGGTCTCTTTTTTTGTGTGCTTTGAAGACCGTGCAACCATTGCTAAGGAGATTAAAAAGTATTTCTACGACAAGAAAAGTGGACGTCCCGGATATCTATATAACCTATGTAAATTTCGTGCCACATGTAAAGCAAAAAACTGTGTGGAACGAGCTGTACATATCAATTTGTGTATAAAGGAGAGTATTAAAACGTATTTTCCAGTTATTCTGACAGACAATGGAAGTGAGTTTTTAAATCCAAAGGAAATAGAAAAACGTAGTACCGTTCCATGCAATAGGGGAAAAATATTTTATTGCAATCCAAGTGCTGCTTATCAAACTGGGACTTTTATTTACAAACCGGGAATTTGAGTTACAAAATGGATTTTTATTTACAAAACGAGACTTTAGGGTTACAAATGGAAAACTCGGCTTGCTATTTACTCTTTCATAGAATTGGGACTTGATAAAATGGATAAAATAAGGAAATATAATGGAAAAATAAGGAATAAAAGGATTGAAAATAGATAGAAAATGTGCTATAGTAAATGCGAGAAAAGAACAAATGTTCTGAAATGAAGCGTTAACTATGAATTTAGAACAGATGAAAGAGAAAAAGCGAGAATTGGGATATACTTATGAGCAGATTGCGGAGTTGGCTGGTGTGCCATTGGGAACGGTGCAGAAGGTATTCAGTGGAATTACGACAACACCCCGGTATGACACACTACGCGCATTGGAGCGGGTTTTTCGTGAGGATGAAGAGCCGATTGTCAGAGAATCAGTGACCGCTTATGGAATAAAAAAGCAGGGAGAATATACAGTAGAAGATTATCGTGCTTTACCAGATGAAAAGAGAATGGAATTAATTGACGGCGTACTGTATGATATGGCGGCTCCAACTGGAATTCATCAGATTGTAGGTGGGGAGATATATGCTGTGCTGCGAGAGCATATACGGAAGAAAAGAGGTCGCTGTCTTCCTCTGTATTCTCCAATTGATGTGCAGCTGGATTGCGATGATAAGACGATTGTGCAGCCCGATGTGTTAGCGTTGTGTGATACAAGCAAATTGTCGGGAAATACAATTTAAAATTGAAGTAATATATAGAAATAAATAATCGCTAAAAATTATGTCAGATGGTAAAATGAAAATAAAAGCTAGAAAGGATGGCGATGATATGGAGTATTTAGTGGAAACCGCACTCTTAACGCATGGTCTTAAATCCATTTCCAACACAGATATTTTAGATAAATGGACGATACAAAAGAAAAATATTGTGTGGGTGTCCCAAGGGGAAATGCAGAACTTGCCGAGTGGTTATAAAAAACGAGACGACCGAAGCCGTCTCTTACAGTATCTGCAGGAAGCGTTGCAGACATTACAATTATCTATAGAAATGGCGGTAATTAAACATTTAACGGGTTTGTCAAATTAAAATAAAATTAAAATTAAAGTTTTAACAGTCAGATAAAAGGATTGCGAAAATACTGGCAAGATGGTATAATAGTATAAGTTAAGCAAAGTGAAGGAGGAATGTACACATGAAACATGTAAAAACATTAAATACACAGACACTGAACAACACTGTTAAAAAAGGTGGATGCGGAGAGTGCCAGACATCTTGTCAGTCTGCTTGTAAGACATCTTGTACAGTAGGAAATCAGACTTGCGAACAGAAGAAATAAGCTCGTAAGAAGAATAAGAAGAATTAAGAGACAGCGGTCTTTTTGGTCGCTGTTTCTTCAAGTTTAAAAACAATTTCTAAAAAGACCGAAAGGGGTATAGTTTTGATTCATCAATACAAGAATAACGGATACAATATTGTTCTGGATGTGTACAGTGGCGCAGTTCATGTAGTAGACGAACTCTGTTATGATGTGATCGCCTGTTTAAATGAAGAAAATGAAGCGCACACACCAGAGACACTTCAAGAGGAAAAAACCTTTGAAGGACTGAAAAATGCCCTTCAAGATACATATAGTGAAGAAGAATTAAAGGATGCGCTTGACGATGTGACAGAGCTTACAAAAAATGGACAGCTTTTTGTAAAGGACGAGTATGAGTGTCTCATCGAAGACGTGAAAAAGAGAAAAACTGTTGTAAAAGCGCTGTGTCTTCATATTGCACATGATTGTAATCTGGCATGTAAATACTGCTTTGCAGAGGAAGGCGAATATCATGGAAGAAGAGCGCTTATGGATTTCGAGACGGGAAAGAAAGCGCTGGATTTCCTGATTGAGAATTCCGGCTCCAGAAGAAATCTTGAGGTAGATTTCTTTGGCGGAGAGCCGTTAATGAATTGGCAGGTAGTGAAAGACCTGGTTGCTTACGGAAGAGAGCAGGAGAAGCTTCATGATAAGCATTTCCGTTTTACAGTTACGACAAACGGAGTATTATTAAATGACGAAATCCAGGATTTTGTGAATAAAGAAATGGATAACGTTGTTTTAAGTCTGGATGGACGAAAAGAAGTCAATGACCGTATGCGTCCATTTAGAAACGGAAAAGGAAGTTATGATCTGATCGTTCCGAAATTCCAGAAGCTTGCAGACAGCCGGGATCAGGAACGGTATTATGTGCGTGGAACATTTACAAGAGATAATCTGGATTTTTCTAATGATGTGCTTCATTTTGCAGATCTTGGATTCAAACAGATGTCCATTGAACCGGTTGTCGGACCGGAGACAGATCCGTATGCAATTCGGGAAGAGGATCTTCCGGTGGTCATGGAAGAATATGACAAGCTTGCGAAGATTATGATCGAGCGGGAAAAGGAAGGAAAAGGTTTTAATTTCTTCCACTTTATGATAGACTTAGAAGGCGGGCCATGCGTGGCAAAACGCTTGTCCGGCTGTGGTTCCGGTACAGAATATCTGGCGGTGACACCTTGGGGTGACCTCTATCCCTGCCATCAGTTTGTAGGTCAGGAAGAATTCCTGATGGGAAATGTAGATGAAGGGGTGAAACGTCCGGAGATTGCGGATGACTTCAGAAGCTGTAATGTATATTCCAAAGAAAAATGTAAAAATTGTTTTGCCAAGTTTTATTGCAGCGGCGGTTGTATGGCGAATGCTTATAATTTCCATGGAACGATTCATGACACTTATGAAATCGGATGTGAGATGCAAAGGAAGCGGGTAGAATGTGCCATCATGATGAAAGCCGCTCTGGCAGACCAATAAGTCTGGCGGTTTTATATAAAGTTAGAAGAGACGAAAAAAGAGAGGAAGTTAACCATGAAGAAAAATAAAGGCATCTTAAGTCTTGTGGTGACGGTGATCCTGATCGGAGTATTAGGATTTACAGCTGCTGTCGGTTGGGGAAATGACCATATCGGTGCGGCAAAAAATATCAAGCTTGGTCTTGATCTGGCGGGTGGTGTCAGCATTACTTATCAGGTAAAAGACAAAAACCCATCAGAAAGTGAAATGAAAGATACAATTTATAAGCTTCAAAAGCGTGTGGAGCAGTACAGCACAGAATCCAGTGTGTATCAGGAAGGCGATGACCGAATCAACATTGAGATTCCGGGTGTGTCGAATGCAAATGAGATTCTGGATGAACTTGGACAGCCGGGTTCTCTGTACTTTATTGCACAGACAGGAAGTGACGGAACACCGAACTATCAGCAGGTGAATGCGACCGGTGATGCTGCCGAGGATTATCAGCTGACCAAGAGTCTGGAAGAGCTGGAAGCAGATGGCTCTTTGGTTCTTACAGGAAGCGATGTAAAGAGCGCAAAAGCAGAGACAATGGAGAACCAGACTACAAAGGCAAAAGAAAATATCGTTTCTCTTGTCTTTACAAAAGACGGAACGAAGAAATTTGCAGAAGCGACAACAAAAGCATATGAAGCACAGGAAAGTATCGGTATCTACTATGACGGAAGCTTTGTCAGTGTGCCGAATGTAAACAATGCGATTGAAAACGGGGAGGCACAGATTACCGGAAGCATGAGCTTTGAAGAGGCAGATGCGCTTGCTTCTACCATCCGTATCGGCGGATTGAAGCTTGAATTAGAAGAGCTTCGTTCGAATGTTGTTGGCGCACAGCTGGGTGAACAGGCAATCAGCACAAGCTTAAAGGCGGGAGCGATCGGACTTGCCATAGTATTTTTATTCATGATCTTCGTGTATTATCTGCCGGGATTGGCGTCAGGACTTGCTCTTCTTATCTATACAGAGCTTGTGATCGTGATTTTAAATGCGTTTAATGTGACGTTAACGCTGCCGGGTATCGCAGGTATTATTCTCGGTATCGGTATGGCAGTGGATGCTAATGTTATCATTTTTGCCCGTGTGAAAGAAGAGATGGATCGTGGCAAGAGTGCGAGAAATGCATTGAAGACCGGTTTCCAGAAAGCCATGTCTGCCATCGTGGATGGTAACGTGACAACACTGATCGCAGCAGCTGTTTTATGGATGAAGGGCTCCGGTACTGTAAAAGGTTTTGCACAGACACTTGCAATCGGTATTATTGTGTCAATGTTTACAGCGCTTGTGATCACCCGCATGATCATCTATGCTTTCTATGCAGTTGGTCTTCGCAGTGAGAAGCTGTACTATCGCCCGCGTAAGAAAGAGCGGACAATCATTCCGTTCCTTGCAAAAAGAAAACTATTTATCGGCATTTCTCTGGTAGTGATCATAGCCGGTGTTGCATTTATGGGAGTAAACGCATCCAGAGGAAAAGGAGCATTTGCTTATAGTCTGGAGTTCCAGGGGGGAACCTCTACCAATGTAACCTTTAATAAGGATTATTCCATCGATGAGATTGACAAAGAGATCGTACCGATCTTAGAAGAGGTAACCGGAGATGCGAATGTTCAGACACAGAAGGTGGCAGGAACCAATCAGGTGATCATTAAGACTGTGACATTAGATCTTGCAAAGAGAGAAGCGTTAAATCAAGCGTTAGTGGATAATTTCGGTGTGGATGAATCTAAGATTACAGCTGAAAATATCAGTTCCACAGTCAGCAATGAGATGCGCCAGGATGCGATCATAGCTGTGATTGTAGCAACCATCTGTATGCTGTTATATATCTGGTTCCGTTTCAAAGATATTCGATTTGCAACCAGTGCGGTTACAGCGCTTCTTCATGACGTGTTAGTGGTACTTACGTTCTACGCAATTGCAAGAATTGCGGTAGGTAATACCTTTATCGCATGTATGCTCACCATTGTAGGTTATTCTATCAATGCAACAATTGTTATCTTTGACAGAATCCGTGAGGAACTCAGACTGAAAACAAAGACAACAGATTTGGAAGAGGTCGTAAATAAGAGTATCACATGGACATTGACAAGAAGTATTTATACATCCCTTACTACATTTGTCATGGTAGCTGTCTTGTTCGTTATGGGTGTAAGTTCCATCAAGGAATTTGCAGCGCCATTGATGGTAGGTATTATCTGTGGAGCATATTCTTCTGTATGCATCACAGGAGCTTTGTGGTATATTATGAAAACAAAGATTGGAAAGAAAACAGCGTAAAGCGAAACAAGAATCCCGCAGGCGGAAATTCCGTGTGCGGGATTCTATATTTCTTATAGCTGGAGAGTGTGCAGAGTCTGTAAATGTCTCCTGCACAGGAAAGGAAGAAGAAACATGGAACGATGGGTGATGCTTCGCAAAGGAGCGGATTTTGATAAGATTTCCCGGACTTTTGGAATCAGCAGGAGACTGGCGAGTTTGATACGGAACCGGAATATACAAGGTGAGGCGGAAATCGGGAAATATTTGAATGGAACATTGTCAGATCTATATGATGGAATGCTTCTAAAAGATATGGACAAAGCGATTGACATTCTAAGGGAAAAGATTGCAGAAGCTAAGAAGCTTCGAGTGATCGGAGACTATGATATCGATGGTGTAAATGCGGCGTATATTCTGATGGAAGGATTAAAACGGCTGGGTGCGGAAGTGGACAGTGATATCCCTGATCGCATTGCCGATGGTTATGGATTGAGCGAAGAACTGATCCGGAGGGCATATGAAGATCACATAGATACAATTCTTACTTGTGATAACGGGATTGCTGCCGGGGAAGAAATTGCATATGCGAAACACCTCGGAATGACAGTGATCGTCACTGATCATCATGAGGTTCCGTATGAAGAAATTGACGGAGAACGAAGGGAAGTGCTTCCGGCGGCAGACGCGGTCATTGATCCGAAAAGATCGGATTGTGATTATCCGTTTCAAGGACTGTGCGGAGCGGCAGTTGCCTATAAATTGATCGAGTGTCTTCACGAGTCAGTGGGGCGGGATGCGGAAGATCTGGATGATCTGATTGAAAATGTTGCCATCGCTACGGTTGGAGATGTGATGGATCTGGTAGATGAAAATCGGATTTTTGTAAAAGAAGGTCTGGCAATGTTAAGGAGGACCTCCAATCCGGGGCTTAAAGCGCTTATCGACTGTACCGGGATTCAAAAAGAGCAGTTGAATGCATATCATATTGGCTTTGTGCTGGGACCATGTCTGAACGCCAGTGGAAGATTGGATACCGCCAAGCGGGCACTGGAACTGTTGTGCGCAAAAGATGCCAAAGAGGCTGCGGTGCTGGCTGGTGATCTGAAGGGACTAAATGACAGCCGAAAGGATATGACGGCAAAGGCTGTGGAGACAGCGATTGCTCAGGTGGAAGAAGAGGGGATAGGCGAAGATAAGGTCCTGGTACTGTATTTGCCGGATTGTCATGAAAGTCTTGCAGGTATTGTGGCAGGGCGAATCAGAGAACGTTATTATCGACCGGTGTTTGTAATTACTGATGGAAGAGAAGGGTTGAAAGGTTCCGGGCGTTCGATTGAAACTTATCATATGTACGAAGCGCTGCACGAATGTGAGAAACTGTTGCTCAGATATGGCGGACATAAGATGGCAGCCGGTTTGTCTTTGGAAAAGAAGAATCTGGAAGCTTTGCGGAGAACATTGAATGAAACATGCCGGTTGACCAAGGAAGATCTGATGGAAAAAGTAGTCATTGATATGGAGCTCCCTTTTTCTTATGTAACAGAAGAACTGGTGGAAGAACTGTCCCTTCTGGAACCATTTGGAAAAGGAAATACGAAGCCTGTGTTTGCCGGAAGAAATATTGAACTGTTAAACGGGAAAATTCTTGGGAAAAATAAAAATGTGTTAAAGCTTCGTGTGCGAGACGAACAAGAAGCAGTGATCGATGCAGTTTATTTTGGAAATCTGGAAACATTTTCGGAGACATTGTGTGGAAAATACGGAGCGTATGCTATGGATGCTCTTCTACGCGGAGAAGGGAAGGGAATGAAACTTTCTCTTACTTATTACCCGGATATTAATGAATATAGGGGGAAGAAAAGTCCGCAAATTGTGATTACACATTGCCAGTAGTGGTAAAATGTGTAGAATTGTTTGAAAAATAAGGCGACTAATGCTATACTTATTACGTGTTTTTAGCTTAGTTGAATCTTAGACGAAGGGAAAGCTTTCGAAGAGATTCAAGGCAGGAAGAATGTGAGATTATGAGAGAAAAGAGGAAGGGGGAGGCAATGAGATGTCAACAAAAGCGACGACTTATGAATCTTTAGACAACAAGATCGCTGCCAGCACATTGACAGAAGATCTGGTAAAAGGGCTGGAAGTTGTAGATGGTCATGCAATCAAAGAGAAAAAAGATTACGAAAAACCAGATGAATTATATGACATGTTAATTGCCCGTATCCGACAGTATCATCCGTCTACGGATATCAGCATGATTGAAAAGGCTTACGAATTAGCCAAGAAAGCACATGGAAATCAATGCCGGAAGTCCGGAGAGCCATACATTGTACACCCACTTTGGGTGGCCATTATTCTGGCAAATCTGGAGATGGATAAAGAAACGATCGTGGCAGGAATGCTCCATGACGTAGTAGAGGATACCGAGGTCACAGACGGAGAGATAGAAAAGGAATTTGGAAAAGAAGTAGCGCTTCTGGTAGACGGTGTTACAAAATTAGGACAGCTGTCTTATTCTTCAGATAAACTGGAAGTACAGGCGGAAAATTTAAGAAAGATGTTTCTCGCAATGGCGAAAGATATCCGTGTTATTATCATTAAACTGGCAGACCGTCTTCATAATATGCGGACTTTGCAGTTCATGACGCCGGCAAAGCAGAAAGAAAAAGCAAAAGAAACAATGGATATCTATGCTCCGATTGCACAGAGACTTGGTATTTCCAAGATCAAGACGGAGCTTGATGATCTTGCGCTTAAATATTCCCAGCCGGAAGTATTTTTTGATCTCGTAGCTCAGATCAATGCGAGAAAAACAGAGCGTGAAGAATTTGTAGATCAGATTGTGGCAGAAGTTTCCAAACACATGGAAAATGCACATATTAAATGTGAGATCAGCGGACGTGTCAAACATTTCTTCAGCATTTACCGTAAGATGGTCAATCAGGACAAAACAGTAGACCAGATCTATGATCTGTTTGCGGTGCGCATCATTGTAGATTCTGTCAAAGACTGTTATGCTGCGCTTGGCGTGATCCATGAAATGTATACGCCGATTCCGGGGCGTTTCAAAGATTACATTGCCATGCCGAAGGCAAATATGTACCAGTCTCTTCACACAACGCTTATGAGTTCGGTAGGTCAGCCATTTGAGATTCAGATCCGAACAGAAGAGATGCATAAGACTGCGGAATATGGTATTGCGGCTCACTGGAAATATAAGGAAACCGGAGGAAGCAGTCAGAAGAATATTGAGACTCAGGCGGAAGAAAAATTAAGCTGGCTCAGACAGATCTTAGAGTGGCAGAGAGATATGTCTGATAACCGTGAATTTTTAAATCTGATCAAGGGAGATCTGGATCTTTTCGCAGAAGATGTGTACTGCTTCACCCCGCAGGGAGATGTAAAGAATCTGCCCAATGGCTCTACACCGATCGACTTCGCGTATGCGATTCACAGTGCAGTTGGAAATAAGATGGTTGGTGCAAGGGTAAATGGTAAGCTTGTAAATATAGATTATAAAATTCAAAATGGAGACAGAATCGAGATTTTAACTTCTCAGAACTCCAGAGGACCAAGCAGAGACTGGTTGAATATTGTAAAGAGTACGCAGGCTAAGAACAAGATCAACCAGTGGTTTAAGAAAGAATTTAAAGAAAGCAATATTATTAAAGGTAAGGAAATGATCGCTGCTTACTGTAAAGCAAAATCCGTTACACTGAGCAACATCATGACAACGAAATATCAGGAGATCGTGCAGAAAAAGTACGGATTCAAAGATTGGGATGCTGTACTTGCAGCCATTGGACACGGAGGACTTAAGGAAGGTCAGGTCGTTAACCGTTTGGTAGAAGAATATGACAAAGAGCATAAGCAGGTGCTTACGGATGCAAGCGTGCTTGAGAAAGTAGCGGAAGCTTCCAAGAATAAAGTGCATATTGCCAAGTCTAAGAGTGGAATTGTAGTCAAAGGAATTGATGATGTGGCTGTGCGTTTCTCCCGATGCTGCAATCCGGTTCCGGGAGATGAGATCGTAGGATTTGTTACCCGCGGAAGAGGATTGTCTATTCACCGTACGGACTGTGTCAATATGCTTCATCTTACAGAAACAGAGCGCGCAAGGCTGATTGATGCAGAGTGGGAAGGAGACGTGGCTGAAAAGGCGGGCGGTCAGTATCTGGCAGAGATCAAGATTTATGCATACGACAGACAGGGCTTCCTTATGGAAATGTCGAAGATCTTCACAGAGATGGAAGTGGATGTGAAGTCAATGAATGTACGTACGAGCAAGCAGGGAACAGCGACTATTGAGATTGGATTTGTCGTACACGGAAGAGAAGAGCTTGAAAAAGTCAGCAAGAAGATCCAGCAGCTGGACGGTGTGATCGATATTGAAAGGGCGACAGGTTAGAAATATGAAAGTAGAAAAATTTGTAACAGGAATTATCAGTACCAATTGTTATCTTGTCATCAATGAAGATACGAAACAGGCAGTGGTCATTGACCCGGCTGCCTGTCCGTCCTATCTGATGAGCCATATTAAGTCAGAAGGTCTAAAGATTGAAGCGATTCTTCTGACACACGGACATTTTGATCACATTATGGGAATTGATGGGTTCCTGTCAGAATTTGATGTGCCGGTGTATGTGCATGAAGAGGACGCGGATGCGATGGAAGATCCGGTGCTTAATCAGTCCTCTACCTATACATCCGGTTATACATTCGGCAAAGCTCTGTATCTGAGAGATCGTCAGACGCTGGAGTTGGCAGGATATATCTTTCAGGTGATCCATACTCCGGGACATACAAAGGGAGGCTGCTGCTATTATGTGGCGTCGGAAAGCGTGCTGTTCTCCGGAGATACATTATTCCAGAATTCTGTGGGACGTACGGACTTTGTCAACAGCAGCACATCCGATCTGGTGCATTCCGTAAGAGAGAAATTGTTCCTCCTTCCGGATGATACAATGGTTTATCCGGGGCATATGGGAGAGACGAAGATCGGGCATGAGAAGAAATACAATCCATATGTATAGAAGAAATCGTAGATGGGAGTAAGTGATGATGATCAAGATCATATGCAGCGCTCAGGCGTATACTTATAATGCCTATCATATTGTAAAGGCTTTTTATCCGGCGGTTGAGATTACCAACCATGTGGAGGAAAAAGCCTCTAATTATGTAGAAATCAACTTTTCTGACGGGCAAGTGATCGCGGTAGAAAAAGAAGAGATCAAAGCCGGGACAGATGCAGAGAAGAAAGCACAGATTGACAAAAAGCTATATGAAAAACTGTCGGAAAAATCAAGGAAGACGTTGGTATGGGGGATTCTTACCGGAGTTCGTCCGACAAAGCTTGCGATGAAAAAGCTGGAAGAAGGCATGGAACCGGAAGCGTTTGTTTCATGGTTCCGACAGACCTATCTGGTCAGCGAAGAAAAAGCAAGATTGGCATGGGAGATTGCCGGGCGAGAAAAGAAGCTTTTAGACCGGTTGGACTATGAGGATGGATACAGTCTGTATGTAGGAATCCCGTTTTGTCCTACGGTGTGCACATATTGTTCGTTTAGCTCCGGTGCATTAGAAGACTGGAAAGATTTCGTAGACGCCTATGTAGAGGCACTCTGCAAAGAACTGGCATTTATCGGTGAGGTATCAAAAGAAAAGAAATTAAACTCCATTTATATAGGAGGAGGAACACCGACCAGCTTAAATGCAAGGCAGCTGGAACGAATACTTTCCTGTATTGATACACATTTTTCAAGAGAATATTTATTAGAGTATACGGTGGAAGCCGGACGCCCGGACAGTATTACAGAAGAAAAGCTGCAAGTGATCAAAGCACATAAGGTCACAAGAATCTCCATTAATCCCCAGACCATGCAGCAGAAAACGTTGGATGTGATCGGAAGAAAGCATACGGTGGAAGACATTTGCAGGACTTATGAGATAGCTCGAAGCCTTGGGTTTGATAACATTAACATGGATCTTATCGCAGGACTTCCCGGAGAGACCGCTCTTGATATGCAAGATACTCTGGAAAAGGTAGGAAGACTTCAACCGGACAGCCTGACGGTACACTCGCTTGCGATTAAACGTGCGGCAAAGATGGGGCAGGAAGTAAAAGCCGGACAGGAAGAAGGAAGGGAGAGCACTCTATCACCGGAGATTGGCGCGATGATAAGAGAGGCGGAAAAAGCGGCTGACGACATGGGGCTGAAGCCTTATTATCTGTATCGTCAGAAAAATATTGCCGGAAATTTTGAAAATGTGGGCTATGCAAAGGTTGACAAAGCAGGAATATACAATATACTTATTATGGAAGAAAAGCAATCTATTATTGCCGCGGGGGCGGGAGCATCTACGAAAATCGTATTAAAGCAGCCGATGCTTCAACCGGGCAGTAAAAATCAGAAAAAGACGAATCTGATCCGGCTGGAAAATGTAAAAGCAATCGATGCTTATATCCGCCGTATCGATGAGATGATAGAGCGAAAAGGAGAATGGCTATGGCGTTAAAGAAGAAACCGGTTACAGGCATGAAAGATATGCTGCCGGCAGAGATGGAGATCAGAGACTATCTCATCGGATTAATTAAAGAAACATATAAAACCTTCGGATTTACCTCTATGGAAACACCTTGTGTCGAGCATATTGAAAATCTGTGCAGTAAGCAGGGCGGGGACAATGAGAAGTTGATCTTCAAGATTATGAAGCGTGGAGAAAAATTAAAGATCAGCGAGGCAAAAGAAGAAAACGATCTGGCTGACGGAGGACTGCGTTATGACCTTACGGTTCCTTTGGCGAGATATTATGCAAATCATGCCAATGAGCTGCCATCACCTTTTAAGGCACTCCAGATTGGAAATGTATGGCGTGCAGATCGTCCGCAGAGAGGACGCTTCCGCCAGTTTATGCAGTGTGATATTGACATTTTGGGAGAAGGCTCCGTACTGGCAGAAATCGAATTGATTCTTGCAACGACAGCAATGCTTGGCAAGCTTAATTTTAAAAACTTCACAGTATGTATCAATGACCGTAATATTTTAAAGGCAATGGCGGCATACAGTGGATTTAAAGAGGAAGATTACGACGAAGTCTTCATCATTCTCGATAAAATGGACAAGATCGGCGCAGAAGGCGTGGCAGGCGAGCTGGAAGAGATGGGTTATACAAGAGAAAATGTAGATACTTATCTGAAGCTTTTCGATGAAGTGGAAACAGATCTGTCCGGTGTACGCCATTTGAAAGAGAGACTGGGAGATTTCCTGAGCAGCGAAACAGCGGAAGGCATGGAGATGATCATGTCCAGCGTAGAGGCTGCAAAAGAATGTGATTTTAAATTAAAATTTGATCCTACACTGGTCAGAGGACAGTCCTATTATACAGGAACGATCTTTGAGGTGACAATGGATGATTTCGGCGGTTCTGTAGCTGGCGGCGGACGTTATGATAAAATGATCGGGAAATTTACCGGTCAGGATACACCGGCGTGCGGATTTTCCATCGGTTTTGAGCGAATTGTAATGCTGCTTCTGGAAAATGGTTATGAAGTACCGGGGGTAAGACAGAAAAAAGCATATCTACTGGAGAAGAAACTTCCTACAGAAGGAATGCTGAAAGTGTTAGAGCTTGCGAAAAAAGACAGAGAATCCGGAAAACAGGTGCTGATCGTTAATATGAAAAAAAATAAGAAATTCCAGAAGGAACAGCTGACGGAAGAAGGATACCAGGAGATTATCGACTGTTATGCGGATAAAGTAGAACAGTTATAAGAGAAAAGGAGAGAAGAAATATGGCAGAGTCAATGCAGGGGTTAAAGAGAACCCATAGATGTGCAGAATTATCTGTGGCAAATATCGGTGAAACTGTGACGATTATGGGATGGGTGCAGAAAAACCGCAATAAGGGAGGTCTTGTCTTTGTGGATGTAAGAGACCGTTCCGGTATTATTCAGGTGGTGTGCGAGGAAGGAAAAACAGATGCAGCGCTTATCGAAAAAGCAGCAAAGCTTCGTTCTGAGTATGTCATCGCAGTAGCCGGTAAAGTAGAGAAGCGTTCCGGCGCAGTAAATGAAAATCTTGCTACAGGTGAGATTGAGGTGGTTCCGGAAGAATTACGTGTATTGTCTGAGTCTGAGACACCGCCGTTCCCGATTGAGGAAAATTCCAAGACAAAAGAAGAGATTCGTTTGAAATACAGATATCTGGATCTTAGAAGACCGGATATGCAGAGAAATCTGATGATGAGAAGTAAAGTGGCAACACTGACACGTCAATTCTTGGCAGATGAAGGATTTATGGAGATTGAGACGCCGATCCTGATCGGAAGCACACCGGAAGGCGCAAGAGATTATCTTGTTCCAAGCCGTATCCATCACGGACATTTTTATGCGCTTCCGCAGTCTCCGCAATTGTTTAAGCAGATTTTAATGTGTTCCGGATGTGATCGTTATTTCCAGATTGCAAAATGTTTCCGTGACGAAGATCTGCGTGCAGACCGTCAGCCGGAATTTACACAGATTGACATGGAACTTTCTTTTGTGGATGTAGATGATGTCATTGATGTGAACGAAAGACTGCTTGCAAAATTATTCAAGGAAGTCTTAGGAGAGGAAGTAACACTTCCGATTCCGAGAATGACATGGCAGGAAGCAATGGATCGTTATGGCTCTGATAAACCGGATACCCGTTTTGGCATGGAACTTCAGGATGTGACAGAAGTTGTAAAAGATTGTGAGTTTGTTGTGTTCAAAGGGGCAATCGAGCAAGGCGGAACTGTTCGTGGTATCAATGCCAAAGGTCAGGGAAGTATGCCGAGAAAGAAAATTGATAAGCTGGTAAGCTTTGCGAAGGATTACGGCGCAAAGGGACTTGCATACATTGCGATCCAGGAAGATGGCACAGTAAAATCTTCTTTTGCAAAATTTATGAAGGAAGAAGAGATGAATGCGCTGATACAGGCAATGGGTGGAGAGAATGGAGACCTTCTTCTCTTTGCGGCAGATAAGAACAAGGTTGTCTGGGCAGTGCTTGGTGCACTTCGTCTGGAACTGGCGCGTCAGATGGAACTTCTTGATAAGAGCGAGTATAAATTCCTCTGGGTAACAGAGTTCCCGCTTCTTGAGTGGAGTGACGAAGAAGAAAGATTTATGGCAATGCACCATCCATTTACGATGCCGATGGAGGAAGACCTTCAGTACATCGACAGCGATCCGGGAAGAGTGCGTGCGAAAGCATATGACATTGTACTGAACGGAAATGAGATCGGCGGAGGAAGTATCCGTATCTTCAACCCGGAGATTCAGAGCAAGATGTTTGAAGTGCTTGGATTTACACCGGAGCAGGCTCAGGAGCAGTTTGGCTTCTTATTGACTGCATTCAAATATGGTGTGCCGCCTCACGCAGGACTTGCCTATGGTCTTGACCGTATGGTTATGCTGATGGCAAAAGAGGACAGTATCCGTGATGTTATTGCGTTCCCGAAAGTAAAAGATGCTTCAGATCTTATGACAGAAGCTCCGACAATGGTAGATGAAAAGCAGCTCGCAGAGCTTGGAATCTCTGTTGCAGAAGAGGAAGCTTAAGAAGATTCAAAAGCAGAAAAATCTTTTCAAAAATATTCAAAAATATTTTTAAAATAATTTAAAAAAGTTGTTGACAAACATGAGCCGCTGTAGTATAGTAGTTATTGTTCTGAGGAACACAAAAAAAGATACGCGACAGTGGCTCAGTTGGTAGAGCACGACCTTGCCAAGGTCGGGGTCGCGGGTTCGAACCCCGTCTGTCGCTCTTGAAAGGAATTGCATGACGCAATTCCTTTTTTTGTGTTATAATATTTGATAGCAAAGCTATTATGAAAGAGAAAAGGCGGGTGAGTTATTTGACACAGGTTATGGAAGAACAGAATCCTCTTGGAACAGAACGTATCGGAAAATTGATTCCGAAATTTGCAATTCCATCTATTATCAGTATGGTCGTGAGTTCTCTGTATAATATTGTAGACCAGATTTTTATCGGTCAGGGTGTGGGGATGCTCGGAAATGCGGCGACGAATATTGCATTTCCGGTGACTATTATCTGTACTGCAACAGCGCTTCTCCTTGGAATAGGAAGTGCATCGAATTATAATCTGGCATCGGGAGAAGGGGAGCAGGAAAAAGCATCTGCGATTGCAGGAACCGGTCTTTCTGTGATTGTTCTCAGTGGAATAGTGATTACCGTGATCGTGTTGCTTTTTTTAAATCCGCTGCTTCAATTGTTTGGTGTAACGCCGGATATTCTTCCTTATGCACAGGATTATGTAGGGATCACGGCGTTTGGTCTGCCTTTTTATATTTTGATCAATGGAGGGACGCAGCTGATTCGTGCAGACAGAAGTCCGACCTACTCCATGATATGTATGCTGACCGGAACGATTCTTAACACCATCTTAGATCCGTTGTTTATCTTTGTGTTTGACTGGGGAATTCAAGGAGCAGCGGCGGCAACTGTTATTGGTCAATTTGTTTCCGGGATGCTTGTAATCGTTTATTTTATAAAATTTCAAAAAATGAAGATTACAAGGAAGCTTCTGGTACCTAAGCTCTGTTATCTGAAATTAATTGTATCTCTTGGAATGGCGTCTTTTATTAATCAGATTGCACTGGCGGTAGTACAGATTGTTATGAACAACACGTTGCGTTATTACGGGGCGGCATCTGTATATGGAACGGAAATCCCACTCGCTTGTGTAGGAGTGATCGCGAAGGTTAATATGATCTTCATTTCTATATGTATAGGTCTGTCTCAAGGATGCCAGCCGATCTGGGGATTTAATTATGGGGCGAAGGCATATGAGCGGGTAAAAGAAACTTATAAGCGTGCGTTTCAGATCAGCGCACTTGTAGGCGGCTGCTTTTTTATCTGTTTTCAGATATTCCCAAGACCGATCGTAAGCATTTTTGGAAGCGGAAGTGAATTGTATTTTGATTTTGCGGAGAAATATTTTCGGATTTTTATGTTTATGACATTTGCAAATGGCTTACAGCCAATAAGTTCCGGTTTCTTTACTTCAATTGGAAAAGCCAAGCTTGGAATCTTTACTTCCCTTACGAGACAGGTGATGTTTTTGATTCCGTTGATCTTGATTTTCCCACTGTTTTTTGGAATCAATGGCGTTATGTATGCGGGGCCGATCGCTGATCTTGCGGCAGCTGTTGTGGCAATTTCTTTTGCGGTGCGTGAACTGAAGAAAATGAAAAATGAGAATAAGAATTGTCTGTCGGTGTAAAGTGTGTTAGAATAGAGAAGCAAATCTAATAAAGAAAAGCAGAGTAGAAATGTGTGCGTTAAGTGCCGGCTGGACGGGGAGTTGCCAGCCAGATGAAGGAGAAGTGTCCGCGGTACATATTTCGCATCCCGCTGCTACACATAGACAGAAGAGAACTACCTGCTTATGCGTAGCTTTAAGGACTACTGCAAAGGAGGTATTTTTTATGAAGAGATTGAAACAATTATTTAAGGATTCTTTTCGAGAGCTGAAAGATACGCGGAAGATGACGATGGCAGCTATGTTTGTGGCGATTGCTGTTGTTCTGGGATTTTATCGTTTGCAGCTTACAGAATTTATTCGGATCGGCTTTGATTTCCTGCCGAAAGAGATGGCGGCTATGCTTTTAGGACCGTCGGTAGGCTGCGTGGTGGCAGCTTTTACGGATATTATTTCTTATGCGCTTAAACCTATCGGGGCATTTTTCCCGGGACTGACATTCAGCGCTATGCTGGCAAGTGTTATTTATGGAACAATCCTCTACAAAAAGCCGGTTTGTTTAAAAAGAGTAATCTTAGCAAATGGTTTGGTGACGGTCTTTGTAAATTTATTGCTCAATACTTATTGGATGTCGATTTTGTATGGAAATGCCTATATGGCGCTCTTTCCGACGAGAGCGGTAAAGCAGTTGATTATGTTTCCGATAGAAGTGATATTATTTTATTCGGTGGCAAAAATGTTTGAGCGGGCAAATATTTTTGCGATCGTGAGAACAAAGAATATTTAAAAAGGAGAACGGTGTATGCGGGAGAGAACGACCATTGGATTTTATATCAAACAGATTAATAACGGTTATGAAAAAGAATTTAACAATCGCCTGCGTACACTTGGAATCACTTCCTCCCAGTGCGAGGTTCTGGACTATCTCTTTACAAGCAGGAAAGAGGAAGTGACACAGAGAGATATTGAGAAGGCGTTAAATCTAAGAAACCCTACGGTGACAGGTCTTCTGAAGCGTTTGGATGAGAAGGGATTTATCCTCTCTGTCCCAAGTACGAAGGATAAGAGATGTAAAAATATCTATCTGACAGAGAAGGCTTACGATATCCGCAAACGTATGGAGACGGATCGTAAAAAGCTGGATAAGATGCTGACCATCGGTATGAACAAAAAGGAGACGGCAGCATTAGAGAAAATGCTGGAAAAGGTATTGTATAATATTGCAGAGCCTTAAGAGAGAAGAAAAAAGGAGAGAAGATGCTATGAGTTATGCGGATAAAGTGTTTATAGATATGTGCAGAGATATTATTGACAACGGAACGGACACCAGAGGAGAAAAGGTACGTCCGGTGTGGGAAGATGGAACACCGGCTTATACAATTAAAAAATTCGGTGTGGTAAACAGATATAATCTTTCTAAGGAATTTCCGGCGTTGACGCTTCGAAGGACAGCAATTAAGAGCTGTACGGACGAGTTATTGTGGATCTGGCAGCAGAAGTCTAATAACATCAATGAACTGCACAGTCATATCTGGGACAGCTGGGCAGATGAAGACGGCTCCATCGGGAAGGCATACGGATACCAGATGGGAGTGAAGCATCAGTATAAGGAAGGAATGTTTGATCAGGTGGATCGGGTGATCTACGATCTGAAGCATAATCCGTACAGCAGGCGGATTATGACAAATATCTATGTACATCAGGATCTGCACGAAATGAATCTGTATCCTTGTGCATATAGTATGACTTTTAATGTTACGAAAGAGGCAGGAAGTGAGAAGCTGACGTTGAACGGAATTTTAAATCAGCGCTCCAATGATGTTCTGGCTGCAAATAACTGGAATGTGTGTCAGTATGCAGTGCTTCTTCATATGCTGGCGCAAGTGTGTGACATGAAGGTGGGAGAGTTTGTGCATGTGATCGCGGACGCCCATATTTATGACCGTCACGTTCCTATGATTGAAGAGTTGATTAAGAGAGAGCCGCTTCCGGCGCCAAAATTCTGGCTCAATCCGGAAGTAAAAGATTTTTATGATTTTACAAGGGATGATGTGAAGCTTATTGACTATGAGACACATGAGCAGATTAAAAACATTCCGGTAGCAGTTTAGCACATCTATCTGGATGAAGGATATAAATGAATATAAAAGGAGAGAAAAGAATGCACTTAATCGTAGCGGTTGATAAAAACTGGGCAATTGGCAAGAATAACAAGTTAATGTGGAGTATTCCGGCAGATATGAAATATTTCCGAGAGACAACAAAAGGAAATATTGTGATCATGGGAAGAAAGACATTAGAGAGCTTTCCGCAGAGCCAGCCTCTTAAAAATCGAGTAAATATTGTGATCACAAATAATAAAGATTATAAGGTGAAGGATGCGGTTGTAGTACACAGCATTGAAGAAGCAATCGAGGAAGCGAAGAAATATGAAGGGACACCTTATGTGATTGGCGGTGAGAGCATTTACCGCGCAATGCTTCCGTACTGTGATGCCGCTCTGATTACGAAGATTGACCATGCCTTTGACGCGGACACCTACTTCCCGAATCTTGATGAAGACGAGGAGTGGGAGATGACAAAAATCAGTGAGGAACAGACCTGCTTTGATCTGGAATATTATTTTACCGTTTATGAAAGGGTTTCCAAGAAATAATGAGAATTTTAAGTATTACGGCGCAGAAGCCAAATAGTACCGGAAGCGGCGTATATTTGACAGAGCTTGTAAAAGAATATGCATTGCTCGGTCACGAGCAGGCAGTGGTAGCAGGTGTTTATAGAGAGGATGAAGTGGAATTACCGGACGGGGTGAATTTTTACCCCGTCTACTTCTGTGAAGAGGAACTTCCGTATCCAATCGTTGGAATGTCAGACGAGATGCCTTACATAAGTACCAAATACTGTGAAATGTCTCCTGAGATGGTTGAGCAGTTCCGGTCTTCTTTTATGAGCGTAATTGAAAGGGCTGTAGAGGAGCTTCAACCGGAGCTCATTCTTTGTCACCACCTGTATTTGCTGACAGCATTGGTGAGGGAACGTTTTCCGGAGCGAAAGGTTTACGGATTTTGCCATAACACAGATTTAAGACAAATGCAGAAAACAGATCTGGAGCGAGCGTTTATCCGCGCACAAATCGGACGGCTTGATCATATCTTTGTCCCGCAGAGAGCACAGGAGGAAGGTGTTCTTGCCTTATATCCGGTGAGCAAGGAGAAAATTACCCGCGTGGGGATGGGATACAATGATCAGATTTTTCATTTGGCAGATGGAAGCTGTAACAAAGAAGGTGTTACAAGTCTGGTGTTCGCAGGAAAGATTGCTGAAAAGAAAGGCGTTATGAGTCTTCTTCGTGCGCTGGCGCTTCTGGAAAATGAGAAGGAGCTGGATATGGACCGCATCCGCCTTTTGCTGGCGGGAAGTACGGGGAATGAAGAAGAGTATCAAATGATCGAGGGGCTGGCAGAAAAATGTCCGTGTAAAGTAAAGTTTTTAGGTAGATTGTCTCAACTGGAGCTTGCGAAAGTATATCAGAGTAGTGATATCTTTGTTCTGCCTTCTTTCTTTGAGGGAATTCCACTTACTGTGATCGAAGCCTTGGCGTGTGGAAACAGAGTGGTGATGACAGATCTTCCGGGAATTAAGGAATGGATCGCCTCCGTGTCTTTTGATGCAGATATCCGGTATGTGACGCTTCCCAGAATGCAAAATGCAGATGAACCGCTGGAAGAGGATTTGCCGGAATTTGAGCAGAGGCTGGCAGATGCTCTGAAGGCGAGTATTTTACAAAAAGAAACACATCTGGCTGATGTAAGTCGGATATCGTGGGAGGCAATCGGGAGACAAGTAATTCAATAAAAAGATAAAATACATCAATAAGAACAAGATATATTTAATCAATTAGAATCTCTTGACAGAAATTGTGAACGTCTACTATAATTAATAGCAACATGTAGATTCCCGTGTCGGGCAGAGTATAGAGAGAGATCTCTGAAAGGAAGCAGTAACAAGTATGAATATTCGCCCTAAGCGTTTGCTTAGGGTCTTTTTTTAAAAAAAACTCTTTTCACAGGAGGTAGAGATATGAAGAAAATCAGTGGTAACAAATTATTAGTAAAGGCATTGAAGGAAGAAGGAGTAGATACTATTTTCGGATATCCGGGTGCATGTACGATTGATATCAGTGACGAATTGTATAAGCAGGATTATACAAAGGTTATTCTTCCAAGGCAGGAGGTTGCCTTGGTACATGAAGCGGATGCTTATGCAAGATCTACCGGGAAGGTAGGCGTCTGTCTGGTGACCAGCGGACCGGGGGCAACAAATCTGGTGACGGGGCTTGCAACTGCGTATTATGACAGTGTACCGCTTGTGTGTTTTACCGGACAGGTGGCAAGACATCTCATAGGAAATGATGCATTTCAGGAGGTTGACATTGTAGGAATTACCAGAAGCATTACAAAATATGGAGTGACTGTAAGAAACAGGGAAGATCTTGGAAGAATTATTAAAGAAGCCTTCTACATTGCGAGAAGTGGAAGACCGGGACCGGTCCTGGTAGACCTTCCTAAGGATGTGATGGGAGAACTGGGCAGTAATGAATATCCGCAGGAAGTAAATATTCGTGGCTATAAACCGAATACACACGTTCATATCGGGCAGCTGAAGCGCGCGATCAAGATGCTTGGAAAGGCAAAGAAACCATTGTTCCTTGTGGGCGGAGGCGTGAATATCGCCCGTGCGGGAGAAGTATTTACAGAGATTGTAGATAGGACAAAAGTTCCGGTAGTGACAACGGTTATGGGAAGAGGCGCTATTCCGACAAGCCATCCGTTATATATCGGTAATTTGGGAATGCACGGGGCATATGCTTCCAATATGGCAGTAAACGAGTGCGATCTTTTGTTTTCAATCGGAACAAGATTTAATGACCGCATTACCGGAAAACTACATTCTTTTGCTCCGAAAGCGCAGATTGTTCATATTGACATTGATACGGCAGCGATTTCTAAAAATGTGCAGGTAGATGTTCCGATCGTGGCGGATGTAAAAGAAGCTCTTGAGAAAATGGTAGAATATGTAACCGCATGCGATACGGAAGAGTGGATCGCGAAGGTGGAAAGCTGGAAAGAGGAACATCCGTTAGTGATGAAGAAAAAACCGATCATGACACCGGAAGATGTGATTGAAGCAATCAATCGTCTGTTTGATGAAGCAATTGTTATTACGGATGTAGGGCAGCACCAGATGTTTACTGCGCAGTTTATCGAGTTGAATGAGAAGAAGCATCTGTATATGTCGGGAGGTCTTGGAACGATGGGATATGGACTTCCGGGAGCGATTGGTGCGAAGATTGGCAATCCCGATACTCCGGTTATCTCCATTTCCGGTGACGGAGGAATGCAGATGAACAGTCAGGAGCTTGCAACGGCAGTGCTGGAGGAGCTTCCGATCATTTCCTGTATTTTTAATAATAATAATCTTGGTATGGTTCGCCAGTGGCAGAAATTGTTCTATGGAAAACGGTATTCTATGACTTGCCTGCGCTCCGGTGCAGCATGCAGGGGAAAATGCGGCGAGGTGCCATGTCCGACTTATACACCGGATTTTATGAAGCTGGCAGAGAGCTACGGAGCAAAAGGAATTCGGGTTGCGAAAAAAGAAGAGATAGAACCGGCATTCCGGGAAGCAATGAAGAGTAAGAAAACTCCGTATGTGATTGAATTTGAGATTGATCCGGAAGATCTGGTATATCCGATGATCCAGCCGGGCGGAACATTAAAAGATATGATTCTGGATTGTTAAGGAGGTTGGATATATGAATGGAAATGGAATGAAAAAACGCTGGATATCACTCTATGTGGAGAACCAGGTAGGTGTTTTGTCAAAAATCTCAGGTCTGTTTTCGGGAAAATCTTATAATCTGGATAGTCTGACTGTTGGGACGACGGAAGATCCTACAGTATCAAGAATGACGATTGCTACAGTTAGCGACAACGAGACCTTTGAACAGATTAAGAAGCAGCTGAATCGTATGGTAGAAGTGATTAAAGTCATTGATTTTACAGATGTGTTTGTTAGAATGAAAGAGATTCTGTACGTGAAAGTAAAAAAGTGTACGCCGGAAGATAAGGTGGAATGTTTTCAGATAGCAGAAACTTTCAAGGCAAAAGTGATCGATTACGGGAAAGACTCTGTTTTATTGGAATTTGTTCAGACAGCGACGAAAAATGACGCTGTGATCAAGTTGATGAAAGATGAATTTCAAAGTATTGAAGTGGTGCGGGGCGGAAGTGTTGGAATCGAATCCATCAGTATGATGGAGCGGTAGTGTGGGGCATGCGTGCTCTTTGCTGTTGCATGACTTAATCTTTTTGTGAAAAAACCGAGCGCACTCTTGAATTTTGAAAAATATGGTATTATAATAACCTCAGATTAAAAAATTAGTTGTAATAGAATGAAGGAGTGAACGTGATGGAGAAGAAAAATATCGACTGGTCCAATATCGGGTTTGGATATATGGAGACAGATAAGAGATTTGTTTCTAACTATAAAAACGGAGCATGGGACGACGGCGTTCTGACAGATGACGCGAATGTCGTAATTAATGAGTGTGCAGGTGTTCTTCAGTATGCACAGACTTGTTTTGAAGGCTTGAAGGCTTATACGACAGAAGAAGGTCACATCGTAATGTTTCGCCCGGATCTGAATGCCAGCAGAATGGCAGATTCCGCAAAGAGACTGATGATGCCGGTATTCCCGGAAGATAAGTTCGTAGAGGCTGTACATAAAGTAGTGGAAGCCAATGCGGCATATGTTCCACCGTATGGTTCCGGCGCTACCTTATATGTTCGTCCTTATATGTTTGGATCTAATCCGGTCATTGGCGTTAAGCCGGCAGACGAGTATCAGTTCCGTGTATTTACCACACCGGTAGGGCCATACTTCAAAGGCGGCGCAAAACCGATCACAATTCGTGTCTGTGATTATGACCGTGCAGCTCCGCATGGAACAGGACATGTAAAGGCAGGACTTAACTATGCCATGAGCTTGTATGCCATCATGGATGCGCATGCTCAGGGATATGACGAAAATATGTATCTGGATGCAGCGACAAGAACGAAAGTCGAAGAGACAGGCGGCGCAAACTTTATCTTTGTAACAAAAGACGGAAAGCTTGTCACACCAAAATCTTCTACCATTCTTCCATCCATCACCAGACGTTCTTTGATGTATGTGGCAAAAGAGTATTTGGGTATGGAAGCAGAAGAAAGAGAAGTGTATTTAGACGAACTTGGTGATTTCGCAGAATGTGGACTGTGTGGAACCGCAGCAGTTATCTCACCGGTTGGCAAGGTTGTGGATCATGGAAAAGAAATCTGCTTCCCAAGTGGAATGGACGATATGGGTCCTGTGACAAAGAAATTGTATGATACGCTGACTGGAATCCAGATGGGCAGAATCGAAGCACCGGAAGGATGGATTCACAGAGTATGCTAGAGCTCCGGCATACGACGATTATAAAAAAACAGATAGAAACAGGAAAAAGGCGCAATGACGTAAGTGTAAACGTTGTTGCGCTTTTTGTATTCCGTAATATCTCTTTTAGAAATGTGGAGATACATTATAGTTAAGGATAAAAGATTGAGAAGAAACAGTATATAACAGTTGACAACAGTTGTGTGCTGTTATATACTGTTTATAAGAAAAGGAGGAATAAAATGAAGCTGATCATTAATCATTCTTCCATGCAGCCAATCTATGAACAGATTGTAGAACAGATTAAAGGGAAAATCATGCAGGGAGAATTAAAAGAAGATACTGCACTTCCTTCCGTGAGAGCATTGGCGAAAGAGTTAAAAGTCAGTGCTCTGACGGTGAAAAAAGCCTACGATGCTCTGACGGAGGAAGGATTTATTATTACAATTCATGGAAAAGGAAGTTTTGTTGCATTTGCCAATCAGAATGTCATGCTGGAAGAGAAAAGAAAAGAAGTGGAGACGGACCTTGAGATGGCTATTCGAAAAGGGAGAAGCTGTGGCATGAGCAAGGAAGAGTTAAAGCAATTGTTTGAGATTATAGTGGAGGAATAACGAAATGTTAAAGTTAGAAAATGTAAAAAAACAGTACAAAGATTTTACGTTGGATTGTTCTCTTCAAGTGAAGGAAGGATGCATTACCGGATTGATCGGAGCCAACGGAGCCGGGAAGAGTACAACGTTTAAAGTGATTCTGGGGCTGATCCATATGGATGGAGGAAATGCTGAACTCTTCGGAAAGCCAGTGCAGAAACTGACGGTAAAAGATAAAGAGCGTATAGGCGTGGTGCTGTCAGATTCGGGCTTTAGTGGTTATCTGACCGTCAGGGATGTGACAGCAGTGCTTCGAAATATGTATCCTTGCTTTGAACAGACATATTTTGAAAAGCAGTGCGAAAAATTTAAGCTCCCCATGAACAAGAAGATCAAGGAGTTTTCTACCGGAATGAAGCGAAAACTACAAGTGCTTGCAGCAATTTCTCATGGAGCAGATTTTCTTATTCTGGACGAACCAACGGCCAGCTTAGATGTTCTTGCAAGGGATGAGATGCTGACCATGTTAAGGGAATATATGGAAACAGAAGGACGTTCTATTCTTATAAGTTCTCACATTTCCAGTGACCTTGAGGACTTTTGTGACGATATATATATGATCGATGACGGGAATATTGTCATGCACGAGGAGACAGACACTTTACTTAATGAATACGGTCTTTTGAAGGTCCGTGAAGAGCAGTATGAAAAAATAGACAAGAGTTATATTATACGAAGTAAAAAAGAAAATTTCGGGTATAGCTGTCTGACGAATGAGAAGCAATTTTATGAAGAAAATTATCCAGACGTGGTAATAGAAAAAGGAAGCATTGATGAATTGATTATGATGATGATTCGAGGTGAACGGTAATGAAAGGGTTATTGATCAAAGATATAAAACTGATGAAAAACCAGAAAACATTTTTTGCAGCTATGATATTCGTGGGAATCATGTTTTTGATTACACAGGAAACTCCGTATTTTGTTATTGCCTATATTACAACGATGTTTTCTATGTTTACGATCACAACACTTACCTATGATGAGTTTGAAAACGGCGCAGCGTTTCTTTTCACTCTTCCATTTAGCAGAAGGGATTATGTAAAAGAAAAATATCTGTATGGAATGATAACTTGTGTCTTAGGAGTGGTTATTGTAACGCTGGCATCCGTGATTATTTATACAATAAGAGGAAGTCAGATGGATATGACTACAATTGGAGCAACAGGGTTAGCTTCGGTATCTGTCAGCATTATATTTTTAAGTCTGTCTATTCCGATCGAGATTAAATTCGGTGTGGAAAAGGGGAGGATCGGCTTCATTCTTGTCCTTGGATTTTTCTTCGCAGGCTTTTATCTGGCAATGAGGTTTGCCGGAAATGAAGGAAGACTCGGAGTTCAGAGCGTCATTGCAAAAATCGAAAATCTTTCAACGGCAGCAGTGATCGGAGGTCTTGTCGGCATCTGGATCATAGTGGGAGCAATCTCAATGATGATTTCCATAAGGCTGATTGAGCCTGCAAATAAAAAGTCAAGGCTAAATTGAAAGAACATTGAAAATTTTATACA
>OIYW01000632.1_pt1 | contig 30800 bp, 18 predicted proteins | sample 1588351 | NCBI WGS metagenome assembly OIYW01 (sample SAMN03283268) | human gut metagenome | biome: human-associated habitat; material: feces | host: Homo sapiens | place: USA | collected 2013 | reverse complement strand
AAAGACCATAGCGATGCAGAAGATGAGGGACATCTTCAAAAATGCCAGCATCAAATATACCGGCAAATCATATGTCGTACTGATAGGAGTAGAAAATCAGTCCGATATACACTATGCCATTCCGGTAAAAAACATGTTTTATGATGTCATGGCATATGGCAACCAGGTAAAGGAAACTGCCAAAAAGCACCGCAAGGAAAAGGATACGGCAACATCGGATGAATTTCTCTCTGGATTTACGAAAGAGGATAAGCTGATACCGGTGATTACGATTACAGTATATCTCGGAACAAAGGAATGGGATGGTCCAAGAAAGCTGTCAGATATGTTTGGTGATGTGGATGAAGAGCTTCTGCCATCCATACCGGATTACAGAATTAATCTGCTGGCACCGAGGGAGATAACAGACTTTACCGGATTCAGGACATCAATCAGGCAGCTTTTCGAGGTACTGAAGAATGCATATGATAAAGAAAAGATGCAGGAAGTGCTGCAGAATGATGAAAAGTTTAGCAAGGTGGACAGAGAGACGGTTGAGGCAATCAACCTGTTTGCAGGAACGGATATAGACATAGATGGGAAAGAAGAGGTGATTGATATGTGTAAGGCATGGGAAGATCAGAAAAATGAGGGCAGAGAATTAGGCAGAGAAGAGGGCAGAGAAGAAGGTCGAGAATTAGGAGAAAGACAAAAGATAATTTCTCAGATTGTAAAAAAGCTGCAAAAGGACAAGAGTGTGGCAGAGATAGCAGATGACCTGGAAGAAAAAGAGGAGGTTATCGCTCCAATTTACGAAGCGGCATTGTCAATGAAGCCGGATTATGATGTTGAGAAAATCTATGAGCTTCTTGAGAAAAATAAGAAGCTGGCATAGCAACTGTAGGTACTGGCAGTAGGACGGGGCTTCATCCCATGAGCCATGGCTTGTGCACACTCTCTCACGTGAGCTACGCTACGCAGCCAAGATACTGTAGGAATTATGCCTTAAAGATTTACGATGCCCGACGAAACCGTCGAAACGCGCCGTCCATGGCGCGGTTCTCCTTGCCCTGCCATCCGTGGCAGGGCATTTCTGTGTATCGTGTGCATAATTCAACAGTATCTAGGCAGCTTCGCTATTCGCTCACGCGGGAGAGTGTGCCCAGCCGGTCACATGGGATAAAGCCCCTTACGCTGTGGCAAAAAAGAAAAAATGTGATGACAAAACACCACCTCTATGCTACAATCAACTCAAAGCATTATATTTCTGTAAGCGGCACCACATAACAGTTTTTCAGGTGCGCACCACTTTGAAGAGGGCAGACCACTTCGCATTATTCTACAAAGGACATGGAAGTTTTCAATGCTTTATTTACCAATCAACAGCAGGAAAATTGAAATGCCGTATGTAGACAGAATGCAGAAAATGTAGTCAAAAGGCGGATGAACTGTATACCGTGCGTAAATATTAAAGAAGAACAGCACAGGTATACCTTGTAAACTGTACCACTATACCCTCATTGGCACCAAATTTTCCTGCTCACACAAGAGAACAGGAGGAGAAGGATTGAGCGCAAAAGACTCAATGGCAAAGGAATACTTTGCTGACAATGCCAGGTTTGCTGACCTGTGCAACAATATACTGTATGGAGGAAGAGAGGTCATCCTGCCGGAAAACCTTAAGGAAAGGGACACGACAGAGGTGCTGACCGCACTGGGGCTTGACAAAAAGACCATAGCGGTGCAGAAGCTGAGGGATATTTTCAAAAATGCCAGCATCAAATATACCGGCAAATCATATGTGGTACTGATAGGAGTAGAAAATCAGTCGGATATACACTATTCCATTCCGGTAAAAAACATGTTTTATGATGTCATGGCATATGGCAATCAGGTAAAGGAAACAGCCAAAAAGCACCGCAGGGAAAAGGATATCGCAACTTCTGATGAATTTCTCTCGGGATTTACGAAAGAGGATAAGTTGATTCCAGTAATTACGATTACAGTGTATCTCGGGACAAAGGAATGGGATGGACCAAGGAGGCTGTCAGATATGTTTGGTGATGTGGACGAGGAGCTTCTGCCATTCATACCGGATTATAGGATTAACCTGCTGGCTCCGAGGGAGATAACCGACTTTACAGGATTCAGAACCTCAATCAGGCAGCTTTTCGAGGTATTACAGAATGCTTATGATAAGGAAAAAATGCAGGAAGTGCTGCAGAATGACGAGAAGTTTAGCAATGTGGACAGAGAGACAGTCGAGGCAATCAACCTGTTTGCAGGAACGAATATAGACATAGATGAGAAAGAAGAGGTGATTGATATGTGCAAGGCGTGGGAAGAACAGAAAAATGAAGGCAGAGAAGAAGGTCGAGAAGAAGGCAGAATTCGTCAGGCAAAAATAACAGCTTTGAAACTTCAGAAAAAAGGTCACTCAATAGAAGATATAGCTGAATGTGTGGATTTTGATGAGGAAACTGTAAAAAAATGGCTTGTGAGCTAATATTGTAGTGAAATGTAAATTAGAGGAAGCAATCTTTGGGCGAGAGCCCGGAGGTTGCTTCCTCTTTTGCTGACAGTAGGATGGGGCTTCATTCTCTACGAACGGCTGGCGAATATACTCTCGGGTGAGCGAATAGCGAAGCTGCTTAGATACTGTTGAATTATGCACACGATACACAGAAATGAACTGCCACTGGGATGTAATATATCGTTGCTGTTCAAACGCAAGCTTGACACCATGCTGTCAAGCTATGCGCCAATGCGTCAACTATTGTCAGATTACAGCCCCTGCCTCGTAGAGGCAATTTTAATGGGCTGTAATCGTTACTGGTCACACTGCTGGTGTGAGCAGTAATGGGCAAGGAGAACCGCGCCACGGACGGCGCGTTTCGACGGTTTCGTCAAGCATAGAAAATCTATAAGGCATAATTCCTACAGTATCTTGGCAGTGTAGCGTAGCTCTCACGAGAGTGTATGCCTCAGCCGGTCACATGGAGTGAAGCCTCTCACGCTGTGCAAAAATACAGCCTGGGAGATGTTTTTTGAAAAATATGAAATAAATGCAATAAAACGGATGAAATTTGGGTGAAATTGCTAAAGAAAGCGAAAAAAGTTGTGCGCCAATAGTGCTATTGTACTAGAAAATAACTTGCATTATGCTTTGATTTATGGTACAATGAGCGCATACAAACCAAAGAGATGCTGATAGGGCACAGCTCTTTGCACAAAAACCATGTTATAATGAAAAGGAGAAAAGAACTATGGTAAAGAATGTATTTAAAAAGTTAGGAAAGAAACAGAAGAACAACAAAGGTTTCTCTCTCGTAGAGCTTATTGTTGTAATCGCCATCATGGCAGTGCTTGTAGGTGTACTTGCTCCACAGCTTATCAAGTATGTTGAGAAGTCTAGAGAGGCTACAGATATCCAAACATGTGATAATATTGCTACAGCTTTAAAGACATATTATGCAGACGAAGAGGTTGCGGCTTCGGCTACTGCTACTACGGTTACTGTTACATTGGGTAAGACAGAGCTAGGAACAGTTGCTGATACGGCTGTTAAAGATGCCGGATTAACAAAAGCGAAAATTAAAGGCACAAAGTGGACTGGTGATAAAATAACAATTGTATATAATAAGGCAGACGGAACTATTACATATACAGGAGATTCTCCATATTACCATTCAGACAAAGATCAGTTCAAAAAAGGCCCTAAATCATAAATAATATATAAAGAGGCTTTTAACCATGACCACAGAACTGATACCCATCTACATCTTAATATTTGCATTCGGTATAGTTATAGGCAGCTTCCTAAATGTCTGTATCTACCGCATACCGCAGCATGAGACAGTGGTGACCGAAAGGTCCCACTGCATGAGATGCGGGTATCAGCTCGCGTGGTACGATATGGTGCCGGTTTTCAGCTGGCTGTTTCTTCGTGGCAGATGCCGCAAGTGCAAAGAACCGATATCACCTCAATACCCTATTATTGAGGCGTTAAACGGTATATTATACATAGTAGTATTTGCAGTAAATGGACTTGAGCTTACGAGTATCATCTACTGCTTTCTTACATCTGCACTCATAGTTCTGAGTGTGATAGACTGGAGAACATATGAAATTCCATTCGGAATCAATATATTTATACTGGTACTTGGAATCCTGCATGTGTTTTTAGACCATGATAACTGGTCTGAATATGTGATAGGATTCTTTTGTGTCAGTTTATTTCTTGAAATCCTTCTTCTTGTAAGTGGAGGAAGAGCCATAGGTGGCGGAGACGTCAAGCTCATGGCATGTGCTGGCCTTGCAATAGGCTGGCAGAATATTACATTAGCATTTTTCTTAGGATGCATCATCGGTTCCGTGATACATCTGATTCGTATGAAAGTAACAAACGCAGGCAACAGGCTTGCGATGGGACCGTACTTGGCAGCCGGAATATTTATTTCGATGCTATGGGGTGAGAAAATGATATCGGCATATTTGACACTCGCAGGCTTTTGAAAAACGTGTTATAATATAGCGTACTTAATATAATACAGGTAGTACGACAAGCAGTGAGACAAAAGCAGAGAAAACACAGATATGCCGAAATATATATATATAGAATGTTTGTAACTGAACAGTTATGAATGTTTTACAGATGTATACAGTGTAAAACAAAGATAAACACGGAGGACTAGGTTATGGCAAATAGGGTACTCGGTATTGAAATAGGGGAGAACCTTACCAGAGTAGTTGAGATTGATTACAAAGCAAAAAATCCCAAGATTTATAATATGTTCGGTTTTCCGACACCACCGGGGATGATTAATGATGGAGTGGTACAGCCGGATGGGATGTTTCGTTCTATCTTATACAGTAAGCTGAAGGAAAAGAAGATTTCCACCAAAAAAGCTGTTTTTGTTTTAAATTCTGCGCGTATAGCAAGCAGAGATATTGAGCTTCCGCTTGTTAAGGAAAAACAGCTTAAGGAAATGATTGCAATGAATGCATCAGATTATTTTCCGGTGGATTTGAGCCAGTACAAGCTGGTACATCAGATTATAGAGAAGATTGACAGACCGGAAGAAAAGAAATTACGTCTTTCGGTTATTGCTGTGCCTAATGATCTTATTTTGTCGTATGGTGCTCTTGCAGCTGATTGCAGGCTGCAGCTTGTAGCACTTGACTATAGTGGAAATGCCATCAAGCAGCTCATGAGAAGAGAGATTCCCGGAGATGTGAAGGTGACTGTCAAGGTGGATGAGGTTTCTACCACACTGACTGTAATGGATGGAAGCATGGTAAAGCTACAGCGTAATGTCAACTATGGACTTGCTGATGCTATTGAGGAGATTCAGGATAGTGAGCTTTTTGGAGAGTATCTGTCATTTACCGATGCAGTTGATGTGGCACGCAGAAAGACCTGCCTTGCAATAAGGCCTGATGGCACAGTACCTGATGAGCCGGCGGGCGGCGGCATGGATCCTATGGGGCATGAGATTGATTCTGAGCGCTTTAAGAAGCTTCGCCTGAATGTATCATATTCACTTTCCAATCTGATAAGCAGTCTCGGACGAGTTATAGACTATTATCAGTCGAGAAACTCAGATACTCCTATCGAGAGAATTTTCCTCATTGGCTTAGGTGCTGATTTCAGCGGACTCTCAAAGCTTTTGACCAATGAGCTGAATGTCAAGGTGGTTCCGCTTCAGCAGTTTGACGGTATACATGTGGCAAAGAGCATAAACCTCGCAGAGGCAAAGCTGGCAGAGTATTTCAACTGTGTCGGATGTTCACTGAGCCCGCTTGATATACTTGACAGTAAGAAAAACAAGGGAATCGGTGCTACGATTATGGCAGGAACAGCTGCAGGTGCCATGCCATCCGGCGGCGCACAGGCAGGGATGCAGGGAAAACCACCTGTTGGTCCTGATGGAAAGCCTCTTCCCGTACCGGCAGGGGAGGAAGCCGAAAAGCCTGTTTCTTTTGCAGTGCAGCTTCTCATTTTTGGCTTGTGTGTGGTAGTTGCAGTTGGTATCACGGCATACAGCATTTTTTCAAATCTTGTTTTAACTTCAGACAATATGACGCTTAAAGCTCGTGTTTCTGATTTGTCATATGCACAGAATATATATGATGTGTATAACCAGACCAAGAAGGACTATGACTGGACCAAGCTTCTTGAGAGCGCCTCATCCAACAAGAATGATGAGATAACGGGCTTCGTGGATGAGCTGGAGCAGAAGCTTCCGTCAGAGGCAAAGCTTGTGAATATGTCTGTTACGACTGATGGTGTTTCGATGACCATCAAGACAGGCAGCAAGGATATAGCGGCTGATGTAATTGCACAGCTTCGTACATTTGAGAGTATCATGGTATCCAATGTGTCAACCATCACGGAGGAGGTTGATGAGACCGGTGCTTCAAAGGTTCAGTTCACAGTAGATTGCACATATGTAAAGGCTGATGACAGTGCTGCTTCTGAATCGGCAGATGGCACAGGCAGTGAGCCGGCTGATACATCAGGGGACACGTCCTCACAGGCACAGACGGATAGCAATTCATCATCAGATACAGACAGTACAAATCAGTAGGGGGTGTTAGGATGTCAACGAGAGATAAAAAGTTACTTATTATATTAGCGGGTGTTGCCATTTTAGCACTGACATATTTTTTGATTTTTATTCCACAGTCCAATAAGAGGGATTCACTCAAGAGCGAAAATATGAATCTGAAATCACAGTACAATCAGCTTTCAGCACTTGCGGCAAAGGCGGATGACTACACAGAGAAGACAAAGGATATGTCTGATGCCATGCAGCAGGTATATGACAATTTCCCTTCATATTTACAGATAGAAAACGGCATCATGGATGCGGTTGCTATCGAGAAATCTACCAATACAAATATTACAGAGCTTACAGTCGGCTCACCGACAGCTATTGATGTGAATAATCCGACCGGTGAAGCCGGTACAGATTCTTCGTCAGGAAGCAGTTCAGACAGCAGTACCACGGATAGCAGTAATGCAGACAGTTCGCAGAGCTCTCAGACCGCTGATGGCAACAGCTCTCAGTCACAGACAGGCGACGGCAGTGCAGCTGATGGCAGTACATCAACAGGCTCTGCAAAGTCTACGGTTACAGGTTATCAGCTTTATGATGTCAGCACAGTTATGGCATTCAAGACAGAGTATCATGGGCTTAAGGCTATGCTTGGAGAGGTGATTGGTTCATCACAGAAGAAAACTATCAGCACGCTCAACGTGAGCTTTGATGATTCGACAGGCAAGCTGACAGGTGAGATGCTTGTGGATTCATATTTCCTGTATGGACTTGATAAGCCATATGAGGCACCATACATACCTGCAGTACCACATGGTACAAATAATCTGTTTGGTACAACAAACTAACTGATTATTATAATATTAGGTTATTAGATTAGCGGGTTATTGAGACCGTAAGTGATAAATATCAAATGTTAGATTATTGAGTTATGAGATAACAAAATACAAGAGGGGAGGAAGCAGATTTGAGAAAGCTAAAAAACGATGATCGAGGAGTAACACTTGTGGAGATTATTGTGTCGATTGCTATTCTCGCAATAATCGTGCTTCCTTTTTTGAATGCATTTGTCACAGCTACAAAGACCAATGTAAAGGCTAAAAACGAGATGAATGCTACACATCTGGCGACAAACATTATGGAGGGTATTGAAAAGAACTCCATGAAGACACTGGCATATCAGTTTAACTATCCGTCGGAGGGCTTTGATGTGGCGGACGGTTTTAATATATCAGATGGAAGCAGTGCATGTGAGCTTCTTAAGAAGTCGGGTAAGTTTGATAATGTAAAGAGGCTTGAGGATATCAGTGCTGAGATTGTAAACAAGGACGATGTCATCACTAGCTGTATCCACAAGACTGATGCATCAGCCAAAATAAGCGATACATCGCTTTGGAATTTCAGGGAGTCGGATGCGCACAAGTATTATTTCTATATGTCTGGTGTGCAGTCAGGCACAAAGAAATACAATGCTCTTGTGACAGTGGATGCAAAATCGGACGCAGAGTCGGACAATAAGGTTAAAAAGTACAACATGGACGAGGTAGCGGATATGTCGGCCATGGATGCAAATTTTGACTGCATGAGTGCAGACAAGTATTCTGCTACAAATATTATATATGCATTTAATAATATGCCTGGTGTAGGCGGCATCACTCAGCAGGATATCAAAAGAACTATCACCATAGATATAGAAAAGTATGGAGCTTCGAGTAATAAGGCTACCAAGGTTACGGTGTCGTATTCATATTCTATCAATAAGAATGGAGTAAGAAAGACTTTTCCGGATCCGAATAGTGCACTGAAGGATGATTATACCATGGTGATTTATGATAATTCTTCAGATACTGTGAACCATAATCTGAGGAATGTCTATCTGTTTTACAATCCATGGTACACATCTACAGGAACACTTTACAATACCTGCAACGATGTCATTATAATCAATAATAAGGACAAGCTGGACTGCACGGTAAACATTGTAAAGCAAAAGACTATATCGGATCAGTCAGAGTTGAGCACGAAGGAGAGTACATATAAGGCATATGTGAAGGTAAGTGAGCCGGGAAATCGTACAGGTCATGCTTATACTCATATAGCCACCAATCTGAATGTAAATATGGGAGCACCGGATAATCCACTACAGCCCGATCAAGCTATATATGGCTTTAATAACAATGTAATTCAGAATGATGTAAAGGCAATTGTCGATATAAAGAATCTGACAAAAAGCAATGCATCTGAAAGGCTGTATGATGTGAAGGTGGCTGTATACGAGAGCAAGGCTTCACTGGATGATATATTTAAGGATAAAGACCCGGTTGTCACGATGACCGGAAGCATGGGGTATTAATTATGAAGCGTAATGATAACCGTGGTGCTTCCTTTGTGATGGTTGTAGTTGCAATGGCTATAGTGGCTGTTTTAGCTGTGACTGTGCTGTGGATAGCGCTTATGAACCTCCAGATGAAGGTGACGGATGAAAAAAATACAGATAACTTTTACTCGGCAGAGGGTGTGCTGGATCAGATATGTACCGGTCTGCAGGGAGATATTTCCAAGGCTTACTCAGCAGGATATACCAAGGTTATGGAGAATTACTCTGACAGCAGCATAAATGAGGCCGGCAGACAGAGCAACTTTGCGCAGGAGTATCTGAAGAACTTAAAGACCAGCCTGGAGTATGACAGCACAGGTATGACGTTTAATATGGGAAAGCTCATACAATATGTAGACCCGAAGCTTCTCGAGAAAAAAGATAATCAGCCACGTGCTATTATCAAATCGACCAATGCCGATGTAAACGGCAATGGACAGCTCAAGGTGTACCAAAATCGTGTCGTGCTGAACGGACTAAGGGTAGAGTATACCGATGAAAAGGGATTTAAATCAATAATAGAAACAGACATTTCTCTGGGAGTTCCATCCATGAGCTTTACAGCATCGGGAGGAGTTCCGGAGCTTTTTACATATTCTCTTGTTGGAAATGAAGGATTGGAAATTACATCAGGACTTAATAAAGTGAATTTATCCGGTAATCTCTATGCCGGCTGTAAAAATGCGGCAGGCACAGGGACTTCTACTACGAGTGTTACCATTCCAAACAATGCTACACTTGATGTAAAGGATACCAGCTATATGATTGCAGAGGGCGATATAGAGGTGGGAGACTTTGCCGGAAAAGATACTGCTACGATAAAAAAGAACATGGCGGGGGTACACAATAACAGTACACTTTCTGTTGATTCACAGTGCCAGCTGTGGACAAGCAACATAAATGTAAATGGTGCAGCAGTCAAGCTGGATGGCATGACATATGTGGCAGATGACATGACCTTAAAGGGTACAGGCTCAAAGGTCACACTTGGAAAGAATAATAAGAATAACAATGCGAAGTACGTCGGCTTTGGCAACGGAGGCGATGATAAGGAAAATCCTGTCGCAGGCGATAGCTCTGCTATTATCATAAACGGCAGGGAGGCATCTCTTGATATGTCAAATATCAGGGAGCTTATGTTAGCAGGAACCGCATATATCAATACACAGGCTATTGTAAACTCAAGTGGTGTGGGTACAGAAAACAGCAATGTGGGCATGGGTGAGTCAATCTCTGTAAAGGGTGACCAGATAGCATACCTTGTGCCGCCTGAGTGCATAGGCACAAGTGGAGATGGTGCGGATGCCAAATCGCTTTACAACAAGAATCCACTCTCCTATAAGGAGTATAAGGATATCACGGCAACCGGACAGGATCAGACAAAGTATACTGAAATAAATGCCAATGTGGTCAGCACAAAGACAGGTAAGTCTCTCTCGGCATATCTGCTGGAGAAAAAGACAATCGACAACTGTATAAAGAAGGTCTTTGTTCCTTCTACTGATAATAGTGATGATGGACTTGTATACTATTATGTAAATCTGCCAACGAACAAGGCAGCTGAGTATTACAGTGACTATTTTGGTGCAGACAGTGACAAGCTCAAGAGATACACTAAGTTCTATACTGACAGCATACAGGTAAATGAGGCTGCAAGCATCTATACTGCCGGCAATTACAGCATCTACGATGGCAGCAATTTAGGCCTTTTGAAGGGCATAGCTGATGGTGTGGACATGGATGCACAGTCGGATGCCTTACAGCGCACATATACTGCACTAAACTCAAAGCTTTTGACAAATTATGCGGATTTACCGACAAATGCAGCAAGTGTTTCGCTTTTTACAAATATAGTTAACAATACCAATTTGCTGAAAATAGTGCCAAATTCCGGTAATAAACATATATTTGAGACTGAGTATCAGGGAAAAAAATACCAGGCAATTGTCAAAAACGGTAACTACACCTATGATGCAAATGACAAATCACACAATGTGGATATAATTGTTGCTACGGGAGATGTGACACTGAATGCTGACTTTACAGGTACCATAGTTGCAAAGGGCAGGATAATTGTAAACAAAGACCAGTGCGAGATTGATAATGGTACTCAGGAGCTATTTAAGGCATTGCTTCTTGAAAAGGTAAGTGATGCAGACGATGCACTGCACCTGTATGATGTGTTCATGGACGGTGCCAACTATCTGGGTAATGTTTCTTCTTTTTCAAATAAGAAAGAGGCGGATACAAAAATAGATTATGCTACGCTCATTACATACCAGAACTGGACCAAGGAGTAGAAAACAAGCGGCTTCTAAGGCGCAAAACAGCTGCGAAATATTTATATTTGACAAATTTTGACGATATATACAAGGGAGGAATCCAATATGTCTGTAACAGAAAAAAAGAATAATGGCGGTTTCTCTCTGGTAGAGCTTATAGTAGTGATAGCGATATCTGTCGTACTCATAGGTGCGGCAACCATATCCATTCGCTCGGTCATGGGTGTTGAGGTGAAGCAGTTTGCCAGAAATATTGAATCGATAATTAATAAAACAAGAGTCACCACGATGGGAAAGGACAGCGCAGTTCTTGAGATATATAAGGATGCATCAGATGGTGCCTACTATTATAAGACGACTATAAATGGTACGGTATCTGATCCAAGCAAAATAGGAAAGAGCAGGATTGATGTATATTATTCCATGAAGGATGATTATAGTGATAAGACACAATTGAACAGTTCAGGCAGTATAGTGCTTCAGTTTGACAGAAGCTCAGGTGCACAAAAGCCTGATGCCAATGGTAAGTGCTGCAGCCGTATCTGGATTCAAAAAAACAGCACCGAGAAGGTTATCACGATATACAAGGAGACCGGCAAGGTGGTATGTGAGTAATTTACATAGTTTAATGATGAATATTTTATTTTGACGCAAGGCTGTTATAAGGTTGTATGATGAAATCGGAGAGGAAGATGAACCATGAAACTTTTAAAGCGCATGAACAAATCAAATAATAGGAAAAACAGTGGCTTTACACTTGTTGAGCTTGTCATTGTCATGGCGATAATGGGAATACTGGGTCTGGCTGTTGCAGGCTTTATCGGTACGAGCACGAAGCAGTATAAGTATGCTTCAAAGGATGTAGATTTACAGTATGAGGCACAGCTTACGATGAATCAGATAGGAGACCTGATAATTGATGCGCAAAAGGGTGTTAAGTATGAGCCTGCTACAGTGGCAGCGCCGGTGGAGGTGGCATCAGCAGACCCTGAGGCCGGTTATATTGCAACTGCATCAGCGGAAGAAGAGTCATCCGAAGAAGCATCATCTGAGGAAACATCATCCGACAGCAAGCTGATTATCTACAACAAGGATTGTACATACAATATCATATACAGACCGTCAGAGCACAAAATTTATCTGCGAAAGGATACACTTGATCCTGCAACAGGTGCGGTGAAGGCAGATGGTCAGGGCAAGGAATCTCTTATGGCAGAAAATGTCACAGGCTTTACCACTGATTTAAGCGAGGCAGAAAGCAAGAACTCTGTCGGAATTGTCGTGGACTTTAAGGCAGGGGACAAGAAGTATACTTCAAAGCAGAACTTCACTATGCGCAATAAGGTACCGACTGGAGCAGATGTGGAGTATGTGGCACCGGCAGAGCCGATTTCTGTACATATATATTATGGTGGCAGAGATGTCTCTGGTCAGAGCATTTCATATGTCAGAAAGGATAATAGTAATGTCCTTGAATTTACATCTAAAATATTGGGGGGAAATAATCCAAGCCAGGATGTTACATGGTCATACACCGGCAGGGCCGCTGATTGGAATGGAACAACGTTTAATTCTTCTGGAAATGCAGCAAAATTATCTATCGGAAAAGATGAAACATCAAAGCAGTTTGTAGTTAAGGTGACTTCAACAGAAGATACTTCCAAATATGCATCTGTAACGATAAATGTGGTTGATACACGTAAGTGGATGAACACGCAGGAAATACATGGACTTAATGGTGGAAATACAGAAAAAACATGGATAGATCAGTACGAGGTAGAAAAAAGTGGTATAAAATATGATGTGACAAACTTTGAATGGCACATTGAAGCATATTCGTTGGAAAATGGCGTAGAAAGTCGGAATAATGATATTATAGAATATTCTGAAGCAGAAAAGGCTGATTATAAGGGTGGAATAAAATTTACATATCATATAAAAGATAATACGCTAAGTATGACATCAGGAAACAGCATTCAAGGTAAACATTACAGAATATATGTTTGGGTAACCTTGAAAACAGATCCGAGTATTTCTTCTAATGTAGTTACTTATACATATGACAAACAATAAAAGGAGCAATCGCAATGAGCAAATTAAGAAAAAAAATAGTGGTTCCAATATCGCTCACACTTACAGGATGTCTCGTTGTGGCAGCTTTTGTGCTGAATGACAGCCTTACAAAGGTCGATGCAAATGTCGCGTTCAATGGAATATCTGATATAGTCAGCTCACATGGCAAGGACAAGCCCTTCAATATAGTGGAAGTGGTGCCTGACAAGAAAATGGCATCCATCGGCTATCTGATTGACGGTCAGGAGCCTGACGATTGGTTTGGCACACTGTCAAAGATGTCTGACGATAAGGGTGCCGGTGTTAAAAATAGAGCTGACTATATGTCAGGTCTTAAAACAAAGCTTGATCCTATTACTACAGAAAATAAGGATAACACAAAGCCTCTATACTATGAGAAGTATGAGGAGAGCTATGTTAGTCAGGGCGATGGCTGGAGTGAGCTTGCACTTGTAGGTATGGACAGGATAAATAAGGGTACCACAGGTTATAAGATGACAGAGCAGGCAAAGGGTGATTATAAGTTCAATACCGATTACCAGCTTGCTGTAAATGAAGATGGACTGCCTAATGGTAATTACAGACAGAATGTTGACCATTATGTTTTCATGCAGGGCGAGGATGAGACAGAAGATGGCTCTGAATCTGTGGATACCGGCAGTAACGGTAATACAGGCAGTACAGGAAGTACCGGGAGTGCCACGGATGGCTCTAATACAGGGAATGAAAATGGCAATCAAATAAAGCCACCCGGAAACAGAGGCTACTACAGTGTCGCATTTTCGGCTGTCAGGCTGCCGGAGGGCATGAAAAATACCCAGTATCTGGTACCGGCTGATAATTCACAGAAAGCTGGTGAAAATGCAGACAGCAGCACAGATAATACGACAGATACAAAAACAGGTGACGATACTGTTGAGAAGCATGCGGTTTATTCTGTAAAGAGCGCATATGCCATTGTTTCTCCTGAGGACATGCAAAACATAGCCAAATATGATCCAAAGGCATATATATACAGGACTGACAATTCAGATACCACATCACCGTATAAATTTGTTGCAAGAGCAGACCGGATGGCGGCTCTGCCTGATACAAATAAGAAGGAGTATTATGAGAAGTATACATGCTATACGGTTGAGATGGAGTATGTGCCTGCAGACAAAATCACGGATGATGAGACCTACTATGAGGTGGATACTGACGTACCTATCGAGTTTAATTATGATAAGACCGGCGAGTATGGAGCAGTGCTTGATTCACAGAATCCATACGAGAAGATAGATGGCGGCACGCCGGACAATCAGAAGACAGATAATACAGGAAAGGTAATCCTCAAAGACACAGACGGATATTTTGATATAGTTGAGGACAGCCAGACATACACCTATGTGGGTAAGGGAAATGGTGACTATATCATGAAGGCTGATAAAACCGGCTCGCTTGATTATCCTGTAAATACCACACGTATATATTATAAGGGTGGCTTCAAGAACAATAACTGGTTTAGAAATGGTGTATTTAACCAGGAGGGCAAGACAGGCGATGAGGATAAGACTGCCAATATGACCTTCAAGGTAAAAACGGTCACACCAAAGGAGCTTGAGCAGATAGATGTGTCAACAATTGATTTACTTTATCTTTCCGGCTCAAAGTCTATCCTTTCAAAGGATTTAGAAGAAAGTGCTGCAAAATATAATGCCGATAATGACATTTTATGGGACAAGGTAAAGCAGATAGTAGAGCGTGTGCACCAGAGTGGTATCATGATGCCTGTTATAGTGGATAATGGTATTGTGTGGCCTACTTCAAGTGCAGACTACTCCAGCAACATTAAAAAGCTTGCAGGTCTTTTGAGCTGTAACAATTTCAGTTCCTTGAATTTTACAAATGACTCTGATGAAAATTTTATTAACTGGAATGATAGAATAACGTATTATACAGTTGACAGTAAAACTCGTACACATGGCTATGTGGTTGGCAACGAATATGTTATTCCACGAAATTATAATCCTGATAATGATGTGCCGTTTGTTATAAGAGATGATTTTGCTGTTTCGTTTATTGCAAATGATGATGAAGCTCAATTTGTCAAAGCTGCTGAAAATGAGAATTTTGGCGAGATAGCAGAGTACATCAACTCAGAGAATACAAGCAGGAAAAATGAAAATAGTACTCTTGGACAGGATAAATATGAATACTATGACAAGAAGATTTCAAAGGAGATAGTTCTAAGCTATATTATATCGTATGCTGATAAGAGGGATGTCGCAAAACCGGTGGATGAGCTTAATATCCTTGATATAGAGCCCGGCATGAATAGCCAAAGCGATTGTATCACACCGCTGAAAAAAAATCTTAAGTCATGGCTTGGTGCTAACTGCCCGGCTGATGACAATATACATATCACCTGTGTCAACAGCTCAGAGTTTATAGGTCGAATTGAGGATTTGAACAATTACGACATGATTTATATGGGGTTGTGTTGTGATAATTTGAATAAGAGTTGGGAAAATGGAGCTAAAATAACTGTATATAATGATTCTTCCATGAATGGACTTATATATTCTAATGTTGGTGATATTGTAGTTATAGATCCAACATATATAGGTGATGATGAGAATGGATCTACATATAGTCGTGGACATGCGGGGTTATTGGACAGTGATTATTTGACTGAATATGATAATGGATTGGGCCTAATAAGAGACTTTACTGATCCAAATGATAATGAGAAATATGTAAAGGCGGTAAATACATACAGGGGCCCGGGAAATGATATTACAACCGAGAAAGTAGAGGCTTTAAACAATTATTTGAAAGCGGGCTATCCTATAGTGGTAGACAAAGACTTTTATAAGAATGATAATAATATTGAAAAAGTAAATGACTATTATATAGACAATTGCTCTAATATATATGGCTTTATGGAAGCTAATATATCAAATGATCATTTAATAAAAACAAAGTCAGATAATAACCTGTCAACGGATCTATATACTAACCTCACTGCTGAAAAACCGCAGATAAAGGTCAAGGAGCAGAAGAAAGAGCAAGGCAAGGATTATGTAAAGCTTGAAGATAATCACATAGTACTTGAGTTTAATATCAATAACCGGGGTGGAGCAGATGCCAATGCTTCTTTTGATATAGGCTTTTATCTTGATTCAAATGCGGATGGTAAGTTTTCACCTACACAGGAAAAGATAGCCGGAAACAATGTACAGATTTACCGGGATGGTACTCTGGTGAGTCCGCAGATTGATGAAAATGGAGAATATAACTATAATCTTGAGGCCGGAAAATATAACTATAAACTGGTTTATGAACTGCCTACACAGTTTGTAGGTGTTATTCCCTGGCAGCTTAGGGCATCGCAGACTACGAACTCATATCGTTATGATGTGACAGGAGGATATTTCTACAAGCAGGCCAACAGTAATCAAAAGCAGCATATTAAGATTTTGCAGATTGATACATCAAAAGGAATTAAAGGCAAATACCTTGCAGGGGCTAGTACATTTAATATGCAAGAACAAAAGTCAGATTCCAACTCAAAGTTTTCAAAGTTGTTAAAGGATGTTACAGATTTTGAACTTGACATTACAACTCTTGCGGGAGATTCTGATAAATTTAAGACTCTTTGTAAAGAGGACAAGGTCAAGGATTATGATATGCTTGTAATTGGATTCTCGGATTGTTATGAGATTTATAATGATAGTAAACAGGTGGATAGGATAAAAGAATTTATCCAGTCCGGTAAAGCAGTATTATTTACCCATGATACTACATCGCTTAGCAATAATAAGTATAAAGGTAACGAGACAGTAAGAAATAACAACTGGGGCTATGATTTTAACACTATTGTAAGAGATGTCGTTGGAATGGATAGATATGGTATACTGCATAGTTCTGCGTTGAAAAAGGGAAATACCCTTAAAGAAGGAACTGATGAGTATGCTGAAGCAGTCAGTTATGCCAAAGAACATAATACTGATATTGCATATAAGCCAAGATCAAATAAAGAAACAATTGTACGACAGAACCAGGGCTTTGCGTATGGTGATTTGGATTCAAATCAAGATACGAGTCATGGCGGTTGCAGACTATATTCATGGCTGTATGGAACCATGGGACATACTAAAAATGCTGAAAAGGTGAATTCAGGTCAGATTACTACATATCCGTTTAAAATTCCTGATAAGATAGAAATAGCTTGGACTCATAGACAGTATTATCAGCTTGATTTTAATGAGGACAGTGACAATGATGGTGAGAGTGATATTGTTGTCTGGTATACACTTTCGGATCAGAATGTTTACTATTCTTCACCTAAGGATGTGCGAAATAACTACTACATCTACACCAAGGGCAATGTTACATACTCCGGTGTAGGACATTCCGATGTGACACAGTCCGTTGATGAGTTAAAGCTGTACATCAATACAATGATTGCGGCCTACAGTGTAGTAGAGCATGCACCTGCTATTTCATTAAAAGAGGGCTACGACCCTAAGTCAGCAGATATCAGTACTATTTACTCAACAATAGATACTGCTATACAGCAGGATGAGGAAGCAAAAAAAGAAAGTAATCCTGAAGAAGGTAATCCTGATGCTGCGCGACTGGATGTAGATGATGAGGGCAATATTGCCACACAGGATGTATATTTTACCGTTAAGGATACCAACATGCTTCGTAATCAGGTAGATAAGGATACGACTGTCAATATGAGCTTCTTTATCGAGGGTACAAAGGATGACCATGATAAGGAAATAGATGACGATGGCAATACAATCTACCTGAAGGAGATGAAGAACTGGCAGATTTATTCACTGCATGATGATGGCTCAGAGGCTGACCTTCTAGGACCATCAGAAGCAGGAAATAATAGAACCTTCTTTGCAAACAATAAGACCTATAAGGTTAAGGTACCTCTAGCGACTCTGCCGGCAGGGCAGAATTCCATCAAGGTATACGCAGTGGCAAGCAGTAACATCACTGTCATGCAGAACAATCAGGAGGTTAAAAAGAATACACCGGAGGCATACAAGACCTTCCAGATACAGCGTGTAGGTCTTGCCGATTTGGATTAGTTTTCAAAGGCTCCTAGTTATCACATACTTTTCGATTAAGCACAATTTATCAAACAGAGACTTATATAAACCATTTATATAGTCTCTGTTTTTTTACTGTTTCTTTATACTTTCTTTATTGAATTATCCACGCTAATTGATAAAATAGATAGTATGCGCACGATTGCGGATATTTTTTGCATTCGTGGATGGGGGATAAATTAACCGGAAAGAAAGGAAACGTTTATGAGTAAAATTTTCAAGAATCTGATTCCATACTGGCGATGGATCATATTAATTTTTGTTTTTCTCATTGCTCAGGCTTACTGTGATCTGGCTTTGCCTGCGTACACATCTGACATCATTGATGTTGGTATCCAGAATCATGGCATTGAGCATATCCTGCCAAAGGAGATTACATCGGAGGATTATCAGATGGCACAGACATTTATGCTGTCTGACGAGAAAGAAAAATTTACGGACTGTTACGAGGCGCAGGATGCTTCAAAATCTGATGACGGTGTGGCAAAATACAAGCTGACAGCTGATTCGGACACACTTGATAAGCTGGATGAGGAGCTTTTGGTTCCTCTTGTCATGGCATATCAGGCTTTTCAGTCGGGTGAGCAGATGGATGTGGATGCATCGGCTATCCCGCAGGGAGTAGCGCTCGATGATAACATGATAAAGCAGATAAGAAGCAAGGTGCAGGAAAAAATCGATGCGGTGGGTTCAGCTACTTTAAAGTCCATGGGTGTAACTTTTGCGACAAAGTGTGATGAGAATGCAGGAATCGACGTGGATGCCAATCAGGTTGCTTATCTGTGGAAGGCAGGAGCCAAGATGGCAGCCTTTGCAGCAATTATGCTTATAGCAGCATGTGTTGTAGGTTTTGCGGCTTCAAAGGTCGGTGCCGCTGTCGGCAGGGATTTGAGGGAGAAGACCTTTTCAAAGGTTGTAGGTTTTTCAAATGCCGAGATTAACAAATTCTCTACGGCATCACTGATTACTAGAAGCACGAATGATATACAGCAGATTCAGATGGTTACTACTATGATGCTTCGTATGGTGCTTTACGCGCCAATCGTTGGTATCGGTGGTATCATCAAGGTGGCACAGACCAAATCCGGCATGGAGTGGGTGATTGCCATTGCGGTTGCTGCCATCATGGTTTTTATTTTCACACTGGTTGGCATTGCGATGCCAAAGTTCAAGATTATGCAGAGTCTTGTAGACAAGGTAAACCTTGTTTCTCGTGAGATTCTTACAGGTCTTTCCGTTATCAGGGCTTTCGGCCGTGAGAAGGAGGAGGAAAAGAGGTTTGATGAGGCTAACCGTGAGCTTACACGCACACAGCTGTTTACAAACCGTGTCATGACCTTTATGATGCCGGGTATGTCCATGATCATGTACTGCATCACACTTGGTATCGTGTGGGTTGCAGCAGGCAGAATAGACAATGGCTCCATGCAGGTAGGTACCATGACTGCGTTTATTACATATGCCATGATGATTGTTATGTCATTCCTCATGCTTTCAGCCATGTCCATCATGCTTCCGAGAGCTGGTGTTGCGGCAGAGCGTATCGATGAGGTTATAAAGACAAACGGCACTGTAAATGATCCAAAAGAGCCTGTTACTGAGGCTGATCACAGAGGTGTTATCCGTTTCAACCATGTGGATTTCAGATATCCGGGAGCAAAGGAGGATGTGCTTTCAGACATTGATTTTGTGGCGGAGCCGGGCAAAACCACAGCTATCATCGGAAGTACCGGCTGTGGAAAGTCTACACTTGTAAACCTGATTCCGCGTTTCTATGACGTGACTGGAGGCTCAATAGAGCTTGATGGACACGATATCAGAGACTACACACTAAGCGAGCTTCGCGAGTCAATAGGCTTTGTTCCGCAGAAGGGTATTCTTTTTTCGGGAACCATCGCCTCAAACCTGCGCTTTGGTAAAGCAGACGCGAGTGATGAGCAGATAAAAAAGGCTGCGGATATCGCACAGGCTTCTGAGTTTATCGAGACAAAGAATGACAGGTATGAAAGCTCAATCGCACAGGGCGGCTCAAACGTGTCAGGTGGTCAGAAGCAGAGGCTTGCCATAGCAAGAGCTATCGCAAAGGACCCTCATATTTATGTGTTTGATGACAGCTTTTCAGCACTCGATATGAAGACTGACGCGCGTCTGCGTGCAGCCTTAGCAGAGGTTACAGAGAGTGCTTCCGTTATTATCGTGGCACAGCGTATCAGCACGATTATTCATGCTGACCAGATTCTCGTGCTCGATGACGGTAAAATCGTAGGAAAAGGCACCCACGAGGAGCTTCTTAAAAATTGCGATGTATATATGCAGATTGCACAGTCACAGCTTTCAGCCAGGGAACTTGGAATTGATGATAACAAAAAGGAGGGCATGTAAGATGAGTGAGAATAATAACGAACAGTTTAAGATGCCTCCTAAGAGGCCAAGAGGGCCAATGGGACGTGGCCCCGGAATGGTCACAGAAAAGGCCAGGGATTTCAAGGGCTCTACAAAGAAACTCATAAAGTATCTCGGCAGATACTGGGCTGCTATCATTGCAGTTATGATTTTTGCAGCAGTTTCGACTGTCTTCTCCGTTGCAGGACCGAAGGTCATGGGTAAAGCCACCACTGCGCTTGCCGAGGGACTCATGAACAAGATTGCAGGAACAGGCGGCATAGATTTTGATTATATTGCAAAGGTTCTTTTGTTTACGCTGGCTTTATATGTGGTGAGTGCCATCTTTATGTTTGCCCAGGGACTTATCATGACAGGCATCACGCAGAAGACCTGCTACAGGATGCGTAAGGACATCACGAGCAAAATCAACCGTATGCCGATGAAGTATTTCGAGTCAAGGACATATGGTGAGGTACTTTCGCGTATCACAAACGATGTGGACACACTCGGACAGAGCTTGAACCAGAGTATCACACAGATTATTACATCTGTTGCCACTTTGGTCGGTACACTGGTCATGATGCTGTCTATTTCACCGCTCATGACGCTGATTTCACTAGTTATACTGCCTGTTTCGATGATACTTATTTCGTTTGTCATAAAGCATTCACAGAAATACTTCAGACAGCAGCAGGAGTATCTGGGACACATAAACGGACAGGTCGAGGAGGTGTACGGAGGCCACCTCGTCATAAAGGCATATAATAAAGAGGCAGAGACTGTAAAGACCTTTAAGGAGGCCAACAATGTGCTCTACAAATCCGCATGGAAATCACAGTTCCTTTCAGGACTTATGATGCCTATCATGCAGTTTGTAGGAAACTTAGGATATGCGGGAGTAGCCATCTCAGGTGGTATACTTGCCATAAAGAATGTCATCACAATCGGTGATATCCAGGCATTTATACAGTATGTGAAGAATTTCACACAGCCAATCCAGCAGATAGCGCAGGTGGCAAACCAGCTTCAGTCGATGGCGGCTGCATCTGAGCGTGTATTTGAGTTCCTCGATGAGGAGGAAGAGGATATAACAGTGGAAAATCCTGTAAAGCCAGACCATATCGAGGGAAGTGTAGAGTTTTCGCATGTACACTTTGGTTATAATCCTGACCAGATCATCATCAATGATTTTTCTGCAAAGGTAAAGCCGGGACAGCAGGTTGCTATCGTTGGACCGACAGGAGCGGGAAAGACTACCATGGTCAAGCTTCTTATGAGATTTTATGATGTAAGCTCAGGTGCCATTCTTGTAGACGGACATGATATCAGGGATTACAACAGAGCCGATCTGCGAGATGCATTCGGCATGGTATTGCAGGACACATGGCTCTTTAAGGGCACCATTATGGAAAATATCCGCTACGGCCGTCTGGATGCCACAGATGAGGAGGTCATCGCGGCAGCAAAGGCAGCACATGCGCATCACTTTATCCAGACATTGCCGGGTGGCTACGATATGGAGCTCAACGAGGATGCATCCAATGTGTCACAGGGACAAAAGCAGCTTTTGACAATAGCAAGAGCCATTCTTGCAGACAATCCAATCCTTATCCTTGATGAGGCCACATCCTCTGTCGATACACGTACAGAAATCCGTATCCAGAAGGCACTCGACAATCTGATGAAGGGCAGAACAAGCTTTGTCATCGCCCACAGGCTGTCTACTATCAAGAATGCCGATATGATTCTTGTCATGAAGGACGGAGACATTATCGAGCAGGGTACACACGATGAGCTTCTTGCAAAGAACGGATTTTACGCAGAGCTGTATAACTCTCAGTTTGAAGAATAGAGAAAGCACGGGTATCGTGCAGTTTTGCGAATATGCGTGGGCTGAATGGTTACATAAAATTAAAAAAAAATACGCTCTCGACAAAATTCGACAAAATGTGTTATCATAAAAGCATACAATTTGTTTTGACATGACAGTAATTGGCGGCATAGGAGAGTTTGATGAGCACTTTAAATGTTGCAGTAGCAGACGAAAAGAAAAACATGCAGAGTTTATTAAAGGGCATGGAGTTTTTAGGAACAGCAAGAAGTAGTGATGAAGCATACAACATGATAAACGGTAATGCCGGTTCTGATGTGGTACTTGTGTATGTAAAGAGAGCATCCGGTGACACTGAGCCACTTGATGATACATATATGGAGAAAAAATCCCTTGAGACACAGGTGACGGATATCATTCATGAGATAGGTGTTCCGGCTCATATAAAGGGATATCAGTATCTTAGGACTGCGATAGTGATGTGCGTTGAGGATATGGAAATGCTTAGCTCTATCACAAAGCTTTTGTATCCCACTATTGCAAAGAAGTACAAGACTACCTCAAGCAGGGTGGAGAGAGCCATAAGGCATGCTATCGAGGTGGCATGGAGCAGAGGCAGGATGGATACGATAGACTCCATGTTTGGATACACTGTAAACTATGGTAAGGGCAAGCCTACCAATTCGGAGTTTATTGCCCTGATTACAGACAAAATACGTCTAGGGATGTAAAAATCGTCATTATAGACAAATAAAACCACGTTTTGATAAATTTACTAGGCAAAATGTACTCCCGCGTGATATAATATAGTATACATTCTATTGGTTTCAGGATGTATACTATATTTTTTATCAGATTAATCGTTGTTTAAATAACTGTAATCTGGGGGAGGTTTCAGCATGGACAAAATGAAAATATTAATGGCCGCATCAGAGGCAATACCTTATATGAAGACAGGTGGACTAGCTGACGTAGTGGGATCTTTACCGAAATATTTTGACAAGGACAGATATGACGTGAGAGTTATACTTCCGAAGTACAAATGTATGGATGATAAATTACTGCCACAGCTTAAGTTCGTCTGTCATTTTTATGTCAATCTCAACTGGCGCAGGCAGTATGTGGGGATTTTTACATCGCAGTATGATGGTGTGACATATTATTTTGTCGACAATGAGTTTTACTTTGCAGGAGATAAGCCATACAACAATATATACGAGGATGTGGAGAAGTTTGCTTTCTTTTCAAAGGCGGTGCTTGAGGCTTTGCCGGTTATAGATTTTGCCCCGGATGTGATACATTGTAATGACTGGCAGACAGGACTCTTGCCGGTTTTTCTAAAGACAGTATACGGCTCAGACAATTTCTATGCCGGTATCAAGACAGTCTTTACCATTCACAATATGAAGTTTCAAGGGCGATGGAAGATTAAAGAGGTGGCTGATGTTACAGGACTTCCGGAGCATATTTTTAATTCAGGGGAGCTGGAGTTCTATGGTGAGGCTAATTATTTAAAGGGCGGCATAGTATATGCAGATGAGATTACGACTGTCAGTCCGACATATGCAGATGAAATCTGTACACCTGAGGGCGGAGAGGGCCTGGATGGCCTGATGCTTGAGCGGCGCAGGCATTTGAGAGGCATTGTAAACGGTATAGATTATGATGTCTTTAATCCTATGAAGGATACATATCTGGATAAGCATTTTTCTGTAAGGGAATTGAGTGGAAAGGTCGTTAATAAGCGTCAGCTGCAGGAGAAGTATGGTCTGGCTGTGGATAAGGATGTCATGCTGATTGGAATAGTTTCGCGTCTGACAAAGCAGAAGGGCTTTGATCTGGTGGCATATGTGATGGAGGAGATGCTTTCCACCATGAATGTACAGTTTATAGTGCAGGGCACAGGAGAGCAGCAGTACGAGGAGATGTTTAATTATTTCCATGGCAGGTATCCGCAGAAGCTTGGAGTATATATCGGTTACTCAGAGGAAAATGCACATGAGATATATGCAGGCTGTGACGCATTTCTCATGCCGTCTCTTTTTGAGCCGTGCGGCTTGAGCCAGCTCATGTCTATGCGATATGGTACGCTGCCTATAGTCAGGGAGACCGGTGGTCTTAAGGACACTGTAGTGCCGTACAATGAGTACGAGAATACGGGCGATGGCTTTTCCTTTGCCAATTATAATGCGCATGATATGCTGCATGTCATCAAATATGCTCTTGATGTGTTTGAAAACCATAAGGACAGATGGCAGGAGATGATGCAGCGCGCCATGAGGCATGACTTCTCATGGAAGGCATCTGCGAAAGAGTATGAGAAGCTTTACGACATGCTGCTTGGCAACTAGTACATCGTTCTGCAAATAACAGGCCAATAATTTTCATGAATTTCCAAATATGTTCTTAGAAAGTAAAATACCGGATACATATCTATGATATGATATCCGGTATTTTGTGTTATCGGGTTATATGATTATCAGTAGACAGTGTCTGTTTTACTATCGTATATGTAGTACCTCTCGCCGAGTACTTCCTCGTCGCGTACCTCTGTAGAGTTTACCTCACAGATGAATTCGCTTAGGTTGCAGACATCTATATCGCTATCCAGCGGCATTACCAGAAATTCATGGATACTGCTTGGTATGAGCAGCATATTGCCGCCGAGCTTTTTTGCCAGCGAGCTTAGCACACCCGGGTAGAGTATGGCGGATGCGCCGTTTGTCTGCCTGCTGTTTGTAAGGATATACATAGGCAGGCTGTCAAAATCACAGACTGCGCGCATCTGATTGGCATAGCCCGGACATTTTTTGGCAAGAAACTCTGCCATGTTGATTATTGAGCATGGAAGTATCCTTGGTGTATTTTGCATTGAGGCGCGGATTAGTGTTTCTGTATCTATGCCCCAGCGTGACAGAAGCGCATCTGTGACTGTAATGGTGCCAAATTCAGGCAGTTGCGCTCCTACATATACTTCAAATATGATGGCAAAATCCAGATATTTGATATAGGGCACGTCCTTTAGCTGCTTTTGGTTTTTGTCGTAGCTTATGAGCTGGAAAATTATTTTCTCCTTTACCTTGGAAAAATCATCACAGAAGCTTATGTCAAAATCTTCAGTTGGCTTGAAATCATTGTAGGTGGATAAAATTGCATCGAGAATAGAATCAATGGATACACCATCAAGATACCAATGGTAGTAAGGATTGAGATAAATAGTCGGTGCTATATTGAATTTGGGATTGATAATCACCAATCCGTCGTAGATCATCCCGTTGTTCTTTTTGACAGGATGGATGGTAAGCTTGAAATTATTGTCAAGTCTTGCGGTTATTTCTGTTTCTATAGTATGTAAAAACTCCGTGTATTTCATGAATCTCCTTGCGGAGCATAAAAATATCGGATCTCGTGGAAAAGTAAAACCCACGAAGCAGGGCGCTTCGTGGGTTTTACTCTATCATTGTTTGTTGAAGTTTGCAATATGTATTTTTGTACAATTTTTAGACTTCATTTTTGTGACATCATACAAAATATAGCTGCGCAATCCATTTTTAATCCGATTTGAGCCTCTGCCACAGTGTGTTGTAAAGTGTTGCGTCATCATCATTTAAAGCTCTGTATACTTCACAGTTTTTGAGCATATCGGAAGGCGGATTAATCGCCTCATTTTCCTTCGTTTCTGCATCCTGGTTGTCGATGACAGACTGGATAGGTGATGCATAGTATACATATTCAAAGTTGAGCTGTGCCGGCTCATCACTGCAGATATAGTTCAAAAATTCCTGCGCGCCCTCTTTATTCTTGCATGTCTTTGGAATAAACCATGAGTCAATCCAGAGGTTTGAGCCCTCCTTTGGCACGATATAGTCCAGGTTATCGTTTTCAGCCATGGCGGCAGCTGCCTCACCGGAGTAGCACACTGCGATTGCTGCATTTTCAGCAACCATCTCATCACAGGTTTCATCCACGTAGTAGGCGAGCACATCACTGCTTTGTTTGTTTAGTATATCAAATGCTTCATCGAGCTTTGCTGTGTCTGTCTCGTTTATCGAGTAGCCAAGTGTGCGAAGGGCGGGAGTAAAGGCATCACGGACAGAATTAATCATAATCATGTTGTCCTTGTATTTGCCGTTCCACAGGCAGTCCCAGGTATTTAGGTCTGATGCATCAGCCATCTTTTTATTGTATAGTATGCCGAGTGTGCCGTAGAAATAAGGCACAGTATACTCATGTGTCGGGTCAAAGGATGCGGACATGTCGATTATATCCTGATTTACATTTTGATAGTTTGGCATTGAGCTGTAGTCTATCTTGTTGACCTCACCCTCACTTATGAGCTTCTCGATGATGTAGTCAGAGGTGCAGATGACATCGTAATCGATGGCACCGGACTTGTACTTTGTGTACATCTCCTCTGGCTCCTCGTATTCCTCGTATTTAACGGTGATTCCGGTTTCCTGCTCGAAGCTGTCGATTACTGATTCATCGATGTATTTACCGTAGTTTAGCACTGTTATGGCATGGTCATTGTTTGTGCTTCCGGCGCTTATCGTAAATACCGAAAAGCAGCCGATTACGAGTACTGCAACAATTGCGATGCTCACACTACGCTTTACGATGCGCAGCTTTTTAGCCCTTGCAGGCTTCTTTGAGGCGCTGACAGGTATCCGGTTTGAGTTGATGTTTACCACAACCAAAAGCAGCAGCACTGTGAAGAAAAGTATGGTTGACAGAGCATACAGCTCCGGTTTTACACCCTTTTTCAGCTCTGTGTAGAGCATGGTTGAGAGTGTGTTTACTCCGGCACCCTTCGTAAAGTAGGTGATGGAGAAGTCATCGAGTGACATTGTGACCGCCATCATAAAGCCGGAGAACACTCCGGGGCTTATTTCAGGCCAGGTGACCTTGAAAAATGCATATAGAGGTGATGCGCCCAGGTCAAGTGCGGCCTCATAGGTGTATTTGTTGGTCTGCTTGAGCTTTGGAAGCACATTGAGTATCACATAAGGAATATTGAACGTGATGTGTGCGATAAGCACTGTCACAAAGCCCAGATTCATGAATTTTACAAACAAAAGCATCATTGAGATACCGGTCACGATATCTGCATTGAGCATCGGGATGTTTGTAGCGCCCAGATAGATTGTCTGGTTACGTTTCTTCATGGCGCTTATACCCATGGCTGCGAGAGTTCCTATTATTGTAGAAATCACAGCTGCAAGCAGCGTAATCTGCAGTGTTGTAGAAAATGCCGACATAATCCGCTCACTCTGAAAGCACTTTATGTACCAGTCGAGCGTGAAGCCTCCCCATTTAACCTTGGATTTGGAGTTGTTGAAGGAGAGTACTATTAATACAACGATAGGTAGATACAGAAACAAAAAAATCAGTCCCATATATACCCTGGATGCTATTTTTTTTACCATAATGCGCTCTGGTCTCCTTCCTTATCAAACAGATTGACGAGTGCCATGCTGATTAATACGAATACCATGAGCACGAGTGAGAGACCGCTTCCTGCGCCCCACTGCGAGCCATGGACGAAATCCTGTTCTATGATATTTCCGATGAGCAGGACCTTGCCGCCACCGAGTATCTGTGAGATGGCAAAGGATGTGAGTGATGGCACGAAAACCATTACGATTCCGCTTATGACACCGGAAACTGTAAGTGGCAGTATAATCTTGAAAAGTATTGTGACTTTGTTTGCACCGAGGTCAAGAGCCGCCTCAATCCAGTCGTTTTTGATTCTGGTCATGGAGTTGTATATAGGCAGCAGCATGAATGGCAGAAAGTCATAGACCATGCCAAGCACGACTGCTCCGGAGGTATTCATGATGTTGAAGCCCGGCAGTCCGAGAGTGGTGAGTATCGAGTTGATGACACCGTTTTTGGACAAAAGCTGCTTCCATGCGAGTATTCGAAGCATAAAGTTCATCCACATAGGAAGCATGAAAACAAATACAACAAAGCTTTGGTTTTTAATCTTTAAGCCGTTTAAAATCATCGCAAGCGGATAGGACAGCACCAGGCATATTATGGTGCATATGATTCCAAGCCGTAGGGATAAAAGCAGTGCCTTGATATTGGTGTGCTGCGCTATTGCAGCCACATATTCAAATGTGAAGCCTCCGTCAGAGCTTTTAAATGCATAGTACACAATCATGAAAAGCGGAAGTATGATAAATCCGATAATCCATATGAGGTACGGCCCTGCGAGCAGCTGTTTCTTTATTTTAGACATCTATCTCCACCGCCTTTTCATCTGAGGACTCAGGCTTGTGCATTACCTGGATATTAAATGGAATCACCTTGATACCCACATGACTGCCGACCTCTACATATTTGGTGGTGTGTACCATCCAGTCGTAGCCGTTTGCCTTTACCTCAAGCTCATAGTGCACTCCCTTGAAGATATTTGACACGACATCGCCCTGCATGTAGCCGTCCTCCGCAGGCACCAGCTCCACATCCTCCGGGCGGATGACTATATCGACAGGCGTGTTCTCACCAAAGCCCTCGTCCACACAAGGCATCTTTACACCGAGTATCTCGACAAGCTTATCCTTTATCATAACACCGTCGATTATATTACTGTGCCCGATAAAGTCAGCGACAAAGGCATTTTCAGGCTCATTGTAAATGTCCTCTGGTGTGCCAATCTGCTGGATATAGCCCTGATTCATGACTACGATGGTGTCAGACATGGTAAGCGCCTCCTCCTGGTCGTGTGTGACGTAGACGAAGGTGATACCGAGCTCATTTTTGAAGCGGATAAGCTCATACTGCATGCTCTGGCGCAGCTTTAAGTCGAGAGCGCCAAGCGGCTCGTCTAACAGCAGTACCTTAGGCTCGTTTACAATAGCTCTTGCAATAGCGATACGCTGCTGCTGGCCTCCGCTAAGAGAATCCACAGAGCGGTTTTCAAAGCCGTCGAGATTGACTAGCTTTAATGCATACTTTATTTTGTCATCTATGTAAGCCTTGCTTTTTTTCTTTATTTTAAGACCAAACGCGATGTTTTCAGCTATTGTCATATGAGGGAAAAGAGAGTATTTCTGGAAAACAGTGTTCAGATTTCTCTCGTTTGCAGGCACATTTGTGATGTCCTTTGAATCAAACATGATTTTTCCCTTGTCCGGTGTCTCAAAGCCACCGAGCATGCGAAGTGTGGTGGTCTTTCCGCAGCCTGATGGTCCAAGCAGCGTCAGAAACTCATTCTCCCTGATGTATAGATTTAAATCGTCGAGTACAACATTGCCGTTGTATGACTTTGTGATATCGATAAAATCAATTAATTTCTTTCCCATGGTGTAAACCTTTCTCATGTAATTATAGTACTGGTAGGACCTGTATGTTTATAATTTGCTGCTGTACACACTAAAAATGTGGCCGGCAGTAATTACAGCCCTATAAAAGAGCTTCTGCAGTGGAAGCGTCAGAAGCTTGGAGGATTGCTGACCCATATGAGCATGGCATCCTTTGAAGACTTATTTTCAATAAAATGCTTCTTACCGGCTTTAAAATAAAAGGACTCACCGGCCTTTACGGTGTGCACCTTGCCACCATAGCAAAGCTTCACTGTGCCCTTTATCACATATCCAAACTCCTCACACTCCTGAGGCAGATATATTTCAGAACTGCCACCCGGATGAAGAGTGAGCCTGACAGGCTCCATGGAGCGGGTCTGTGCGTTTGGAATGATCCATTCCACCTTGCTGTTTTTTTCCTCGTCAATTTTCTCGAAATAGTCGTTTGCCTTGTATACAATCTGCTCAGGCTCCGAATCTGTAAAAAACTCCGCCGGTGTCATACCCAGGCACTGGATAATATCAAGCAGGGTGCCGACTGACGGTGAATTCTGATTTCGCTCGAGCTGGGAGATAAATCCCTTCGTCAGCTCAGCCCTGTCAGCAAGCTCCTGCTGGGTAAGTCCGTACTGGATACGAAGCTCCTTCATACGATGTCCGATATCCATGTTTACTTCCTTTTCTAATACATTTTATGCTATATTTACTGTAGGTTTAATAATAGATTTTTTGTTTACTAAAAATAAACCAACGAGATAATTTTAATATATTTTTTATAAATGTCAAGGGGAATTTTGTAATAAAAAAACACCTCATTCGGTTTTGAATGAGGTGTTCAGACCGTAGACAAAGTGCTCCGAGAAACTTCCGTTTCTCGGAGCATTTTTCT
>OIYW01000631.1_pt1 | contig 30804 bp, 23 predicted proteins | sample 1588351 | NCBI WGS metagenome assembly OIYW01 (sample SAMN03283268) | human gut metagenome | biome: human-associated habitat; material: feces | host: Homo sapiens | place: USA | collected 2013 | reverse complement strand
ATCGCCTTTGGCGATGGGGCGAGATGCATTCAAGCCAAAACATGCATCCTCCGTGCCAATCAGCGGAGTGATTGACACGGGAGTGAACAGTAACCCTGCGAAGAACTTTTTTAAAAAAAGCACTTGCGTTTTAAAGCAAGTTGAGGTATACTGACTCACGTAGACAGAACAAGGGCGTTCCAATTATAATTGGAGTGCCCTTTTTTTATCGCTTGGGAAATGATCCGCATGATTGAATCAGATTGGATGGAATAAAATCAGATCTGATCTGACTGGATCAGACGGATGATTTCCTGAGAGGTAATCTATTATGGGGGTTCCCGTAGTGTAATCGAATATTGTTCATTGCAGTGAACGGTAATCGAAGAATTAAGAGAAAAGGAAGGTATAGGGTATGAGCACAGAATTATTCAATGTAGCTGACATCTTTGGAGAAAATGTATTTAATGATACAGTTATGCAGGAGCGTCTGCCAAAGAAAGTTTACAAGAATCTGAGAAAGACAATTGAAGAAGGAAAAGATCTGGATCTCGAGACAGCAGATGTTATTGCTCACGAGATGAAAGAATGGGCGATTGAAAAAGGAGCGACTCACTATACACACTGGTTCCTGCCACTTACAGGAGTTACAGCAGAGAAGCATGATTCCTTTATCTCAGCTCCACTTCCGAGCGGAAAGGTTCTGATGACTTTCTCAGGAAAGGAATTGATCAAGGGTGAGCCAGATGCATCTTCATTCCCATCCGGAGGCCTGAGAGCAACATTCGAGGCAAGGGGATATACAGCATGGGATTGTACCTCACCGGCATTCGTAAGACAGGACGCAGGCGGAGCTACACTTTGCATCCCGACAGCATTCTGCTCCTACACAGGAGAAGCACTGGATCAGAAGACACCACTGCTTCGTTCTATGGAAGCAATCAATAAAGAAGCATTAAGACTTCTTCGTTTATTTGGAAATACAACATCTAAGAAAGTTACTCCATCTGTTGGAGCAGAGCAGGAGTACTTCCTTGTAGATGCAGAGAAGTTTGAAGAAAGAAAAGACCTGATCTACACAGGACGTACACTCTTTGGAGCAATGCCTCCGAAAGGACAGGAGCTTGATGATCATTACTTCGGAACAATCCGTCAGAGAATCGCATCCTTCATGAGAGATGTAAATATCCAGCTTTGGAAAGTTGGTGTTCCGGCTAAGACACAGCATAATGAGGTTGCACCGGCACAGCACGAACTGGCTCCGATTTATACAGAGGCGAACATTGCGGTAGACCAGAACCAGCTGACAATGCAGACACTGAAGAGAGTAGCCTGCCAGCACGGACTGAAATGCCTGCTTCACGAGAAACCGTTCGCAGGAGTTAACGGATCCGGTAAACATGACAACTGGTCCATTACAACAGATGACGGAATCAACCTTCTTGATCCAGGTAAGACACCTCACGAGAATACACAGTTCCTTCTTGTACTTGCCTGCATCCTGAAAGCAGTTAACAAGCATGCAGACCTGCTTAGAGAATCCGCAGCAGATCCGGGAAATGACCACAGACTTGGAGCAAACGAGGCACCTCCGGCAATTATCTCTATCTTCCTTGGAGAACAGCTTGAGGATGTTGTTGAGCAGTTGATCAGTACAGGAGAAGCTACACACAGTCTGAAAGGCGGAAAGCTGGAGACAGGTGTAAGCACACTTCCGGATCTGTTCAAAGATGCAACAGACAGAAACAGAACATCACCGTTCGCATTTACAGGAAATAAGTTCGAGTTCCGTATGGTTGGATCAAGAGATTCTATCGCAAACCCGAATATCGTACTGAACACAATCGTTGCAGAAGCATTTGCAGATGCATGTGATATTCTTGAGAAGGCAGATGACTTTGATCTTGCAGTACATGATCTGATCAAAGAATACCTGACAGAGAACCAGAGAATCATCTTCAACGGAAACGGATACTCTGACGAGTGGGTTGCAGAGGCTGAGAGAAGAGGACTTCCGAACATTAAGTCTATGGTTGAAGCAATTCCGGCAATCACAACAGACAAGGCTGTAGAATTGTTTGAGAGATTCAGCGTATTTACAAAAGCAGAGCTTGAGTCTCGTGCAGAGATCCAGTATGAGGCATATGCTAAGGCAATCAATATTGAAGCCCGTACTATGATCGATATGGCAAGCAAACAGTTCCTGCCGGCATTTATCAAGTATACAAAGACACTTGCAGATACAGTAAATGCTGTAAAGGCAGCTGGTGTTGACGCATCTGTTCAGACAGAGACTCTGAAAGAAGTAAGTGCTCTGATGGCTGAGACAAAGGCAGCACTTGATAACCTTGTAAAAACAACAGCAGATGCAGCAGCAAAAGAAGAAGGCGAAGTACAGGCTACATACTATCATACAGAGGTTGTTCCGGCTATGGATGCACTCCGTGCACCGGTTGACAAACTTGAGATGATCGTGGATAAAGAAGCTTGGCCAATGCCATCTTACGGAGACCTGATCTTCGAGGTATAAAATTGCATTACAGAAAAGTAATTTGAAGTAAATGATTGGAAGTCATTATTCGGATAAAGAGTCTGGATAATGGCTTCTTTTTGCTTTGAAAATCGGGAAAGCTGCATGACTATTTCATGCAAGAAAGCAAAAATTATTGTATAATGAGAAGTGGTTCGTGCAGCTTGAGCGTATTCTGCACGAATGAGAAAAAGAAAGAGTGGAATAAAAATGCAGTCAGAAGCAGAACTTAGAAGTTTATTATCAAGAATAGATCACCGGGGATATCCGGCTTATAAAGATACAAAAGGACAGTACCGATTTCCGGGATATGTTTTATCGATCGATCACGTACAGGGAGATCCGTTTGCGTCACCGTCAAAGGTAAGTGTACTGGTGAGTGGGAAGACAGCAGGATTCCCACAGGAATTATATTGTGGAAAATGTCAGAGAATTGCACTTCAGGACGAATTGCTGCGCCAGTTTGGAAGAAGGGCAGAACGGTTTGCATTCAAGGCGAAAGGTTCAGGTAAGAGTGGTCTGATCTCTGTCAGCAGATGCGGACAGGAAGTTCTGGAGAGAACAGCGTGTCAGATTCAGCCGGAGAACGGAAATATCCTTCTTAGAATGGAAATCGGATTTCCGGCAAATGGACGAACAATCAATGCGAGAGAGTTAGAGAAGATTTTATTTGATTTTGTTCCGAAGTGTGTAAAGGCATCCCTGTTTTACAAGAATCTGGATGCAAAGAGATTGAGAAGAATCGTAGATCTGGCAGAAGACCAGGAGTATATCCGTAAAGAACTTCCGAAACTTGGTCTTTGTGCCTTCGTGGCAAACGGAAGTGTACTGCCAAGGGAATCCGGAATCTCATCCCGGCCGATGCGTGACGGAATCGCCTTCCAGTCTCCGAAGGAACAGGAAGTGACATTGGAACTTCCGCATAAAGGAAAGATTACCGGTATGGGAATTCGTAAGGGGATTACCTTGATCGTCGGCGGAGGTTATCACGGAAAATCAACACTTTTGAAAGCATTGGAACTTGGAGTGTACAATCACATCGCAGGGGATGGAAGAGAGTATGTGATTACAGATGCGACAGCAGTGAAATTGCGTGCGGAGGATGGAAGAAGTATCCAGAAGACAGATATTTCCATGTTCATCAACGATCTTCCGAATGGAAAAGATACGACATCATTCTGTACAGAAGATGCAAGTGGAAGTACCTCGCAGGCAGCAAATGTGATCGAAGGAATTGAGGCGGGAACATCTCTGTTCCTGATTGATGAAGATACGAGTGCAACGAACTTTATGATCCGTGATGAGCTGATGCAACGTGTGATCCACAGAGAGATGGAACCGATCACACCATTTATTGAAAGAATCAGGGAATTGTATGAAAATTATGGGATCTCGACAGTGATCGTTGCAGGAAGTTCGGGAGCTTATTTCCATATTGCGGATAGTATTATTCAGATGGATCGTTATGTTCCGAAAGACATTACGGTACTGGCGAAAAAAGAAGCAGAGAATTTCCCACAGATCAGCGTGCCGGAGCAGTCGGCAGAGAAACCGACTTATGACAGAGTGCCGCGACCGGATAAAGCATTTCGCGGAAATGACAGGATCAAGATGAAGACGATGGGAAAAGAATCAGTGATGATCAACAGGGATACGATCGATCTGAGATACTTAGAGCAGATTGCGGATAGCGAACAGGTGGCAGCACTTGGATACTGTGTACGATATGCACAGAAACATTTGATCGATGGAAAGAAGAATCTGATCCAGATTGTAGATGAGCTGGAAGAAGTGATCCAGAATAAATCGCTGGCGGAATTATGCGAGAGTACATCCAGTGTATCCTGTATGGCAGTGCCGAGAAGACAGGAAATATTTGCATGTTTTGACAGATATAGAGCACTTAGGTTAGTATGACATAGGAGTTGATAATATGAAATTAGAGAATGGAAGACCAGAAAACACAGAAGAAAGATTAGAAAAGGAAGTCAGGGTATATGATTTTCTCGATAAGCTTGGTGTAGAATACCAGAGAGTAGACCATGAGGCTGCGATGACAATGGAAGCCTGTGAAGAGATCGATAGAACACTTGGAGATGGAACCGCAATCTGCAAGAACCTGTTCCTTTGTAATCGACAGGAAACAGACTTTTATCTGCTTCTGATGCCGGGTGACAAGCCATTCAAGACAAAGAATCTGTCGGCACAGATAGGTTCTGCCAGACTTTCCTTTGCAAAGCCGGAGTATATGGAGAAGTATCTGGATATTACACCGGGCTCTGTCAGCGTTATGGGACTTATGAATGATACAGAGGGTAAAGTACAGCTTCTGATCGATGAGGATGTAATGAAAGATCCGTATTTTGGCTGTCATCCGTGCATCAACACATCCAGTCTGAAGATTCGTACATCTGATTTGATCGCAAAGATCATTCCGGCGCTGAAGCATGCGCCGAAGATGGTGAAACTTCCGGGAGCGGAGGAGCAACAGTAGTAATGAAAATGTGATTAATCGACACCAGGTCCATTTCCTGTTGGTTGTATATTTTTCGTGCATTTGCTATAATTTATATGTTGATATGCGAATAGCAGGTATCATTTTCAGGATTGATGCAGAGAAGATAAAAAGGAGGACTAACGTGTCTGAGGAAAATAAAGTGATAGATGAAGTGAATACATCAGGAGTAGTCGTGCAGCCGGTGGATGCGGAGGAGATTCCGCCAGTGGAGACAGAGGCGATACCACCGGTGAATACGGAACCAACACATCCTGTACAGCCACCGGTAGAACCGGCGCAGAAGCTGGAAGATTATTACAAAGAGACTGCGGAGGATCGTGTAGCTGAGGAAGAGTACGAGCAGGCGGTTAAAGATCCGCAGAACCGGAAGGAAAAGATCGATCAGATCAAGAGTATTTTCCACCGCAGTGGGGAGAAGAAGTTTTCCAGAGAAGAGGTGATTCTTTCTAAGATCCGGCCGGAAGATATGCTGGAATATCTGACGTTGGAACAGCGCAGACTGGAATGCTTACAGAAAGCAAGACAGAGCCGGAATGAGAAGCTTCTCAAGGTGCTTCAGCTTGCGGCGATACTTGCAGCAATTGTAGCGGTTGTCGCTTTACTGAAGGATAATCCGGTCGTTCTTGTGAACATTCTGTATATGCTTGGTATTGTAGCAGCAATCTGGATCTGGAAGAATCCGGGAAAGAAGTAAATTTACTGTAATGAGGTGACGATATGAAATTTTTTCATTTATCAGACCTGCATATAGGAAAGCAATTACATCACTATAACCTCCGGGAGGATCAGGAACATATCCTTGCGGAGGTTCTTTCATATGCAGCGTCCATACATCCGGATGCAATTGTTATCGCAGGAGACATTTATGATAAATCCGTGCCGTCGGCAGAAGCAGTCAGCTTGTTTGATGAATTCTTGACAGCTCTGGCTAAGATTGAACCGGTGATTCCGGTTCTTATCATATCGGGAAATCATGATTCGGCACAGCGGCTTGATTATGCCAGTCGTTTGCTTGGAAGCCATCAGATTTATATTGCGGGTCAGGTACCGGAGAAAGAAGCAGATCGTCTGAAAAAGATTACTTTGACGGATGAATTTGGAGAAGTGGATTTTTGGCTACTTCCGTTTTTAAAACCGGGATATGTACGCAAGATCTTTGGCGGAGAGGCGCCGGAGAGTTATACGGCTGCTGTGCAAGGACTTCTGGAACGGGAGAAGATTGATTTTTCCAGAAGAAATGTACTGGTTTCCCATCAGTTTTATACAGGAAAAGGAGAGTCTCCGGTAACCTGTGATTCGGAAGTATTATCTGTTGGAGGCATTGATAATGTAGATATTTCCGCAGTGCAGGAGTTTGACTATGTGGCACTTGGACATTTACATGGTGCACAGAGAGTCGGACAGGAGAAGATCCGCTATTGTGGAACGTTGCTGAAGTATTCTGTCAGTGAGGCAAGCCGGAAGAAGACACTTCATGTAGTTGAACTGAAAGAAAAAGGTAGTGAGCCGGAAATCCAGAAGCTGCCGCTGCATCCACTTCGTGATGTGAGAAAACTTAGAGGAACGCTGGAAGAGATCCTTGAAGCGGAGGACGGAACCGGGAGTGAAGATTATGTCAGTGTAACGCTGACAGATGAGGTCGATCCGTACAAACCAAAGGAACAGCTGGAAAGAAAGTTTCATCATATCCTCGAAGTACGGATGGATAATGAAAGGACGAGACAGAAGCTGGAATTTTCTGAAGAACAGATACGGATCGGTACTCCGTTTGAAACATTTTGTGATTTCTACAAAGAGATGCAGGGGCAGGAAATGTCTGAACAGGAACAAAAGATCTTAAGAGAGATTCTAAGTGAAATGAAAGGGGAAGACGTATGAGACCGGTGAGATTGACGATGTCCGCATTCGGATCTTATGCGGGCGTCCAGGAGATAGATTTTACAAAGATTCACAGCGGATTATTTCTGATCACCGGAGATACGGGTGCAGGAAAAACAACCATCTTTGATGCAATCATGTATGCGCTGTATGACCGGACGAGTGGCGGACGCAGAGATGGAAATATGATGCGCAGCCAGTATGCATCAGAAGACACAGACACTTATGTTGAATATGTGTTTTCTTATCGGGGACAGGAATATACCGTGCGCCGTAATCCGGAATATCTCCGGGTAGGGAAGAGAAGAAAAGCAGATGGAAGCCTCCGGTATGTGAAAGAGACAGCGAAGGTAAGTCTCCTTCTTCCGGATGGAAGGGAATATCAGGGGAAGAAGCGAGAGACAGACCAGAAGATTCAAGAAATCATTGGTCTTGATGCGGGGCAGTTTACACAGATTGCCATGATCGCGCAGGGAGATTTCTTAAAGCTTCTTCATGCAGAATCAAAAGAACGAAAAAAGATATTCTCGCAGATTTTTCAGACACAAATCTACTGGCAAATCCAGGAAGCACTGAAAGAAAAAGGAAGAGATCTGTATATTGCGCTGAAGGAAAGTGAATCAGACATTCGGCGTGAGATGGAGCGTGTGGAACCGGAGAATACAGAGCAGCAGGATCTGGCAGACCAGTGGAAAGAACTCTGTGAGTTATCCATGCCGGAAGGGGAAAAGGTTCTGGAGGCTGTGAAAAACTTTCTCGAATATGAAGAAAGTTGTGGAAAAGTCTTAAAGAAAGAATCAGAGGAACTTAAGAAACAGTCAGAAACACTTCGAATGCTGATTCAGAAGAAAGAAGAGAAGAATAAGATATTTGACCGTTTGGAAATGGAAGAGAAGAGTTTGCTTCTTCTGAATGCAAAACAGGACGAGATGGAAACTTGTCGGGTTCAGGCAGGGCTTGGACACCGGGCAGAGCAGGCGAGACATCTGGAAGTGCAGGCTCTTCGAACAGCGAAATCCGTGCGACAGATACAGGGCGAGATCGAGCAGATCACTGTATGGCAGAAGGAACAGGAAAAGGAACTTTCTGAGGTTAAAGAAAAAGCGGAAGAATTGGAAGAAGTTTTTGCAAAGGAAGAACCGGAAATGCTGAAAAGAATTTCACAGTTATCGGATCTCCTTCCACATTACGCAAATGTGCGTAAGTATTCGAAAGAATATGAAAATCAGACAGGGGCAATGCAGCGATGTATACAGAATTGTCAGGAAGCATCAGCACAGTATGAGGAAGCATATGCGAAATTCTTTCAGGAGCAGGCGGGAATCCTGGCAAAGGAATTACAGGAAGGCACGCCGTGTCCGGTCTGCGGATCAGTAGAACATCCGCATCCGGCAAAGATTTCCGGAGAAGCACCGGATAAAGAGACGGTAGAGAAACTGAAGCAAAGACGTGATCTGCTGGAACAAAAACGAATACAGCAGCAGGAAAAGTTTCAGATATGTAAAGCACAGCTTGAATCAGAACAACGTATTCTCGGAGATAATCCTGTGAAAGAAGAGCAGGTGAAAGAAGAGCTTCAGAAGATGCAGGTTGAACTGGATCGGAAGAAGAATGAAACAAAGCAGGCACAGGAACAGTGCCGTAAGATGACGGAGGAAAGCAGACGTCAGGCAGGAAAGCTGGAGGGACTTCGAGGCCAGAAGGCAGAACTTGAGAAGCGTTTTGTAAAAGAGCAGGAAGAGTTCCGAGAGGAGATCAGCCGACAGGAATTTACTTCACAGGAAGAATTCCGTGAGGCGAAACAGTGGATCGAAGGGTGGCGGGAGAAAGACAAAGAAGTGAAAGAACATGACCGCCAGCTGTTAGAGAAAAAGGCAAAGATCGAGACGCTGAAGGAACAGACTGCAGGCGAAAAGCGGGAAGATCCGCAGCAGGAGATAGAAAAGCGAAATGAAGTAGAACATCTGTTGAAAGAAAAACAGGATCATCAGATGCAGCTTCACAGCAGATGGACAGGTAATCAGAATGCGTACAAGAATCTGAAACAATATTTTTTTTCGCAGGAAGCTCTGCGAAAAGAATATGAGGTACTTTCCAACCTGAGCAAGACTGCAAATGGCAATTTGAGCGGCAGTGTGAAACTTGATTTTGAGACGTATGTACAGCGGACTTATTTCCGGCAGATCATTCAGGCGGCAAACCGCAGGCTGGCGCGGATGACATCAAATGAATTTATTTTACAGTGCAGGGAGATTCAGGATCTGAGCAGTCAGGGACAGGCCGGACTTGATCTGGATGTCTATGATCTGGTGACAGATTCTGTCAGAGATGTAAAGTCTCTCTCAGGAGGAGAATCCTTCATGGCAGCCTTATCAATGGCATTGGGACTTGCAGATATTATCCAGAATACAGCCGGAGCAGTGAGTCTGGAGACGATGTTTGTAGATGAAGGATTCGGATCTCTGGATGATGCATCAAGAGACCGTGCAATTCAGATTCTCAAAGAACTTGCAGGAGAGAAAGGACTGGTTGGAATCATTTCCCATGTAAATGAATTGAAAGAGCAGATTGACTGGAAATTAAATATTACAAAGACGGAGCATGGAAGTCAGGCAAAATGGGAAATCTAAAAGCATAAGGCAATAATAGGGACAGCTACGAAGAAGGACAGAATACAGGCAGGTGCGGAAAATGAAACAAAATGGAATGAGAGAAAGAAAAGGAAGGATTTCAAGATACGGAAGAAGGATGTTGGCAGTTCTGCTCAGCGCAGGGATGCTGCTGACAGAGACTCTTCCGGTATTCGGAACAGAAAATACGGAGGAAACGGCACGCCCACATCAGCTTTATTGCACAGTACTTGGAGACAGTATTGCGAAAGGTTACACTTGCGATAAATCCTGGATGGAGAATTATGGAAGTCTGGCAGCAAAGGAAATAGCATATAGCGAAGGGTGCAGATATATTTATCACAATTATGCAAGAACAGGTCTTGATACAGCAGGATTGAACGAAAAGTATTTGTCAAAGCAGGATGTGCAGACGAATCTTGCAAAAGCAGATGTTATTTTTATAACAATTGGTTCGAATGACCTGCTCAACGAATGTAAGCGTGTGGTTCAGGAAATCCTGAAGACAGATACAAAATTTAAAAGTGCGGATGAGGCACTTGCATCTTTGAAAGAGTCTGTAAAGAAGAATCCGCTGCTTGTGCTGAGTGCGATCAACGCGTTGAACAACTGGGATTATAATTCCTTTGAAAAAGAATGGATCCAGATGATGAAGACAGTAAATTCATTGAAAAAGGACGATGCAAAAGTGATCGTGACTACAATTTATAATCCGGCAGGAAATATGAAGCTTCCATCTACGCTGAATAAAATTGTAGAAGACATTATTGAAAATATGAACGCGATCATTGAAAAACGTGCGGGAAAATACGATTATGAAGTTGCGGATGTGTATCAGTCATCTGTGATATCTCATCTGCAGAAAGACGGAGTACATCCGGATTCTCAGGGGCAGCAGATCATTGCAGATCTGGTTTGTAAGGAATACGAAAAGTAAAAAAGAAGCATTCTTTGTGTTGGTTCTTATATGGAACAATGCAGAGAGTGCTTTGTTCGTTTTGCAAGAAATAGAACTGTCACATTTATAACACAAAACATTCACAGAATCCTGATACTTTTGAAAGGTCAAAAATCTCGGTTTGTCTGCATAGATATAGACTGGAAGAAATATAGGGAGGTAAGACTTTGATAGAAGTAAAGAATCTTGTGAAGAAGTATGGAAATCATACAGCAGTAGATCATTTAAACTTCACAATAGAGGAAGGGCATGTCTACGGCTTTCTTGGACCGAATGGGGCGGGGAAATCAACAACGATGAATATTATGACAGGATACCTCGGTGCTACCGAAGGAGAAGTACTGATTAATGGACATGATATTCTGAAAGAACCTGAGGAGGCGAAAAAGCAGATTGGTTATCTGCCGGAATTGCCACCGTTGTATATGGAGATGACAGTTCGTGAATATCTGGAATTTGTAGCGGAGTTGAAAGGAATCGCTAAGAATAAAAGAGAAGAGTCTATCAATGAAGTAGAGAAGATGGTGAAGATCTGGGAAGTGGAAAACCGTCTGATCAGGAATCTGTCGAAAGGATACCGTCAGAGAGTCGGACTGGCACAGGCAGTGCTTGGATTTCCGGAGATCATTATTCTTGATGAACCAAGTGTCGGACTTGATCCAAAACAGATCATAGAGATCCGTGAACTGATCCGTCAGCTTGCGAAGAAACATACGGTGATCCTGAGTTCTCATATTCTGGCGGAAGTCCGTGAAGTCTGCGATTATATTTTGATCATTTCCAAAGGAAAACTGGTCGCAAGTGACACACCGGAGAATCTGGAACGGAATCTGGGAGATTCTGATCTGATTGAGATTGAGACGAAAGCAAGCCCGGACGAAGTTCGAAGAATTCTTGAGACAGTAGATGGAATTCGAAACATTTCTACAAAGCATCTGGAAAATGGAATCACATGGGCTCAGATTCAGGAGAAGAAAAATACGGATATACGTGAGAAAGTATTTCAGGCATTTGCACAGAATCATCAGCCACTGCTGAAACTGAATCCGCTGCAGGTAAGTCTTGAAGATGTCTTTATGGAACTGACGCAGAGCGACAGGGCAGCAGAAGAATATGCAGAAAAGGCGAAGAAGAAGGAAACGGAGGACATGAAAGATGCTGGCGATTTATAAAAGAGAAGTACGCTCCTATTTTCAGTCTATGGTGGGATGCGTGTTTGTTGCATTTCTTATTGCATTTACAGGAATCTACTTTATGGCATATAACCTGACAGCCGGATATCCATACTTTTCCTATACGCTTTCAGGTACACTGATCGTATTTATCGTAGGGATTCCGCTGATCACGATGCGCAGTTTTTCAGAAGAGCGTAAAAATAAGACGGATCAGCTGCTTCTGACAGCTCCGGTCAGTCTGTGGAAGGTTGTGCTTGGAAAATATCTTGCAATGGTAACGGTAATTGGAATCCCGAATGTGATCTTCTGTGCGTTCCCATTAATCATTAAAGCACAGGGAACTGCATATCTGAAAGTAGATTACATATCCATCGGGGTATTCTTCCTGTTGGGTTGTGTATATGCGGCAATCGGCATGTTCCTGTCTGCTCTGACGGAAAGTCAGATGATCGCATTTATCAGTACATTTGGTATTCTGCTTATCTTGTATCTTTGGAATGGAATTCTTTCCATGCTTCCAAGCAGTGCAGTCAGCGGATTGGTCGGTGTGCTTATTATTCTGACTCTGATTGTTGTTTATATTTATCAGATGACAGGAAATATAGTGATTGCCGGTGTGATCGAAGCAGTTGGTGTGATCGCCGGTGTGGTCGTGTACTTTGTGAAATCAAGTCTTTATGAAAATCTGCTGACAAAGATGCTTGGAAGACTGGCACTTGCAGATGTATTTACGGATATCACTTCGAACAGTATTGTAGATATAACAGGAATCGCGCTGTATCTTTCACTGATCGTAGTCTTTGTGTTCCTGACAGTACAGGCAATCCAGAAGAGACGTTGGAATTAGGAGGGCATGAAAGTGGATAGAAGAAAGAAAACAACAGGAAAGATCAAAGGGATGTTCCACACCTCCGGTACAAAGCACGGATCTTACAGTGTGGGGCTGACAGTACTTGTAATCGCGATTGTTATTGTGTTCAATCTGGTGATCGGACAGATTCCGGAAGCTTATCGCAATCTGGATATGAGCAGTACAAAGATTTATGAAATTTCAGATACAACAAAGGATCTGCTGAGCGGATTGAATGATAAAGTCGATATGAAAGTTCTTGCGGTAAAGAAAGACACGGATGACAGGATTAAGACATTTATCAGTAAATATGCAGCACTTTCAGATAAAATCAATGTTGAGTGGATCGATCCGGTTCTGCATCCGTCAGCATTGACAGAGTATAATGCATCCGAAAATACAATCGTTGTATCTTGTGAAGCAACAGGAAAGACAACAACTATTTCTTTTGACAAGATTCTTGTTATGGATATGTCTTCCTATTATTCAGGAAATGCATCTTATTCAGAATTTGACGGAGATGGCCAGTTGACAAGTGCGGTGAATTATGTGACAAGTGATGTGCAGAAGACAATCTATAAAGTAAGCGGGCATGGAGAGGCGGAACTGTCATCTACAGTTACAGATTTGATGAGTAAAAATAATTACACGCTGACAGAACTGAACCTTCTGATGGCAGATTCCATTCCGGATGATTGTGATCTTCTGCTTATGAATGCACCGACGAATGACCTTTCAGAAAATGAAGTGACACTTCTGACAAATTATCTGGCAGCAGGTGGAAAAGTAATGTGTCTGCTTGGAGATACCTCTCTGACGGATTTCCAAAATCTTGCAAGTGTGCTGAAGGTGTATGGAATTGAAGGTGTGGATGGTTATATTGCGGATCCGACAAGATGTTATCAGAACCAGCCATATTATATCTTCCCACAGTTGAATGTATCCGGTGATCTTGCGAACGGAATCAGTTCTCAGATGGTGCTTTTGACGAATGCACATGGAATGACATTGACAGATCCGACACGAGATACGATAACAACAAGTGCATTTATGGAGACATCGGAAAATGGATACGCAGTAACAGAGTCCGAACAGAAACAGGGAACGTATGAACTTGGAGTTGTCGCAACAGAGAAAATTTCTTCGGGAGATGCTTCTTCTTCGGATAGTTCAGATGCCGAGGCAACAGATACAACAACTGATGATAGTGAAAGTACGGAAGATTCTGAGGAAAGCAGTACAACAGAAGCCCGTTTGACGGTGATCTCCGCAGGAAGTCTGATCGATCAGAATATTACAGATGCATTTTCACAGCTTGAGAATACACAGATCTTTATGAATGCAGTAAGTGCAAACTTTGACGGAGTACAGAATCTGTCCATCGAGGCAAAGAGTCTTGGAACAGAGTATAATACGATACAGCATGCCGGTCTGTTCAGCCTTCTTGTAATCTTTGGAATCCCGGCAGTGATTCTGATCGCCGGATTCAGCGTATGGTTCAGAAGAAGAAAAGCTTAAGGAGGAAGAAAATTAGAATGAAGAAAAAGAAAGGGCCATTGATTCTGATCGGTGTTCTGGTGTTGCTCCTTATCCTCTATTTTGCCTTAAGCACATGGAATAAGAAGCAGGATTCCCAGGAAGAAGAAACGGTGAAAGTGACAGACCTGAAGACCTCAGAGATTACCGGGGTGAAATATGATCTTGGTACGGGTGAAATGAATTTTGAGAAAGACGGAGATACCTGGTACTATACCACAGATAAAGATTTTCCATTGCGTCAGAGTTATCCGAAGACAGTAGCTGATGCTATGGGACAGTTGAGTGCGGATCGAGAACTTGAGGATGCGGATGCGCTGGAAGAATATGGATTAGATCATCCGACTTATACAGTTACACTGACAGATGAAGATGGAACTGTGACAACAATCAAGGTTGGGAATGCGACCGGAAATGATTACTATGCGACAGTGGACGATACGGAAAAGGTTTATACAATTCCGGCAACTTCATTGGATGATATCCAGACAGAACTGGATCAGATTGCTCAGCTGGATACTTATCCAAGTATCGGAAGTGGAAATCTGAAAAAAGAAGTGATCACACAGAACAGTGAGACAACAACCTATGATTCCGAAAATGAGGATCAGGCAGAAGATGTTGCGGCAGTAGCCGGAGGACTTGGTGCTGTGAAGCTGTCAGAGGCGGCGGATTATTCTGTAGATGATGCGGATCTTGCAGGGTATGGTCTGGATGATACTTCCAGAATTACAGTAGAAGTTACTTATACAAGCGATGATGAAGATCAGACAATGATGCTTTACATCGGAGGAGAAAATGGAAGTGGAGACAGATATGTCATGATAAATGATTCTAGAATTGTTTATCTGATTTCTGATGAAATCTGCAAAAATATTTTGAATCAATAAAGAATGGTAATCGTTCAGAGGAAAGTGAAAAATTCGGTATATTTCCTCCGGGCGGTTACCACATTTTATATTTATTTAATTGACTTTTATTCGAAAACAGCGCAGAATAAAGCACATATCGTTTTTATAGAAAATGCATAGCATTTTGGAGGTTGGCTCTGAACAGTTAGAGATAATATAATTGGCGAGATGCACAGCAGAGAAGTATGGGCAGTAAAAATGTGCATGAGCAGATTTATCAAGAAAGAAGGATTTGTATGAAAGAAAAATTTTTACGTTTTATGCAGGGCAGATATGGCGTGGATCAGTTTTCTAAAGGTCTGCTCATTGCCGGACTGGTAGTAGTACTCTTGTCCTCATTTTTTGCAGGAGGAAGGGCAGGATCATTATTCTATTTACTTGGATGGATATTGATCATTTATTGTTATTTTCGTATATTCTCCAAAAATGTATCTAAACGATATGCGGAAAATCAGAAGTATCTTGCAAAGACATACAAGATTAGGACTTATATTCAGCAGCAGAAGAACAGTCTGGCGCAAAGAAAGGTATATCATATTTATAAATGTCCGGGGTGTAAACAGAAGATTCGTATTCCGAAAGGGAAAGGAAAGATTGAGATCCGATGCCCGAAGTGTGGAACAACATTTATTAAGAAGAGTTGACAGGTTTACTGGAGACGAGCAATCTGTTATGATATTCAAGTGTTGCTGGTCGCACATCGTGTGAACAGTAACTGTTTGTTAGAATAAAGGCAAGAGAAAGAACGAGGAAATAGGAAGGATGTCAGATCCATACAGTATATTAGGTGTAGACAGAAATGCTACGGATGAGGATGTGAAGAGGGCTTATCGAAAGCTGAGCAGACAATATCATCCGGATGCGAATATCAATAATCCGAAGAAAGATGAGGCTGAGGCGAAGTTTAAGGAAGTGCAGCAGGCTTATCAGCAGATTATGGATGAACGCGAAAAAGGATATACTTCCGGATATGGTTCAAGTGATGGTTCAGGTTATGGAGGTTACGACCCGTTTGGAGGATTCGGCGGTTTTGGTTCTTATGGATATGGTTCAGCAGGAAGTATGGGCGGAACTTCCGGGATGAGTGAGGAAGATGCACATCTGAATGCGGCAGCTAATTACATACGAAGTGGACATTATAAAGAGGCTCTTAACGTACTTGACGGAATCAGTCAGCATAGTGCAAGATGGTATTTCTACAGCGCATCGGCGAATTCCGGATTAGGAAATAACGTGACTGCATTGGAACATGCGAGAGAAGCAGTTCGTCTGGAACCACAGAATATGCAGTATCAGATGTTACTTCAACAGCTGGAAGGTGGCGGAAACTGGTATCAGACAAGACAGACAATGTACGGATATCCGGGAACCTATAATAGTAGCTGGTGTGTGAAACTATGTATTGCCAATCTGATGTGCAATATTTGCTGTAACAGTGGCGGACTGTGCCTGGGAGGCGGTCCGGGCGGCGGAACATTTATGTAAGAGGAATAGAAGAGGAGAACCGAGAATGTTAACACAGTTTTCGAGAACAGAACTGCTTTTAGGTAAGGAAGCAATGAACAAGCTGGAAGATGCCCGCGTTGCAGTATTTGGTATCGGTGGTGTCGGTGGCTATGTCTGTGAGGCACTTGTAAGAAGTGGTGTAGGAAAATTTGACTTGATCGATGATGATAAAGTGTGTCTGACGAACTTGAATCGTCAGATCATTGCAACGAGAAAAACAGTTGGAAAATATAAAACAGATGTGATGAAAGACAGAATTCTGGAGATTAATCCGAAGGCAGAGGTGAATATTCACAATTGCTTTTTTTTGCCAGATACTGCAGATGAATTCCCTTTTGAAGAATATGATTATGTTGTGGATGCAGTAGATACTGTGACGGCTAAGATTGCGCTTGTCATGAAGTGTAAAGAACTGAATGTGCCGATCATCAGCAGTATGGGGGCGGGGAATAAGCTGGATGCAAGTGCCTTTCGCGTGGCGGATATCTATAAGACGAAGGTGTGTCCGCTGGCAAAGGTAATGCGCCGTGAATTGAAGAAGCGCGGTGTGAAGAAGCTGAAGGTAGTTTATTCAGAAGAACAGCCAACCCGGCCGTTGGAAGATATGTCTATCAGTTGTCGTACAAACTGTATTTGTCCGCCGGGAGCAGAACATAAATGTACCGAGCGCCGGGATATTCCCGGAAGTGTTGCGTTTGTACCATCTGTAGCCGGTCTGATCATTGCGGGAGAAGTTGTAAAAGATCTGGCAGGAATTAAGAAAAAATAGGATAACGGGGGAGAAAATGGGTATTTCAATAGAAGAACTCCGCAAGCTGGAGAAAGATAGTTATCAGATCTTGGATATCAGAAATGAGACAGAGATTTCACATGGAGCAATTCCGGGAGCGATTGCGGTTGCGGAAGATGCAATTGATGGGCATCCGGAGATCGATTTTACAAAGAAACTGGTCATCTGCTGCAGCAGAGGAGAGCATAGCGTGGAAGTGGCAGAGACACTGGAAGAAAAAGGTGTTGATGCAGTCAGTCTGAACGGCGGATATATTGCCTGGCTGATTGATACGATGAAGCAAAAAGAGGCGGAGGATGCGAAAGAAGAAGTGAACTTCGCAAAAGAGGTAGAGCAGAGTTTAAGGAAGAAGTTCAGAAAAAACATCTGGTGCAAGTTTACCAAGGCGATCAATGAGTATGAGCTGGTAAAACCGGGAGACAGAATTGCAGTTTGCATCTCCGGTGGAAAAGATTCCATGCTGATGGCAAAGCTTTTTCAGGAATTAAAGCGTCATAATAAATTTGATTTTGAAGTGAAATTCCTTGTGATGGATCCGGGATACAGCCCGGCGAACCGCCAGGTGATCGAGGAGAATGCAAGACGTCTAGAGATCCCGATTGAGATTTTTGAATCAGATATCTTTGAATCCGTCTATAATATTGAAAAGTCCCCATGTTACCTGTGCGCAAGAATGCGCCGCGGATATTTGTACAGTCATGCACAGAAGATGGGCTGCAACAAGATTGCACTGGGACATCATTATGATGATGTGATAGAGACAATCCTGATGGGAATGCTCTATTCGGCACAGGTACAGACGATGATGCCGAAGCTGCACAGCACAAACTTCGAGGGGATGGAGCTGATCCGTCCGCTGTATATGGTCCGTGAGGATGATATTAAAGCATGGAGAGATTATAATGATCTGCATTTCATTCAGTGTGCATGCAAGTTCACAGATACATGTACGACATGTAATAATGAGGAGAACCGTTCCAAGCGTATGGAGATCAAAGAACTGATCGCAACCCTGAAAAAGGTGAATCCATACGTGGAGGGGAATATTTTCAAGAGTGTTGAAAATGTAAATCTGGATACTGTAGTTGCGTATAAGTCAAAAGGTGAGAAGCATCACTTCCTTGACACTTACGATGAGAAGTTGGAAGAACAAGGTGAATGATACGGAACTGCGGATGTAAATGCAAAAGTAGCGGATATAAAAATGCTAAATTGAAAAATTAAGAAAGAGGCTTGACTTCTGTTTGTCCCCATGATACAATGTTTGGGCGAATGGAAGTAGGCTTTTTTTTTATGCCTAAAAATTGATGGCTCGCAACCATCAGCAACACGTAGGTGAATATATTAAAAGCGAGGTGGAAGTTGTGCGCACAAGAATTACTCTGGAATGTACGGAATGCAAGAACCGTAACTACAACATGACAAAGGATAAGAAGACTCATCCGGAACGCATGGAAACCAAGAAGTACTGCAGATTCTGCAAATCACACACACTGCACAAAGAGACAAAATAATTGTTGTCGAAAGGAAGTGGAATTATGGGTGAGAATACAAAAACTCAGAAAAAGAGCTGGTTCAAAGGACTTAAGGCAGAGTTCAATAAGATCGTTTGGCCAGACAAGAATACACTTGCTAAACAGACCACGGCAGTTGTTGCTGTCTCCGTAGTGCTTGGAGCGCTGATCTCAGTAGTTGATGCGCTTTTGAGATATGGAATTGACTTTTTAGTGAAATAGTTGACCGCAGCAGAAAGGTGATTTTATGTCAGAGGCAAAATGGTACGTCGTTCATACCTATTCAGGGTATGAGAACAAAGTAAAAGCAAACATTGACAAGACAATTGAGACTCGTCATCTGGAAGACCAGATTTTGGAAGTTCGTGTTCCACTTGAGGAAGTACCTGAGATACGTAATGGAGTGGAAAAGGTCGTACAGAGAAAGATGTTTCCTGGATATGTTATGATCCACATGATCATGAATGATGACACTTGGTATGTTGTAAGAAACACAAGAGGTGTTACAGGATTCGTCGGACCTGGATCCAAGCCGGTACCGCTTGATGAGAGTGAGATGGAGAACCTTGGAATCAAACAGGATGAGGTGATCCTTGATCTTGAGATCGGTGATGTTGTAACTGTACTTAGCGGTGCATGGGAAGGAACAGTTGGAGCTGTTCAGACAATCAACGAACAGAAGAAGAGTCTGACAATCAATGTTGAGCTGTTTGGCCGAGAAACTCCGGTTGAACTTGGTTTTTCAGAAGTGAAGAAAATGGATTAAAATTGCGTGGGAGGGATGAGAATCCCGCCAATACCACAAGGAGGTAATTGAAATGGCAAAAAAAGTAGAAGGATATATCAAATTACAGATTCCTGCTGGAAAGGCAACTCCGGCACCACCGGTTGGTCCTGCACTTGGACAGCACGGTGTAAACATCGTAGAATTTACAAAACAGTTCAATGCTAGAACAGCAGATCAGGGAGATCTTATCATCCCTGTAGTAATCACTGTTTACAATGACAGAAGCTTCAGCTTCATCACAAAGACACCACCGGCAGCAGTTCTTATTAAGAAAGCTTGTAAGATTCAGTCCGGTTCTGGTGTACCGAACAAGACAAAAGTTGCTACAATCACAAAAGCTCAGGTTAAAGAGATCGCTGAAATGAAGATGCCAGACCTGAACGCAGCTACAGTAGAGGCTGCTGAGAGCATGATCGCTGGAACATGCCGTTCCATGGGTGTAGTTGTAGAAGACTAATCCAGATTTTATAACGATTATATTGTAGGATACAATCAGCCGACCTTTTCCGGTGTCCTCGGGGGAGAGAGCGCTGAGAGTTCAATTGTTTAGTAAATTCATAAAGTGGGAGGGGCAAGTTCCCGCCAATACCACAAGGAGGTTATTGTAAAATGAAACGAGGAAAAAAATATATCGAAGCTGCAAAACTGATCGAAAGAGGAAATCTCTATGATCCTGCAGAAGCAGTAGCATTAGTAAAGAAATCAGCAACAGCAAAGTTTGACGAGACAATCGAGGCTCATATCAGAACAGGTTGTGACGGACGTCACGCTGATCAGCAGATCCGTGGTGCTGTAGTTCTTCCACACGGAACAGGTAAGAAGGTTCGCATCCTTGTGTTCGCTAAGGACGCTAAGGCTGAGGAAGCAAAAGCAGCAGGTGCTGACTTCGTTGGAGGAGACGAACTGATCCCGAAGATTCAGAACGAGGGATGGCTTGACTTCGACGTTGTAGTTGCTACACCGGATATGATGGGTGTTGTTGGACGTCTTGGACGTGTACTCGGACCTAAGGGACTTATGCCAAACCCGAAGGCTGGTACAGTAACAATGGACGTTACAAAAGCTATCAACGATATCAAAGCTGGTAAGATTGAGTACAGACTGGACAAGACAAACATTATCCATGTTCCGATCGGAAAAGCATCCTTTACAGAGGAGCAGTTAGCGGACAACTTCCAGACGCTTATCGATGCAATCAACAAGGTTAGACCAGCCGCTGTTAAAGGTCAGTACATGAAGAGTGTAACTCTTACATCTACAATGGGACCTGGCGTGAAGATTAACCCGGTTAAGCTTGCATAATAAAATGTAAAAGAGACAGTTGCGAGACTGTCATAGAGGAGGATCTGCTTTCGGCGGATCCTCTTTTGAAAAAGAAAAAAGAAAAAGATGAAAAATAGGCTTGACATATGGAAAATAACATGGTATTATAGCCTAGCAACTGCCGAAGACAGTAGGTGCTGAAAAGCGTAAGTTATGAACGCCTACCGAGGAAGAATGAATTTTTACATGCGTATGAATTTGTAGAACCTCCACGTCTTTGGACCTGGAGATTTTTTTAGTTTCAGCAGAGTGATCTGCTGGGAACTTTGGCAGTACACGAATAATATAAGGAGGTGTACCGAAAAGTGGCAAAGGTTGAAGTAAAACAGCCAATCGTTGACAAGATTGCAGAAGAGATTAAAGACGCTCAGTCAGTAGTTCTCGTTGACTACCGTGGACTTACAGTTGCTCAGGATACAGAGCTTCGTAAACAGCTTAGAGAAGCTGGTGTGATCTACAAAGTTTACAAGAACACAATGATGAAGAGAGCTTTCGAGGGTACTGAATTTGCAGCCCTTGATGACTGCCTGGAAGGACCAAGCGCTATTGCTATTTCTAAAGATGACGCAACAGCACCGGCAAGAATCCTTTACAAATTTGCACAGGATGCTCCGGCACTTGAACTTAAGGGTGGTGTAGTTGAAGGAACAGCATATGATGTAGCAGGTATTTCTGAACTTGCTAAGATCCCTTCAAGAGACGAACTGCTTTCCAAGTTGCTTGGAAGCTTACAGTCACCTATCACAAACTTTGCTCGTGTTATCAAACAGATCGCAGAGCAGGGGGGAGAAGCGGCTCCAGCAGAAGCAGCAGAGGAGACAGCAACAGACGCAGAGTAATATGCGTCAGCTGATCTGGATACAGACAGCATATATGAGCAGATGCTCATCTAATTAATTAAGAATGAAAAGAAAAATGGAGGATATTTAAAATGGCTAAATTGACAACAGCTGAAATGATCGAAGCGATCAAAGAGTTATCAGTATTAGAGTTAAACGAGCTTGTTAAAGCTTGTGAAGAAGAGTTCGGCGTATCTGCAGCAGCAGGCGTTGTAGTTGCAGCAGCAGCTGAGGGTGCAGGAGCAGCAGAGAAAGATGAGTTCGACGTAGAGCTTACATCCGCTGGAGCATCTAAAGTAAAAGTTATCAAGGCTGTTCGTGAGATCACAGGTCTTGGACTTAAAGAAGCTAAAGAGCTTGTAGACGGAGCTCCGAAGGTAGTTAAAGAGGCAGTTTCTAAAGCAGAGGCTGAGGAAATCAAAACTAAACTTGAAGAGCAGGGAGCAGAGGTTACTCTTAAATAATTTTCCTGAATATAAGTTTATTCCGACCGCAGAAGATGATATGCTTCTGCGGTCTTTTTGCGAAAGAGGCGTTAGAAATGGATGCAGTTGAGTTGACGAGAGAGCTGATTAAGATAGAAAGTACGGATCCAGGAAGCTGGGAAACCGAGATTGGTGAATATATCTGCGACTATTTGAAAGAGAGTGGAGCAGATACAGAGACTTACGAAGTAGAGCCGGGAAGAAAAATTGTAAAAGGTGTTGTGAAAGGTGCGAAAGCGCATCCGGCACTGGTATTTATCTGTCACATGGATACGGTTGTTAAGGGCGAAGGATGGACAAAGAATGCATTCGACGCAGAAGTTTCAGATGGGAAAATCTGGGGACGAGGAGCTTGTGATATGAAGTCAGGACTTGCAAGTGCGTTGACAGCATTTGCGGAGGTGGCAAAATCACAGAAAGAGAATGCTGAAGATATAGAAAAACTTCCGGGAACATTAGTCTTTATCGGAACTGTAGACGAGGAAGCAGATATGAAAGGGTCAGAAGCAGCAGTGCAACAAGGATGGATTCAGAAGGAAGACTGGGTTCTTGATATGGAGCCGACTTCCGGAATGATTCAGATGGCTCACAAAGGGAGAACCTGGTTTGAACTTAATGTGGAAGGTATTACTGCACATGCGAGTATGCCGGAGAAGGGGGCAGATGCAATCGCCGGAATCGCATTTATGATCGCAGAGATCCGAAAAGCGATGGCAAAAGTACCGACACATGAAGAACTTGGAAAGTCTACGGTTACATTTGGACAGATTTCCGGAGGATACAGTCCATATGTAGTATCAGATCACAGCATGGTGACGATAGATATGCGTCTTGTTCCGCCGATGAATACACAAGAGGCAGAAAAGATTGTTCGAAAAGCAATTGAAATTGGGGAAAATGCAGTTCCGGGTGTAAAGGGTTCTTATAAGATTACAGGTGACAGACCACCGGTGGAGACATACATGGAGTCAGGTCTTATGAAAGCTTTATCTGAATCAGTGAAAAAAGTTACTGGAAAAGATCCGGTTGTGTCAGCGTTCACGGGTTATACAGACACAGCAGTTGTGGCAGGTCTTTTGGGAAATCCGAATTGTATGTCTTATGGGCCGGGAAATCTTGCACAGGCTCATAAACCGGATGAGTATGTTGAAATTGCGGATATTGAGCGGTGCGTTCAGGTTTATCGTGAACTGATCTGTCTTTATGAAGATATGATATAGAAGTTATTTCTGAAAAAAAGATACTGTTCAAAAGGAAAAAGCTTAGAATAGTGGAAGATATAACATATCTTGAGAAAAAAGTCAAGAAAAATATAAGAATCATGTTGACAATAAAAAGAGCTTTGTGATATAGTAAAAAATGCGCTATTATGGAAAGGTATGCCATATAGTGACAGAGAATACTGTCGCAAGGCTCTTTTCATTTTTATATAACTGGAACTCGTAAAAGGCAGTTTATTGCCTGCAAAAACAATAAATGAGGAGTGAAACGTCAATGGAGAAAAACAGAATTCGTCCCATCAAAACCGGAAAAAGCTTCCGCATGAGCTATTCCAGGCAGCAAGAAGTATTGGAGATGCCTAACCTCATTGAAGTTCAGAAAGATTCCTATCAGTGGTTTCTTGACAAAGGACTGAAAGAGGTATTCGATGATATTTCCCCGATCGCAGATTACAATGGTCATCTGAGTCTGGAATTTGTGGATTTTACACTCTGCGAGGAAGATGCAAAATATACGATTGATGAGTGTAAAGAACGTGATGCAACTTATGCAGCACCTCTGAAAGTCAGAGTAAGGCTTTATAATAAGGAAACTGATGAGATTAACGAGCATGAGATCTTTATGGGAGATCTTCCGCTGATGACAAAGACAGGTACTTTTGTTATCAATGGTGCTGAGCGTGTTATCGTCAGCCAGCTTGTGCGTTCCCCGGGTATTTATTATGGAATCGCACATGATAAGTTCGGTAAGAAGCTTTATTCAGCAACTGTTATCCCGAACCGTGGAGCATGGCTGGAATATGAGACTGACTCCAATGACGTTTTCTATGTACGTGTAGACCGTACAAGAAAAGTGCCGATCACAGTTCTGATCCGTGCACTTGGAGTAGGTACAAATGCAGAGATCATTGAACTCTTTGGTGAAGAGCCAAAACTTCTTGCAAGTTTTGGAAAAGATACTTCTGAGAACTACCAGGAAGGTCTGTTAGAGCTCTATAAGAAGATCCGTCCGGGCGAGCCGCTGGCAGTAGACAGCGCAGAAAGCCTGATCACAAGCATGTTCTTTGATCCAAGACGTTATGATCTTGCCAAAGTTGGACGTTATAAGTTTAATAAAAAGCTTCTTCTTAAGAACCGTGTATCAGGACAGATCCTCGCTGAGGATGCTGTAAGTGCAATCACAGGTGAAGTTGTTGCTGAAAAGGGAACAAAGATTACTCGTGAGATCGCTGATATGATCCAGAATGCGGCAGTACCGTACATCTGGGTAGAGGGTGAAGAGACTTCCAGAAATATCAAGGTTCTTTCCAATATGATGGTTGACCTCCAGGCTGTTGTTGATATTGATCCGGCCGAGGTTGGCGTGACAGAACAGGTATATTATCCGGTTCTTGCAGGAATCATTGAAGAATCTGCAGGTGATGTAGATGAGATGAAGAGACTGATCAAGAGAGATCTTCATGATCTGATTCCGAAGCACATCACAAAAGAAGATATTTTTGCATCTATCAACTACAACATGCATCTTGAGTATGGCATGGGAAATGATGATGATATCGACCATCTGGGTAACAGACGTATCCGTGCGGTTGGAGAACTTCTTCAGAACCAGTACAGAATCGGTCTGTCCAGACTGGAAAGAGTTGTTCGTGAGAGAATGACAACACAGGATCAGGATGGTATTTCACCACAGTCCCTGATCAATATTAAGCCTGTAACAGCAGCAGTGAAGGAATTCTTCGGATCTTCCCAGCTGTCACAGTTCATGGATCAGAACAACCCGCTTGGAGAGCTGACACATAAGAGACGTCTCTCCGCACTTGGTCCTGGAGGTCTGTCAAGAGACCGTGCAGGATTCGAGGTCCGCGACGTTCACTACTCTCACTATGGAAGAATGTGTCCTATCGAGACTCCTGAAGGTCCTAACATCGGTCTGATCAACTCCCTTGCATGTTATGCGAGAATCAACGAGTATGGATTTATCGAGGCACCATACCGTAAAGTTGACAAGACAGATCCGATGAACCCGGTTGTTACAGATGAAGTTGTATATATGACTGCTGATGAAGAGGATAATTACCATGTAGCACAGGCGAATACACCTCTTGATGAAGAAGGTCATTTCATTAATAAGAACGTATCCGGTCGTTACCTTGAGGAAACACAGGACTACGAAAGAAATAAATTCGATTACATGGACGTATCACCTAAGATGGTGTTCTCCGTGGCTACAGCGTTGATTCCGTTCCTTCAGAACGATGATGCTAACCGTGCGCTGATGGGATCTAACATGCAGCGTCAGGCAGTACCGCTTCTTACAACAGAAGCTCCGGTAGTCGGAACAGGTATGGAAGTTAAGACAGCTGTTGACTCCGGTGTGGCTGAAGTTGCAGAGCAGGCTGGTGTGGTTGAAAGCTCTACATCTACAAGCATCACAATCAGACATGACGACGGAACAAAGAAAACATATAAACTGACAAAATTCCAGAGAAGTAACCAGAGCAACTGCTACAACCAGAGACCAATTGTTGACAAAGGTGAACGCGTTGAGGCAGGACAGGTTATCGCTGATGGACCGTCTACATCCGGTGGAGAGATGGCTCTTGGTAAGAACCCATTGATCGGATTCATGACATGGGAAGGTTACAACTACGAGGATGCTGTTCTCTTAAGTGAGAGACTGGTTCAGGATGATGTCTACACATCTGTTCATATTGAAGAATATGAAGCAGAAGCAAGAGATACAAAGCTCGGACCAGAAGAGATCACAAGAGACATCCCAGGTGTTGGTGATGATGCACTGAAAGATCTGGATGAGAGAGGAATCATCCGTATCGGTGCTGAGGTTCGTGCCGGAGATATCCTTGTCGGAAAAGTAACTCCAAAGGGAGAGACAGAGCTGACTGCTGAAGAGAGACTGCTTCGTGCAATCTTCGGTGAGAAAGCACGTGAGGTAAGAGATACATCTCTGAAAGTACCTCATGGAGAATATGGTATCGTAGTAGATGCCAAAGTATTTACAAGAGAAAACGGAGATGAGCTGTCACCTGGAGTAAATCAGGCAGTTCGTATTTATATCGCTCAGAAGAGAAAGATCTCCGTTGGTGATAAAATGGCCGGACGACATGGAAACAAGGGTGTTGTTTCCCGTGTACTTCCAGTAGAAGATATGCCATTCCTTCCGAATGGACGTCCTCTGGATATCGTGCTGAACCCACTGGGTGTGCCTTCTCGTATGAACATCGGACAGGTGCTCGAGATTCATCTGAGTCTTGCAGCAAAAGCACTTGGATTCAACGTATCAACTCCTGTATTCGCAGGTGCGAACGAGAACGATATCATGGATACACTGGATCTGGCAAATGATTATGTAAACCTTGAGTGGGATGAGTTCGAGAAGAAACATGGCGAAGAGCTTCGTCCGGAAGTTCTCCAGTTCCTGTCTGAGAACAGAGATCACAGAGAACTCTGGAAGGGTGTTCCGCTGTCAAGAGACGGTAAGGTTCGTCTTCGTGACGGACGTACAGGAGAGTACTTCGACAGCCCGGTAACAATCGGACACATGCATTATCTGAAACTGCATCATCTGGTAGACGACAAGATCCATGCTCGTTCTACTGGTCCTTACTCTCTCGTAACACAGCAGCCGCTGGGTGGAAAAGCTCAGTTCGGTGGACAGCGTTTCGGAGAGATGGAGGTATGGGCCCTGGAGGCTTATGGTGCATCTTATACACTGCAGGAGATCCTGACAGTGAAGTCTGACGACGTTGTAGGACGTGTGAAGACATATGAGGCAATTATTAAGGGAGAGAATATTCCTGAACCAGGAGTTCCTGAGTCATTTAAGGTTCTTCTTAAAGAGCTCCAGTCACTTGCTCTGGATGTCCGCGTACTGCGTGATGACAATACAGAGGTTAAGATCATGGAGAGCGTTGATTATGGTGAGACAGACCTGCGTCATATCATCGAAGGAGACAGAAAGTATCGTGATGAGAATGAATCTTTCGGAGATCATGGATTCACAGAGAAGGAGTTTGTCGGAGAAGAACTGGAAGATGTTGAACTGGACGAAGAGCCGGACGACAGCGATCTTGAGAACTTAAGTTTTGATGATGATGATTACCTGGGTGAGGAATAATAAGGAGGAGCCGTTTTTATGCCAAATAACAATGAACAACAATATGAACCGTTAACATTTGATGCGATTAAGATCGGCCTGGCTTCACCTGAAAAAATCCTGGAGTGGTCCAGAGGTGAGGTAACAAAGCCGGAGACCATCAACTACAGGACTTTGAAGCCGGAGAAGGACGGACTTTTCTGTGAGAGAATCTTCGGACCAAGCAAAGACTGGGAGTGTCACTGCGGTAAATACAAAAAGATCCGTTATAAGGGTGTTGTATGTGATCGCTGTGGTGTTGAGGTTACAAAGGCCAGTGTTCGTCGTGAGCGTATGGGACACATCGCTCTGGCAGCACCGGTATCCCATATCTGGTACTTCAAAGGAATTCCGAGCCGTATGGGTCTGATCCTTGACATTTCTCCAAGAACACTGGAGAGAGTACTTTACTTTGCTTCTTACATCGTGCTTGATAAGGGAGAGACAGATCTCTCTTACAAGCAGATTCTTTCAGAGGCAGAGTATCAGGAAGCAAAGGAAAAATGGGGAAGACATGCATTCCGTGTAGGTATGGGTGCTGAATCCATCAAAGAGCTTCTTGAGTCTATTGACCTTGAGAAAGAATATGCAGAACTTCAGGCAGGCTTGGAGAATGCAACAGGACAGAAGCGTGCGAGAATTGTAAAACGTCTGGAAGTTGTAGAAGCATTCCGTGAGTCCGGAAACAGACCGGAGTGGATGATCCTTACAGCTATCCCGGTTATTCCGCCGGATCTGCGTCCTATGGTACAGCTGGATGGAGGACGTTTTGCAACATCTGACCTGAATGATCTGTACAGAAGAATCATTAACAGAAATAACCGTCTGAGAAGACTCCTTGAACTGGGAGCACCAGATATTATCGTAAGAAACGAGAAGCGTATGCTTCAGGAAGCTGTTGATGCGCTGATCGATAACGGACGTCGTGGACGTCCGGTAACAGGACCTGGAAACAGAGCACTCAAGTCTCTGTCTGACATGCTGAAAGGTAAGTCCGGACGTTTCCGTCAGAACCTGCTTGGAAAACGTGTTGACTATTCAGGACGTTCTGTTATCGTCGTTGGACCAGAACTGAAGATCTATCAGTGTGGTCTGCCGAAAGAGATGGCAATCGAGCTGTTCAAGCCATTCGTTATGAAAGAGCTTGTAGCGAACGGAACAGCACACAATATCAAAAATGCAAAGAAAATGGTCGAGAGACTTCAGCCAGAGGTATGGGATGTGCTTGAAGAAGTAATCAAAGAGCATCCGGTTATGCTGAACCGTGCTCCTACTCTGCATAGACTTGGTATCCAGGCATTCGAGCCAATCCTTGTAGAAGGTAAGGCAATCAAGCTTCATCCACTGGTATGTACAGCTTACAATGCCGATTTCGATGGAGACCAGATGGCTGTCCATGTACCGCTGTCACAGGAAGCACAGGCAGAGTGCCGTTTCCTTCTTCTTTCACCAAACAACTTGCTGAAACCATCTGATGGTGGTCCGGTAGCCGTTCCTTCACAGGATATGGTACTTGGTATTTACTATCTGACTCAGCTTCGTCCTGGTGCAAAGGGAGAGGGTATGTTCTTTAAGAGCGTGAACGAGGCTATTCTTGCATACGAGAATGGATATATCACACTTCACTCACAGATTAAAGTACGTGTGACAAAGACTCTTGCAAATGGAGAAGAGAAGACAGGAACTATCGATGCAACACTTGGTCGTCTTCTGTTTAATGAGATCATTCCACAGGATCTTGGTTTTGTAGACCGTGAGGTTGAGGGAAATGAACTTAAGATGGAAATTGACTTCCATGTTGGTAAGAAACAGCTGAAGCAGATCCTTGAGAAAGTTATCAACACTCATGGAGCAACACAGACAGCAGAAGTTCTTGATGATGTTAAGGCAATCGGATACAAGTTCTCTACAAGAGCAGCTATGACAGTATCCATTTCCGATATGACTGTACCACCGCAGAAACCGCAGATGATGCAGGAAGCACAGGATACAGTAGACAAGATCACAAAGAACTATAAACGTGGTCTTATCACAGAGGAAGAGCGTTACAAAGAAGTTGTTGAGACATGGAAAGCAACTGATGATAAACTGACAGAGGCACTGCTGACAGGTCTTGATAAATACAATAACATCTTCATGATGGCAGATTCCGGAGCCCGTGGATCTGACAAGCAGATCAAACAGCTTGCAGGTATGCGTGGACTTATGGCTGATACAACAGGTCGTACGATCGAGTTGCCTATCAAGTCAAACTTCCGTGAAGGTCTTGACGTACTGGAATACTTCATGTCTGCCCATGGAGCTCGAAAAGGAATGGCCGATACAGCTCTTCGTACAGCCGATTCCGGTTACCTGACAAGACGTCTTGTAGACGTATCTCAGGAGCTTATCATTCACGATACAGATTGTGCAAAACCGGGTCAGCCGCTTCCGGGAATGTATGTATCTGCATTCATGGATGGAAATGAAGAGATTGAGAGCCTTCAGGATCGTATCACAGGAAGATTCGCTGCTGAAGATCTTAAAGATAAAGATGGAAATATCCTTGTAAAAGCAAACCATATGATTACACCTCGTCGTGCAGAGCGCGTGATGAAGAAAGGTGTTGATGAGAACGGAAATCCTCTTGAGCAGGTTAAGATCCGTACAATTCTTACATGTAAATGTAAGAACGGTGTATGCTCCAAATGTTATGGTGCAAACATGGCAACAGGTGAGGCCGTTCAGGTTGGTGAGGCAGTCGGAATCATGGCCGCTCAGTCAATCGGAGAGCCAGGTACACAGCTTACTATGCGTACATTCCATAATGGTGGAGTTGCCGGTGATGATATCACACAGGGTCTTCCTCGTGTCGAGGAGCTTTTCGAGGCAAGAAGACCGAAAGGACTTGCCATCATCACAGAGATCGCAGGACGTGCAACACTCAGTGATACAAAGAAGAAACGTGAGGTTATCGTTACAAACGAAGAGACAGGAGAATCCAAATCCTATCTTATTCCTTACGGATCACGTATCAAAGTACAGGACGGCGTTATGCTTGAAGCCGGAGATGAGCTTACAGAAGGTAGCGTAAATCCACATGATATCCTGAAAATCAAAGGACTTCGTGCAACACAGGATTACATGCTTCAGGAAGTACAGCGTGTATATCGTCTCCAGGGTGTTGAGATCAACGATAAGCATATCGAGGTTATCGTTCGTCAGATGCTGAAGAAGATC
>OIYW01000629.1_pt1 | contig 30895 bp, 29 predicted proteins | sample 1588351 | NCBI WGS metagenome assembly OIYW01 (sample SAMN03283268) | human gut metagenome | biome: human-associated habitat; material: feces | host: Homo sapiens | place: USA | collected 2013 | reverse complement strand
CAGCCGTGCGGTAAGGATGGCAGTTTTCTTTTTCATGCGGTTCTCCTTTCTGTCCTTTTTTCTGCATAGCGTCCTTGACCTTGCCCTTCAAAACTCCCCCTGCAGGGGGCTGGGGGGTGCCGGGCAGTGCCCGGCGAGTGCGGCCGGCGTATAGCCGGACGCTATGCTTGCCCTGCCTAAAGGCAGGTTTCTTCTGCTTTTTACACTACCGCTACCAGCCCCTATATGTCCAGCTTTTTATTCTTACATTTTTGTGACGATGCTCTTTGGTTACTAGGTCTTTATTTTTCAGCTTTCATCCTTTCAAAATTTTCCTCCGGTGGCTTTTTACCGCTGCTGCCCAAGCCTCCACAGAGGCCTTACACGCCTCCAACAGGGCCTATTTAGGGTCGCACTGGTGTCGTTCCCCTACCCCGTCCCCTGACCGGCCAAAAATCGCCACACAGGGGCGAGTTTGCTTTTTCTCCCCAGAACAGGCTTACCCCTCCCCCTAAAGGGGGAGGGGCGGGGTACCGTCTGTCTTTGGTTTGTTGGGTTTGCCCTGCTCGTTCAAAACCGGGCCACAGTGGCCCAACAGGGCCGGTCTAGGGCTTCGCTGGTGTCGTTCCCCTATCCGGCCCCCAAAATCGCATACAGGCCCACACAGGGCCGGGTTTGGTTTTGGCTTGCTGGCTGGCACTTCATAGAAGGACCCCTTTTAGAAATCCCGTGTAAGAAATCGAGCAGAAGAAAAAACACCCCTGCCCCTCTTTTGAAAAATCGTCCCGGTTAAGCTCACCACCCCGTACAAGCGTTTTTCAGAAATCATCGGGAGAAAATCCCTTTTCTTTGTTTATGCGGCGCAGATTTTGCGATGCCACAGGCGGGCCCCAGGACGTATGTTCCACGGTATTTTCGTACACAAACAGCGGACCCGGCCTTTCCATGGCCGGGTCCTCATGTATCACCTCATTCTTTGGCGGGGACGGCTCACCCCACCCCGTCTTGCTCCAATCTGTACGCCACGGCCTCTTGGATGGGCCGTATCGTGTACAGGAGCACACCGTTTTTTACTTTGCCGTCTCTTCCCTGGACGGTGGTCTTCTCTGTGTCGATGAGTCTCTTCTCCTCCAACCGGTGCACATACTTCCGGACCGTGTTGGGGCTCATCCCTGTGCATTGGCCGATTCGCTTAAAGCTGGGCCAGCATTGATACGTCTCCCGGTCCTCGCAGAATAAGAGGTAGGCGTACACCGCGATTTCCCCTTGGTCAAGCCCCAGCGTAAAGATCTCGTTGGGGAGGGTGAAATACCGTTTCTTCACGTCACGCCCCGGGAATGTCCCCCACGTTTTCAGCTTTCCGGCCTCGTGTTTCTTTCCACCCACTGGCGGAATTTCTCTTTCGGAACCACCATGCGGGTGCCGATTTTCAGGACGGGAAAGCCCTCGCTGTGGAGCAAGTCATACGCCCCGGCCTGGGAGATCCCCAATACCTGAGCCACCAGCTCCGCGTTCAAAAACAGCGGGAGGTCTTCATAGGATTTGTAAGCGGACTCTTTCAAAACACACCTCCTAGGTTTGGTTTACCACACCTGCGGTGAGCACATCGCGAAAGCGGCTACGCCGCCGGGCTTGAAGCAATCCAAAACCAAGCGGCCCGCGCTTTTCATAGGTGCAGTATCTTACCTTGATTGTACCGCCATGTTTTTGGCTATGTCAAGGAGGGTGTCAGTTTTGACAGGGGCACTAGAAAGCCATTTTTCGGGCGTAAGGAAAAATTTACAGTTTGTTCATTTATTACCACAGGATAGGAACCTGACGGCAGGAACGCCTGATATGTCAGCGTTTTTTCGGAAACGATCCCTGCGATTTACATCACACTTACTCCAAAAAACTACCATTAAGGAGCCCTGACAAAAAGCCTCAGGTCGGGCCGGTTCTGCCGGCCTGACCTGAGGCGTTCTATAACAAATAATATATTTTTGCTTACAATGGAGGAAGCAGAAGCCGGTCTATGTAGTGACACAAGATGGTTTACTGTTCTTCTCGACAAAAGCGGTACACTTCCGAATCTCGCCCTCGTTGTTTTCATCTGACTGATTATTGGATGAATAACGGTTATAAATTCTTTTTTAATAATTAACTAACCAAAGAGAATTATGTCCTATTATCACTGCTTTTTGACTGCTTCTGCATCAGTTCCGTAATATCAAGTATAGTAGATTGGCTTGGTTGGACTTGAAGCTTCTCAGCCGCATCCATAAGAGGTTCCACGTAACTATCAGCCGTTGATAATTGCAGTTCTTTCAATTTTTCAATATTTTCTAATTTTTTACTTAAGGCTTCTTGTTCTGCAATATTGGCTTCTGCTTCAAGTTTTCTTAATTCTATAGCCTTTTTCTTCCTCTCATACCCAGAATTAATTATATCTTTTATCGTTCCAATCAAAGAATTAGACTCAAAATTTCCAATCTTTCCACCAAATATCGCTATGAAAACGATTCCAATAGAAATAGGATTATCAATAAGCGTTTGTGCAATTTGTAATACTATATCTCCAGGAGAATGCAGAGTCGTTTTTACAGTTACTTTTTCTGGATGATTATTAGAAACTATTTTTGCAGAATTAAGCACAAAACTTGCCAGGTCGAGAACATTTATGTCATCTCGTTGGGTCACTCGAAATGTCATTGTTAAGCGACCTTTGTACAAAAACGTGTCAAAGCATCCGCTCAAAATTAGTTCCGCATATTCGTTCAAGTCACTGAGACTATGCCAATTCCGTGCCATGGCACTTTGGAGATATGGACTCATTGTGTCCTCTGCATTTAACACTCGAATAACAGATATTTTGCGACGTTTGATATAGGGACAAGCAAAAGAATCAAGATTTGGGTTCGCTTTTTCAATTTGTTTATGTATTTCCTTTTCAAGCTCTACGGTAAGATTAGGATCTGCAGACTCATAATATTCACCAATCTGTGCAAAAGCAACTCTTCGATTATCAACAAGGACAGCAATATCGCCCTCTTTCACCTGGTAGCAAAAACGCTCACATTTGTTAAGGGCAGTTCCAGGTTTGCTTTCATTGTAGACGTCCTTAATTTGTTTTTTTAAATGTTTACTCTGCGACGACGTCAAGGATATGCTCAGTGTAGATTTTTTTAAAAGATTCCATCCAATAGCAATAAACTCTTCTCGCAGAAATTCATCGAAGAAAAATCCCCGTTTTGCACGAACCATCCAAAAACTTGTGTTTTTATCAATAGAAGGTATGCTCGAAAAATATTCCAATATATCCATCGTTTCACCCCCAACTCTGGTCTTTATAATTCTTTCACCAACTCCACAAACTGGCTCATGCTCACGGCACCTGGCAGGAGGTTATCTCCATCTCGGAACACCATATAGTAGCGGTACTGATTTCCGGCAGCGTGTCTCCAGGCCTCACCTAGTGCAATTTTCTTCCGGCTCTCATCGTTTGTCAGGTGTTTACCTTTTGGCTCCACCAGAATGATTTTCCCGCTGTGCGTCATCACAATAAAATCCGGGTAATGATTGATAAAACCATTGATACGGAATTCTCGCTTAGATATATTTCTGTGCCACCACTTGACATTGGACAGGGCGGTCAACTCTCTGACCAGGGCCGACTCCAGCTTGTCCATGTTACCTTCTTCCGCCTGATACAAGGAACCGCCGTAAATATTTGTGCTGGTAGTGGGGTGAATGTACATGGGCAGGCGGTAGGACGGTTTGCAGACGATTCGCTCGGTCTCCAGCCAGTGTTTGAACGTCTCCTGGTAGTGTTGAGTCAGCAGAGAGTCGATCTTGTCCTTGATCTTTGCCGCATAGCCCAGAGAGGCCTTTTCCATGCCTGCTAATTGATCTTTGTCCATATCGCCCACAATGCGGTCAATATAGCTTCTCAGCTCGGCAGCGTCCACCATGTTCAATTTGTTGAGCTGGTGGAACATTAGATCCTTGCACCTGTTAATCCGGCTCTCCGGGGGCAAGGAGTTGAAGTGCTCCTTAAAATATCGCTGGTCTGCCTCGTTCATTTTAAATGCTCTGGGCAAGCCACCCTCCTTTTCCCGCACGTCTATCTCCGCAATTTCGTCATCGGCGGCGGAAAAGTCAATGTCATAGGCCTTCCCTTTCAGGGTGAAGTCCTCGGCAAGCTGGTCTTTCTCCAGCAATTCAAATACCCCATCGCTAAACAGGGAGGCCGGGACGACCTGGAAAAACTGCGGAATCATCAATGTCTCAATATCCTGCTGAAATTCCGGTTTTACTTTGAATGTAGTCACTTGCTCCCGCACCTCCCAGGCAAAATCCTGCATATAGGGGTCCCCTGCGGTTTGGCTTACCGCAGCGTTGTACTCCTGTCCGGCACGCTCCGCTTGTTCCAGCATAGCGCTACCCTTGGTTACGGCCTCGACTGGACCCGTCTCTGTCTGGCGGCGCTCCAGCTCCTGGACGACAGCTTGAGGATCAAAGTCCAGGAACTCCTCTGTGTCGTTGGATTCCTCGGGAATCGACTGCGGGATCTTCAACTGCTCCGGCGTGGGTTCCGGCTCCTTGGGCGCAACAGGGTCGGAGAGGCGGTAGTCCTTATCGCTGAAACCGGCGCTGTTCAATCCCTGGATGATCCTCTTCACGGTCTGGTCAAAGTCGTTGGAGGAGGTCAGCACATAGGACATATTCAACGCCGGGCGGCTGTGCTGGGTGGTGTGAGGAAGCCGCAGGATACGCCCCAGAATCTGTTCCACATCCACCTGGCTGGTCTTATTGGCAAGGGAGGCCAGAATATAGGCAAAGGGGCAGTCCCAGCCCTCTTTCAGTGCGTTGACCGTGATAATGTATCGGATGGGGCAGTCGGGGGAAAGCAGGTCCCGGTTTTTCAGCTCGTTGACGTCGGCGGTGCGAATGGCGATTTGCTCAGCGGGGATGCCGGTCTCCACCAGCTTGTCCCGCAGTTTTTCAAAGGTGGTGCTCTCCTCCTTGCCCCTGGGCTGGGCCTGGAACAGCACAATGGGGCGGATATACTGCTCAGACTGCTCCGGCCTGGACTGGGCCAGTTCCTCCAGCCGGTTTCTCAGGTCGATGGCGTCGGTCAGTACTTCGCCCTGGTTGTCCCGGTTGTAGACGATCACCGGCAGCTTCACCATGTTTTCCTTTTTCAGTTGCACGGCGTCCACGTAGGAGATGATGTTGCTCTCCTTTTTCGGTGTGGCGGTCAAGTCTAACACGAAACAGGGGTTGAAGTTTTTCAGCATTTCCAGGCTCAGTTCCGAGCGGGCGTGGTGACTTTCATCCACGATCACCAGGGCAGAGAGCTGGTTGATGATCTGAAACAGGGCGGTCTCGTCCGCCTTTTCAATGGGAAATTCCGGCTTGCCCAGCGCCTTGGAGAAGGGCTCCAGGTTGCTGTTCTCCTGGTAGGCTTTCAGCCCCTCTTTGCCCCGGCCCCGGAAGGAGTCATAGGACAGAACCATGACGGAAAGCTGTTCCGTCACGGCGGTGGGGTTAAAATTCTGCCCGTTGAGCAGCTCCTGCTTGGTGTAGACCTCCACCCGACTGCCAAAATCGGCATTGATCTTCTGGCGGTAGTCGTGGGACGGATCTTTCAACGCCTTCACCGTCTGGGAGAGGATGGCGTCCGAGGGCACCAGCCATACCACCGCTTTCGTCTTGGTAAAGGGCAGGGCGTCAAAGATAGGCCGGATGGCGTTACAGGCCAGAAAGGTCTTCCCGCCGCCGGTGGGCACTTTGAAGCAGAGGTTGGGCACCCCAGGCATGATGTCCTGATACTGCCCCAAGGAGGGGGCACTTTTCTCCTGCCAGAAAAAGCGGAAGGCAGCGGCATAGTCCCGGGTCTCATTCAAAAGCTGCAGATAGCGATTTAAGTCCGCAATGACTTTCTTCTGATATGCTTTCAACTCCATTGTGTGCCACCTCCTTATCTTGGAATTTCAGTGGGCAAATATTTTTCAACAGCCTTTACTATTTCATTGCGAAGATTTCCATTAAGCAAAGCCAGAATTGTGCTGCAATATTCCTTATCATTTAAACCAAAGAAATGCCCAATGGAGCTGATTAGTCCTTTCTCATTAAACACACGCAAAACACCTGCCTAATCTGCCCTATCTAAATCTCTAAATTTTGATTCCTGCTCGGATTTTGTTTCTTCGTAGTCAATTGTCTGTAATGCAGCGTTTAAACTGGCCTTGGCCTCATCATCGGTTTTCTTAGACAATTCGATAGAGGACAATTGGTACTTCAAGTGTGCAACTACACTTTGGCAAATTTGTTTATCAATTTGCTTTGCAAATCTGACATTAACAATGTAATCTTTTATGCTTGCAAAAACTTCATCTGGATCCCGTCCCAGATGTGTAGCAAACAACCGTATCAATTCTTCCACCAAGAAAAGGTTTTCCACCTCCGCAACATCGAGCGTATATATGAATTCTGTTTTGTATTTGTTAATTTCATAGTCAGAGCGGTAATCACGGTCAATAAGTCCATATACTTCGCAATGGTGCAGTGTAGAATTATTTCGGAAGGCTTTTGTTCGTGCAATCACTTGAGTACAGCTGCCGCAAGCAATTACATAATAATCCGGGTATAGGATCGTATATAGTTGTGTATCGTAGCTGCTCTTTTCTCCCTCGACAAACAGTACATTTTTTCTGCTTCCTAAAATATCAAAGAGAAGTTCCTCCGGAAGTTCATTATCTAGAATTTTTTCCAACTTCCAGTGAGTTCCGTCAAACTCTTTGATCCAGATTTTATCAGATGGCCCGTGAGCTGCAGCAAATTGTGTATCATGGGTAATGTAAATGAAGAAACAGTCTGGTCTATATTTTTCGAGAGCAGACCATAAACGGTTCATAATCGAACGGTGAAGGTGCACCTCAGGTTCATCAACAATAAGGGTTTTATTTTTCGGAACACAAAGTACCTGTGCAACTAAGTATAGGACAGCACGTTCTCCATCACTCATTTGAGTCGAACTATATGAAATTAAATCATCACCATGGGCCAGAAGTGCAGAGAACTTTGCGTCTTCTACTTTTAGTTGTCGCTGAGGAAACACTTCGTCCCATACCAGAATCAATCTGTCAATTGCAGTAAGGGGTGGAGTTGGGATTTTTGAATGATTTTTAATTGCATTTTTATATTGATTTACGAATTTCTCGTTATCATTATTCTTTAGTGCAATTAATGCTGCTAAGACATTATCAAAGTCATCTATAAGCCTTGTTGTGTATTCTTTTCCCCAGTTCCACCGATACCCTTTGCCCTTTTGGTTTGCTTTATTATCTGTCCCATAAAAAACAAAATCCTCTGCCTGGGAATAGCTCTTTAGCGGCACATTTTCTTGGAAGTTTAAATTTCTTTGAGCACCGATTCGATGCACATCCTCCATATTTTGCTGCTCGATCCATGCCCCTAATTTGCTTTTTCCAGACCCATTTGCACCTATAATAATGAGCGAGTTAGAACTCGTTCCATATTCTTGCTTATTACCATTTTCGTCCGGCAGATAATATTGAAAGGCCATGCCAAGCCCACCTCCCTCACAGTCTGCTGATGTCTCTGGGGATCTTCTTGAACACGATCCCCATCTGGGCCAGCTTGTCCGCCCCGATGGAGCAGCGGTCGGCGTAGATGACCGTACTGCCGCTCTTCTCCGTAATCGTTGACAAGAACGGATAGTCCAGTACCGTCACTTGCTCCGGCTCGTAGTAGAAATAATAGCCGGTGTCGTTGCAGGTCCCCAGATAATAGGGGTTCTCCCCCGTGGCCGGGGCATAGGGTGCCCGGGTCTCCATGAACCAGACATACTCCCGGATCTTCTCGGGGCCCACGGACTCGTTGAGGCAGTCACCGATCAGCAGCGGCTCCCCGAGGTCGTAGAAGCTGAAACTGCCGCCGGTGCCCTCCACCGCTTTTTTGCCCTCGCCGTAGCCCTGGATCACCCGCTTCACCCGCTCGGCGGTGATGCTGTCGGCGTAGTCCATCATCTCCACCAGAATGAATTTGCGGTGGCCGCCGTCGGCTTTGTTCATGTTGAGGACGGCGTGGGCAGTGGTGCCGGAACCGGCGAAAGAGTCGAGAATGAGGGTATCTTTATCCCCGGCAATGGTAAGTACAAACTCTAATAACCGGCGGGGTTTGGGCGTATCAAAAGTCGCTTTCCCATCAAAGATAGCAAGCATTTCTTTTTTCGCCTCGTCTGTATGGCCGACTTCAGAATATGGCCAAAAATTAGTTGGCACACGACCACCGAGATTTTCCAAGTAAGTTTTGCGTCGAATGCCTCCTTTTCCGCCCTTTGTAAAGTAAAACTTAGGCCAGCGTCCACGTTTATAAATGGCTTCTGCTTGTTTTGAGGATTCCTCTAAAGATTTAGAAAGCACGATAGCCTGTACACCCTCTCTGACCTCGGACTCCGGGACACCGCAGACGGCAGCTCGTTCATGTGCATCATTCAAATCCCGGAGTTCATAATCACACCAGCCAAGCATATATTCAAGCATCTGGGCCTGCTCAAATGTCCAACATCTCCCGCTACTCGGATAAATCAATTTCCCTGTAAATGGATGTTGAATTGCATATACCATTCCTTGATGTGTCGCTGCACCTGGTGCAAATGGGTTATCGCTTGCCCAGGGTTTTATATCATTATCAGGGTTTTTATATATGGAGTCCATCTCCACTGTGCGAGGAAGTTTATTTGGGGTCCAGTCAGGGTGTTTGCTGTAAACAAGAATGTGCTCCACCTCGTTGACAATCCCTTTGGAGTCGTTCCGTGTGGAGTAAGTCCGCTGCCATGAAATATTAGATACAAAGCAGTTGCAACCGAAAATCTCGTCACAGCTCAGTTTCAGATTGGCATACTCTGTATCATCAATGCTGATAAAAATGGCTCCATCCTCCGCCAGCAGCTTTTGCAGCAGTTTCAGCCGGGGGTACATCATGCACAGCCACTTGTCGTGGCGGGTCAGGTCCTCGCCCTCTTTGCCTACCACTTCGCCCAGCCACTTTTTGATCCTGGGGTCGTTTACATTGTCGTTATACACCCAGCCCTCGTTGCCGGTGTTATAGGGTGGATCGATGTAGATGCACTTCACCCGGCCCTCATACCGGGGCAGCAGGGCTTTCAACGCTTCCAGGTTGTCGCCCCGGATGATCATGTTCTCACTGCCGTTGTCCTCGGCGTGCTGTCCGGCTTCATCATAGCTGTACTGGCGCTCCAACACCCGGAAGGGCACCTCCTGGTGGTGGTTGATGACTTTATCTTTTCCGATCCATTCAAGGGTGGGCATAGCTCGTTCCTCCCAAAACACACTCACAGCCGGGTGCTCATACCGTAATCCAGCTCCAGCAAAGCCGCACCCCGTGACAGATTTCGACGTTTTCTCTATTTTATCAAACTAATTGGGAAATGTCTATAATCCTCTCACCAAACCCACAAGATATGGTGGTTTTCCGCCTCTCCAGCGGTTTTTCCTGCCTCCCCTTCCCTACTCCGTGTTTTTTCCCTTTTCTTTGTTTAGCGGCGCAATTTTTGCGCTGCGGGAGTTGACCCACTCTCTGACCCATACCCTGACCCAGAACCGTGCACCAACCAGTGGAACAGCCACCCCTATGGGGGGCAATCCCCGCCAAAACCGCCAACCAACACCCCCGCATAGGGCCCAACAGGGCTGTATGTCTCGACTAACCACCCCTCATAACCCGAAGGTCGTAGGTTCAAATCCTGCCCCCGCAACCAAAGACCCCAGGTTTTGTTACCTGGGGTTTTCTTTCGTTTTTTGTTGGACATCACCAACATTTACCGTCTCCATTTCGGCAGTTGCTGTGCAACCAGCACTGTTTTTCTTCAAAACGGACAGCAAAGAACCACCCCAGAGCTTCTCGGCTCCGGGGTAGTTTTTCCTCCTGACCCATATCTGACCCATACCGCTGCCCCCTGGGTTTGGGTCAAACTCTGGAGCGGATACCACCGCATACCAGCTCTTGGAATGTTCCTCACAACAGCTGCTGGCCAAGCACCCCATCCATCTTCTTGGCCGCCTCCCGCTGGGCGGTGGTGGTGACGTGGGCGTAAGTGTCCAGGGTAAACCCTGCGCTGAAGTGGCCCAGAATGGAAGAGACGGTTTTCACGTCTACCCCGTTTTGCAGGGCCAGGGTAGCGAAGGTGTGGCGCAGGTCATGGAACCGCACATAGGGCAGCCCCGCCCGTTTCAGCACCCGGCGGAGCATATTCCGCACGCTGTCTGGGCTAATAGGCCCGCCGTTGGGAGACGGGAACACATACTCGCTGTGGGTTTTCTCTTGCTGGCTTTGCAGCACAGCCAGGGCCTGTTCTCCCAGGGGGATCACCCGGTAGGCGTTCTTGGTTTTCAACGGGGCCTCCACCACTTTCCCGTTGATCCGGGAGATTTGCCTTCTCACCGTGATGGTGCCCTGGTTGAAATCTACATCTTGCCACTTTAGCCCAAGCAGTTCACCCCGGCGCAGGCCTGTGGCCAGCTCCAGGTAGTACATCTCGAACACGCCGGTACGCTTGGCTTCCTGCAAAAAAGCGCTGAGTTGGTCAGCCGTGAGGGTTTTCATCTCGTTCCGTTCCACTCTTGGCAGGGCACATCCCTCCGCTGGGTTGTGGGCGATGAGCTTTTGGTGAATGGCCAGCTGCAAGGCCGAGGAAATGATTTGATGGATGTTCCGCACGGTCTTGGGGCCAAGGCCCTTGGGCTTCTTCTCCGACTCCTTTCGCTCCACCCGCCCGCCAGTGAGCAGGTCCCGGTAGAACTTCTGCAAGTCTAGGGTAGTCAGTTTGGTGAGGGGAATGTCCCCAATGGCTGGGTCGATGTGGTTTTTGATAATGCCCATATACGTTGCGTGGGAGCTGGGCCGCACCTTGATGGAGGCGTAGTTTTCGTACCACACCCGCATCCACTGGCCCAGGGTGTACTGCCCGGCCTTGGCCACGTCCAGGCCCTTGGATTCGTCGATGGCTTTACGGAGTTTCTCCACCACCTCCGCCTGGGTCTTGCCCAGGACGTTCCGGTAGATGGCTTTTCCCTCAGGGGTGTGGCCTGCTGTGTAACGGCCCTCCCAGCGGCCGTCTTTCCGCTTGCGAATGCTCCCCTCACCGTTGGCTCGTTTCTTTGCCATGCTGGTGGCCTCCTTTCTGTTTTCTTCAACCACCAACACTACTCTAGAGGGCTGCCCAATGTCCACCCCCATGTTGCGAACTGGGCGGAGAAAAATTGCCCCGCTTTTTGGTGGTTTTACCTCCACCGCTGGATGGGGATTTTTCCTTTTCTTTGTTTAGTGGCGCAGTTTTTGAGGTGGGGTGTGCTGATGATAGGCAGAGGAAAAAATCACATGGACATCCCGAAACTGTAGCCCTCATCTTCCTCAAAGCTCTCGATATTCTCCAGCCGTTGACCGTGGGCCAGTTTCTTGAGGGCCTCCCGCTGGCGTTGCTTGCTCTCCGTCCACACAGGAATGGGCGGCGGGTCTGGCACGTCCATGGCCTGCTCCAGGTAGCGTGTCAAGGCTTCAGCATTGTAGGTCACACCGTAAAGCCAGCCGTAGGGAGGTTCTTCCCCACCAGGTTCAAAGTTTGTCAGCTGCCGGTAGAGGAACAGATATTCCAGGTTATCTTTCAAAAAAGTTTCATCGTGCAGGCTGCTGTCCCGGCAGCGGTACCCCTCCGGCGTGATGAAGGTGATGTGCTTCCGGTTGGCTGACCACTTCACTTGGTAGCCCTCCCTCTCCAGCCATTCGATGAAGCTCTCCTTATCTTCCGCCTCCCGCAAGGCTTGGTTGAGCACGAACACCAGCTCCATTTTCCAACTGTCACCCCGAAGCCCCGCCTGATATTCTCCAGGCTCCATGCGCTTTTTCCGACTATGCTTCTGCGGTTTTGGCAGAACACTCAGGTGATACTTCATGCAAATTTGGTCGTTTATGTCCCGGTGGTGCTGCAAGTCAGCTGTGTTTTGGTGGAGTTTCCTGCCGTCCACACAGCTCACAGAGTTGACTATCAGGTGGTTATGCAGGTGGCCCGTATCGATATGTGTCGCCACCAATACTTCAAAATTGGGGAACTCTTTTTCGGCCAACTCCACTCCTATGGCGTTGGCCAGCTGTGGGGACAGGCGATCCTCCTCCGCAAAGGATTGGACAAAGTGGTAAAACTGGCGGCCATCTGTTTTGTGAAAGCGTCTCTTGGTCGTTAAAAATTCGATGTAGGACGACTGGGGAACGCAGTTATGTCCTGCCACCAGTGAGATGCCACGCCACTGGGTTTTTTCATCCTGGGCGACATAGCCCATGGCTCCCGCCATCGCTCCACGGGTCTGCTTGGTGTTTTTGATGGCGATAAAGGTTGCCACGGTCACTCCACCTCCCAGTAAATTTCTTCGATGAGTCCATAGAGGTTTGTGTAAGCCTCGGTGAAATTCTCAGCGTCCACCAGGTCAATGCGCCCCATGTTGGCCAGCTTTGCCAGTTGGTTCAGGTTGCGGCCTTGAGCTTTCAGCTCCGATAGAATTGGAGCCAGCTCATCCGTCTGTCGGACATTTTTTCCAAGAGCGCACTTCACAATGTAGTCCGTGACGGTCATGTTCGCCTGCTGCGCCCTGCGTTCAATGGCGGCTTTTTCAGCTGGGGTCAGCCGTGCGGTAAGGATGGCAGTTTTCTTTTTCATGCGGTTCTCCTTTCTGTCCTTTTTTCTGCATAGCGTCCTTGACCTTGCCCTTCAAAACTCCCCCTGCAGGGGGCTGGGGGGTGCCGGGCAGTGCCCGGCGAGTGCGGCCGGCGTATAGCCGGACGCTATGCTTGCCCTGCCTTCGGCAGGTCTTTTGTGTCTCCAACACTACCGCAACTGAGGCGATTATGTCCATCGAATCATTCTTACCAATTTCTGACGATGTTTGTAGCTTTTGGGAAACTCTTTTGCACTCTATTTTTCCAGTTTCGTCTTTGCTCCACCGGTGCACACACAGGCTTTACACGGGCCCAACAAGGTTGATTTGGAGCTTTGCTGGTGTTGCTTCCCTACCCCGGCCTCAAACCGCCACACAGGGCCGTCCTGGGCCGAGTTTGGTTTTGCTTACTCACTGGCACTTCTCAGACGGGAAGTCCGCACTCTCCAACAACCTCTTGTAAGGTTTTAGGCAGAAAAAAATAATTTCTCCCTCACCTCTCAAAAACCACTCGGCTAACTTCGCCACTCCATGCAAGCAATTTTTAACCCCGCCGAAGAAAAGTCCTTTTCTTTGTTTATGCGGCGCAAATTTTGCGCTGTCATCGGGGTCAGGCCCTATCGTGCTAAACTCCAGGAAATTTGTGTACATAAAAATTGGACCCGGCCTGTTCGGCCGGGTTCAATTCATATCACCTCATTCTTTGGCGGGGACGGGTAACCTCGCCAGATCCTGCTCCAGTTTATAATCCACCGCCTCCTGGATAGGCCGGATGGTATAAAGGAGCACCCCATTTTTTGTTTTACCGTCACTTCCTCGGACGGTCGTCTTCTCCGTGTCAATCAATCTCTTGGCCTCCAACGTATGTACATATTTTCGTACTGTGTTGGGGCTCATTCCTGTGCGCTGCCCAATAGTTTGATAGCTGGGCCAGCATTGGTACGTGTCCCGGTCCTCACAGAACATGAGGTAGGCATACACCGCGATTTCCCCTGGGCTTAGATCCAGGATAAACAATTCATTTGGCAGAGGAAAAAATCTCTTTTCGGCGGGCCGTCCCGGGAAGGATCTCCTGGTTTTCAGCTTCCCGCCCCCGTTTGTTCTTCCACCCACTGGCGGAATTTTTCCTTGGGAACCACCATGCGGGTTCCAATTTTCAGGACCGGAAAGCCCTCGCTGTGGAGCAGGTCGTATGCCCCGGCCTGGGAGATCCCCAGCACTTGGGCTACAAGCTCCGCATTCAAAAACAGCGGGAGATCGTCATAGGACTTGTAAGTGGATTCTTTCAATCGATACCTCCTTGCTTCAAGCTACCGCACCTGCGGCGGAAAAGTCACAATGGCAGCACTGCCGCCATACTCACGGAAAACCACGAGGCTGCAACTCTCATTGCGCTCTAACGTGGTGGTTTACCATAATTTTACCGCCATGTTTTTGGCTATGTCAAGGAGGGTGTCAGTTTTGACAGGGGCACTAGAAAGCCATTTCTGGACACTTTTAAAAATTTACAGTTTGTTCATCTTAGTGAACCCTTATAATTTCGAGTGAATTTCTAGGAGTAAAGGATATTTTTTCATACTCCTGGCGCTAACAAAACATTCCATTTTACACTTTGCGTCCCTATCACCTGCCAAAGATGATATCAATGTAATCTAATTATAGTTCAGGAAAAAGCACTTCCAAACAATCTTTGCGATCTACTTTACGTTTAAACATTTTAATCATGATAACCCCTTTTTCTTTATCAGCTTGCATTTGCGCCAACTGACAGGATAAATTCTGCCATCGTTATCGCGCTATTTACAAATAATCTCGCATGATGTGTTTCAATTCGAATACGTTTTGCGCTAAGATCATGTGCATCGCTACCTTTGTTTCTCATTTCAGATATTGCATTAATAATTTTCTCTAATCCTGACAAAAGGCCATTTATACGTCTATCCAATTCTTTATCTTGGTGCATATTATAAAGTGTTTTCACCTGATTATAAAGCTTACCGATATCACCACTTTGAGAGGGTTTCTCTCCTTTTTCCTCAATAACATAACAGAATACTTCTTCCAGCAACGTCCGACATTTGGTTATAGCACTATCAAAGTCACCGTTTTCGACATCGCGAATAGCTCTTACTGAAATGTTACTTATATACTCACGATTCACACACACAATTCCAGGGGTTTCTATACGAATTGTTTCCTCGTCATGTTCCACAATCTTTTTGCACTTTTCGTATAAAGGGCGATTTTTCTCTTCTCCTGGTTTGTATTGACAATTCAATTCATAATACTCCAAAAGATCTGCTAACAATTTTGACACATCATTCTCAGGCGCATCCTTACAAAAAGCCGATAATGATCCGCCTTTTGATAGCCCATATTTTTGGCAAAGTGGGACCCCCACACTTTCCATGGTAAAAATATCAAAAGCATTTGTACCGAAATCAAGTACATATCCATTTCTAACAAATAGCTTTAGAAAAGCTGTACACTCAACAGGTGTCATTTAAGGTCACCTCTATTTTTTAAACAACCGCAGCAGCTATTAAATATATCTAAAACAAAAGTTTATTCTACAATGAATAGTAATATCATAATATAAGCCTTTAAGATAATTCGGATTTTACCTGCATTTCTTTGGAAACTTCTGTCTTAGCTTTTCGTTTTCTGCACTGGGGACACCCCTTGCCGCGAAGTAAATCATGAGGACGGATATCCCAACGATAATTACATACCTTGCATTCGATACTGACCTTCGTACTTGTGCCAGAATATGTACCAATAACTTTCAAGTCAGGAAACTTTTTAGCCAGTTCTTGCTCAAACTGCTGTTGAGTGCGTTTCATTGACCCACCACACTTAGGACAGCCATGTCCTGACATAAGAGTTACTGGATCTCCATCCCATGTATAACCGCACTGTTTGCATTTTACGAACAATTTGTTAGAACTACCAGTGTACTTCCCGAGCACTTCGATTTTTTGATTTTTTGTCGAAAGCAAATCCACAAATTCATCATGACTACGGGTATTTTTCTGCGCGGCACGTTTCCTTCCACAAAGTGGACACCCTTGCCCTTTAAGAAGATGGTTGGGTAATGCGCGCCATTCATTCCCACAGACCTTACATCTGCACAAGAGCTTTTCTTTTGATCTCCGATAGGGTTCCTTAATTTCAATAGATGGGTTTATTTCTGCCATTCGTACCAAAAAAGTATGCGGATCACTTCTATGTGCTAGATTTGTCGATTTTCTACCACAAGCTGGACACCCATGTCCGCTCAGCAGACTATTTGGAGTAGCCTCCCATTCGTGGCCGCAAATATTGCACCGCAAAGACACCTTGGAAGCGCTATCAATATATTCGCTAAGCAAAACAATGTTAGGATTGATCTCTTTAAGCTCAGCAATGAATTCCTCCTGTTTTTTCTTCTTGCTTTTTTTCTGAGCATAACCTCTTACACATACCCATTGTTGTTCTGACAGCGCCAAACCATACTTTGCAAGCAACATTGCTATGGTTTCTTTCGTTTCATTCCATGTTGCATTTCCAAGATTGTGTTTGCTGACAATACAATCCGTGGAATACGGTGGAGTATCTTCTTTGTAATCCGTAAAGATATTAATAAGACGAATTTCTTTCTCTGCGCATCGTTTTCTTTTCTCGGTATCCCGCTTTTTCTTATTATAATGCCAATCCCAACTGCCTGGTTCAAAAGCAACATTCAAGCACGGAATATATATATCTAATTCCATACCAATCATTTCGTGATTTCTGGTAAGTACAGCATCATTTCCGAGACACAGTCTAAATGCACAAAGGATTGCCTGCTCAAAAAAAGATGTTGATGAATGTGCACACTCGGGACACCCGTGTCCAGCTAATACACTATATGGCGTAGTAAACCAAACCCGCCCACATTCTGCGCATTTAAAATGCATTTTTTGGTGATTGTTATGATATTCATCAAGACATTGTATATTAGGATTGATCTTGTGTAAGTCTTCTACAAACTGCTGATGGCTGCGCCGCTGGGCGTTTTTCTGGTTTGACAGGCCGCATTGTGGACAACCGTGCCCACCCAGCAAATCATGAGGAGTTGGCGACCACTCATACCCACATTTACCACATTTTATTTCTATTTTGTTTTTGTTACCTGTATATGTACCTATGACAATCAAATCGGGGTTTCGATTACGAAGTTCTTGAACAAACTGATCGTGTGTTTTTCGGAGAATATTCCCTACCTTTCTTTTGCCACATTCGGGGCATCCGTGGCCATTCAATACCGAATTAGGCTTAGCCGCCCATTGGTAGCCACACACCTTGCATTGAAATCGAATTTTTGTCAAAGCAGTCACATATCGATCCAATGGTTGGATATCAGGGTTTATCTTCTTCAACTCTATTACAAATTCTTCATTACTTTTCTTTTTTGACATCTGAACCCCGCTTCCTCAAAAAATATTTTCAATTTACTAAAAGTCATTAGGAATCGAAGGACCTTTATCCATACAAAATTGTCACCGTAGCTAATCATTTTCTCACCATTATTGTCCTCAGTATGCTTTACTGGTGAACCAGCATAAAGTACGGTACTACCTGGTACTGGTTCTCCAATTTATCTTTATCAATTAATTTAATTATTGTTATCCTCAGAGTTCTGCTGTGTTTGCTGTTGGCTAATCATGGCCATCATCTGAATATCCTCCCATTGAGTTTTTCGTTCCGCATTTTTCTCAACCTGCCACATACTCAAAAACAAAAACCCAAATGACAGCACAGTCACTATATCACTGACTTTTTCGTTGTACAAAAACGGGATTGGAATGGTCAAACCAACAAATAGTATTGCAAAAGCGATGCATTCAAATATCGTTGCAGCCCGATGTACTCTTCTTTCGTTCTTAGTAGAGAAAAACCAAGGAGCATATCTTTTTAGCATCATAAGCTGGAACTGATTTAGATTGAGCGAACCAATAGAATTAAACGTATCAAGTTGTTGTTTATACTCTTCATTCTTTAAATCCACACTATTTCGGAACGTTTGCGCAAGGGTATAAATAAAAGAAGAAATCGATATAGCTATAAGTGACTGACTGCTTATTTTAAAGACAATTAACGCTACCGCTAAAGCAAAAAAACCTACAGCTAAACATAGTGTAATGTTGTTTTTCTTCATAGTTTACTCTTAACCCTTTCCCTTGCCCAGTCACTTTTTGATCTTGGGATTATTAATGTTTATTTTTATAACCACAGCCCTCACAACTGTTATCCTTGGCGTGCTGGCCAGTATTGTCATAGATGTACTAAATCTATCAAACCAAGTTGATTTTCCACTCCTCTTCCAACAGTCCATAGAGATAAAGGTCTTCTGAGTTTTCATCGTTGTCTTTTGTTTGACTTCGTTGTGTACCCTCTAACTTCATACCGAGCTTTTGCATAAGTCCAACCGATTTCACACCATCAATGGTTTCTGCAAAAACCTTATGGGCATTCAACTCACGGAACGCATGGTCAATCACGGCTTTGCAGGCTTCGTATGCGTACCCCTGCCGCCAATAGCCCCTGTTGAAAAACCAACCCATTTCGTAAACACTCGGATCAATCTCGTTAAACAAGATGTAACCGATCACTTTTTGCGACTGTTTGTGAAGAACCGCAACTGCACCGTTTCTTCCTATGCAGAAGCTATGTAAAAAATCTTTTGTTTTTTCAAAATCATAAGCAGGCTCGCAATTTTTCATTGTTTCAGCATCACCTAGAATATCGTAAAGAGCATTCGCATCGTCCGATATAAAATTACGGATTACAAGCCGTTCGGTTTCTATTTGTTCGATTATCATAATTATTTATCCCTTATCATAACAAAAACTCGATTGGGTTCTTCCCCATCAAGCCGTTTTTATATTGAATTTAAAATGCCTTTGCGGAAGAATTACACATTTCTCTATCACGTATAGATTATTATACATTGTTCTTTTGTAATTCACAATCAACTATAGCTCAAGACTGGCACTTTGCCACCCTACAAATTTCATCTAACCAGCTTTACCTCCTTGGTTAGCCTTCTCCCCCACTCCACCACCTTCCCCGCGTTGCTGGCGGGGTGGGCCACATAAGCCACCAGGTGGGTGCAGTGCTCTACCATCCAGCGGTTGGCACGAGAAATGGCAAACCTGCGGGGAACCTTCTCCATTCCTGGCGGATACAGACTGCCGTCAAAACCTGGCGGCAGGGTGACCGGCCTCTCCCCAGGATGGTAGGCCAGAAGCATTGTCAGCCGCACCTGGGGATACCGCTGTTTTGCCGCAATCACCGCGCGGGCTGCCGTGCGGTCAAAGCTGCCGTGGTTGCCCACATAGAAATCCGTCACGCCTTGGGTGATAAGCTGTTCCACCGCTTGTTCCAATGCTGGGTAAACATGTTCTGGCGTGTCACGATGGCCGATGAAAAAGCAAACTTTGCCATTCATGGGTTTCCCTCCTCTTGATAGGCAATATTGCCTATCACACTTTATCCTCATTATAGGCAATAATAGAGATAAAGCAAGTGGAAGGAGGGAAACTGCATGATTTCGTACGCACCGCTGTGGCAAACCATGAAGCGTCAGGGTGCCAGTACGTATACGCTGCAAGTCAAGGGCGGTATCAGCAGTTCCACCATCCGCCGTCTAAAAGCCGGTGACTCCGTTTCCACAAACACCTTGGACGCCTTATGTAAAATCCTACAGTGTACCATTCCTGACATTTTGGAGTATGTGGCAGAAGAAAAATAGCCCCTGCATTGTCGTTGACAAGTGCAGGGGTTCGATTTTCCCTATTCTTTGTTTATACCGGCGCAAATTTTGCGCCGCTGCCGGTTGACCTATTTTTTCCCGCTCCTCCCCCCTGACCCACTCTCTGACCCATACCCTGACCCAGAACCGGTCACCAGCCAGTGGAACAGCCACCTCTATGTGGGGTATGTCTTGCGAAAACCGCCAGCAAATACCCCCGGAAAGGGCCCAGCAGGGCTGCATGTTACGGCTAACCGCCCCTCATAACCCGAAGGTCGTAGGTTCAAATCCTGCCCCCGCAACCAAAGAATCTCAGGAACTCCCTTGTGGAGTGCCTGAGATTTTTCGTTATAGAGTAGAGTTTGGGCCGCGTCAAGGCCGGTGGCGGTCTGGCCCAGCTTTTGCGGGTTCTCCGCCTCTTCCACACCACAGAAAATCACCCCAGAGCTTCTCGGCTCCGGGGTGGTTTTTCCCTTTTCTTTCTGTGCAAGCCTGGGACTGTTTCAAACACCCGGGCGGACAGAAAGCCCTTTGGACCGGGAGTGCCGCTCTGCGCAGCCGCCCGTCATCCGGCGGTGACGGCGATCTTGATGACCCCGTCCAGCCGGTTTTCAAAAATCCGGTACGCCTCTTCCACCTCTGACAGGGGGAAACGGTGGGTAATCAGTGGCGTGGTGTCAAGCTTCCCCTGCTCAATCAGCCCCAGAATCTCCCCGCAGTCGCAGCCATCTACCCCGCCGGTCTTGAAGGTCAGGTTTTTGCCGTACATCTGCGGCAGGGGGAGGGCCTGCGCCTCCTCATAGAGGGCCACCACGGTGACCAGCCCATTGGGGCGGGCGCACTTCCACGCCAGGGCAAAGGTGTCCTTTCCCCCGGCCGCCTCCAGCACCACGTCCGCGCCGCCGTGGGGGGAGTGTTCCCCCACAAACCGCTCGCACTCCTCCGGCCCGCAGAGCAGCGCCTGGGGGTAATGCTCCTGAACAAACGCCCGCCTGGCCGGGTCCTTTTCGCAGACGATGACCCGCCGGGGGTTTTTCAGCAGCGCGCACAGCAGGGTGCAAATCCCTGTGGGGCCCGCCCCAAGGATCAGAACCGTGTCCTCCGGCTGGATCGCGGAGATCCGGGCCGCCCAGAAGCCTGTGGCCAGAATATCCCCCACAAACAGCGCCTGCTCGTCCGTCACACTGGCGGGGATCCGGTTCAGCCCCTGGTCGGCATAGGGCACCCGCACATATTCCGCCTGCCCGCCGTCTATGCGGCAGCCCAGGGCCCAGCCCCCGTTGGGGTCGGTGCAGTTGTTGACGTAGCCGCGCTTGCAGAAAAAGCACTGGCCGCAGAAGGTCTCCACATTCACCGTCACCCGGTCGCCCGGGCGGACAGAGCGCACCTGGCTGCCAACCTGCTCCACAACGCCCACCATCTCGTGGCCCACAGTGACGCCGGGAACGGCCCGGGGCACGCTCCCGTGCTTGATGTGCAGGTCGCTGGTGCAGATGGAGCTCAGCGTCACCCGAACAATGGCGTCGCCCGGGTCTTGCAGAGAGGGCTTGGGCTTCTCCAGCAGCGCAAACCTGCCGGGCTCCACATAGGTCAAGGCTTTCACAAGGACTCCCCCTTTTTCTTCCGCTTTCACGGTGTATGAGCTGTATTATACACCCTCTCCCGCAAAACCGCAATCACCCGGGGCCGCCAACAAAAAAGCCCCCTCCGGGCTTGGCCGGAGAGGGCTGCGCAGTGCCTTGGCGCCGCTTATGCGTAGTGCTTGTACAGGAAGGTGACGATCTGGCCCCGGGTGCAGGTCTGGCTGGGGCTGAAGGTGGTGGCGCTGGTGCCGGAGGTGATGTTGTTCCGCACGGCCCACAGCACGGGGCTGTAGAAGTAGTCCCCTTCGTGCACGTCCGTAAAGCTGACGGGCACCTCGGGCTCACCCTCCAGGGGCGCTTCTGTTGGGATGCCGCACAAAAAAGTGCATACCCTTTCCCCCAGAACCCCCAGCTGCTTTTATGGATATTATACCAACTCTTTCAAGATTTGCAAGGCCTTTCCCCAAATCGGATGAGGGCAAGGCGCGGAAAAGGGCCGCCCCAGGGGACGGCCCTTTCCGCTTTTCTCCAGAAGGCTTACTCCTGGGTCTTTTTCCGCTTTTCCCCAATGCTCAGCAGCAGGTTGAGGGCAATGCCAAAGATGGCGGCGCCGGCAATGCAGGGCACCTGCAGGCCAAAGAAGGGGATGTTGCCCCCAAACTGATACTGGCCCCCCAGGCCGATAATCATAATGGAGGCGATGACGGCGATGTTCTTAGAGGAGAACATGTCCACCTTCTTTTCAATCATAATGGCCACGCCCTGGGCGGCGATGGCGCCGAACAGGTACACCTCCAGGCCGCCGATGACCCCCTGGGGAATGCCGTAGATCACCTGGATGAGGGGGGTGAAGAAGCTGACGATCATGGCGATGACCGCCGCCACCATCAGCACCGGCACAGAGAACACCTTGGTAATGGCCATTGTGCTGATGTTCTCTCCGTAGTTGGTGCCGGCCGGGCCGCCCACCACGCCGGAGATCATGTCGCAGATGCCGTCGCCGATGAGGTTGCGGTCCAGCAGGCCCACCAGGTCATACTTCTTCTTGCTGCCCTTTTTCCTGGCCACGTCGTTGACGTAGATGTCCAGCTGGTACATGTGGGCGGTGGACTCGGGAATGGTGGCAATGGCAATGGGCATAATGGCCGCCACAGCCGCCCAGGAGACCTTGGGCAGGGAGAAGGCGGGCACCGCGAAGATAGAGCCGTCCCCCAGCTTCCACAGGGAGGCGTCCAGGGCGGCGGCGGGCACCTCGCGGAAGAGGTTGATCCCCCCGGCGTAGAAGAGCCCGGCCACCACGCTGCCGGTAACCACGCCCAGCAGCAGGGGCAGCTGGCCCAAAAAGCCCTTCAGGTACCGGGCATAGAGAATGGTGGAGAGCAGGGTGACCAGGGCCACGATGGTCCAGGCCACGGCCATTCCCTGGCTGACCTCTTCCCCCACAGTGGGGATGGCGTCCCCCAGGGCGTTGCCCGCCAGGGTAAGGCCGATAATCATGGCCACCGGGCCGGTGATAGAGGCCGGCAGAATGGTCTCTACCACCTTTTTGCCGAAGAACTTCACCAGCAGGCCCGCCGCAATGGAGATCAGGCCCGAGCAGATGATGCCGAACTGGGCGTACTGGATGGCCTCGGTGGGCAGAATGCCGTCCACCTTCTCAAAGCCCTGGGCGGCGCACATGCCGGCAATGGCCGTGAGATAGGCAAAGCTGGAGCCGTAGTAGAGGGGGATCTTCCGGCCGGTGATGAAGAGAAAGCAGAGGGTGGCCAGGCCGCTGGCGAAAATGGTGGTGGACACCTGGAAGCCTGTGACCAGGGCCACGGTGACGGTGGCGGGGAACATGACAATCACCTGCTGGATGCCGTAGAACAGCAGCTTGATAAAGCTGGGCTGCTCCTCCGGCAGGTAACCCACCGCGCTGTTGGATTGTTTCATTGGAACCGCATCCTTTCCTGTTTGTTTTCTTGCGATACGCCTTCCTCGTGTGGCAGGGCGGGAACTCTCCCCCGCGCCTGACTCCGTCTTAGTATAGTATATTTGGCCCGCAGTTTCAACGGTTTCTTAACGCAGTTCTAACTTTTCCCCCTGTTTCCGCCAGGGCGCGGCCCCGGGCCCTGTGCATCCACGGGGACATCGCCGCCGTGGTGCGGGCCCTTGCCTAAAGAGAACACCGCCCCCCAGCCGCGCTGCGGAACGGGGCGGTGCTTTTTTACAGGTTTAACAGGGCCACGGCGGCCAGGATCATGCCCACGGCGCCCCATTGGCGGCGGCTCAGGCGCTCGTGAAAGAGGAGGACGCTGCACAGGCTGATGACCAGAATGGCCCCCACGCTGTAGCAGGGGTACACCACAAAGGCGGGCAGGCGGGTAAGGGCGGCCAGCAGCAGCCGGGAGGCGCAGAAGTTGGGCACCCCCACCAGCGCCCCCAGCAGCACATCCCGGAGGGCCAGGCCCTTTCGCTGCCGCAGCAGCAAAACCAGGGTGAACAGGCCGGCGAAGAAAAAAATGAAAAAGACGAACAGCCCATCCTCCTCCCGGCGGCCCGCGTAGGCGAAGATTTTAGACATGCTGTCGCTGCAGCCGTTGAACAGCAGGGTGAGCAGCAGGGGCAGGAACAGCCGCCCCCGGGCCCTGGCCTCTTCCCCTTTGGGCAGGCCGTTCATGGCCACCGCGGCCGCCACCGCCAGGGCAATGCCCGCCCCCTGCAGCCAAGAGGGGCGCTCTCCCAGAAAGGCCACGGAAACGCCGATGGGCACCAGCACCCCCAGCCGGGTGAACACAGAGGCCAGCACCGCCCCGCTTTTGCGGATGCTGTACCCATACACCGCCAGAGAGGCCAGGTACACCAGGCCCCCCACCGCCCCCAGCCACAGGGGCAGGGGGTCCCCCCGCCACAGGGCCTTGTCCTCCAGGGTGAGAAAGGAGAGCAGGGCGCAGGTGAGGTAGTTGACAAAATACACCCCATAGGTGTTGCCAGAGTTCAGGCGCTTGAGCACAAGGGCCAGCACCGAGCTGGACAGGGTGGCAAGAACCAGGAAAAGCATGTTCGTCCCTCCATTTCGCTGCGGGGAAAGTACCCCCTTCCCCGGGCCGCCCGGGGCGGCCTTCTCTACTATACCCCAAGCGGGGGAAAAATGCAAAAGAAATCCCCCGGCGGGGTTGCGCCCCCCGGCCAGGGGAGGTATAATAGTTACCATAATTTCCCTTTGACAAAGGAGGGGCCGCCCATGCCTCTTTCCCATAGCATTCTCTCCCGGTGGCACGCCCGCCAGCTGTGCCGTCCCAGCGACCTGGACCGGGCCCTCTGGGAGTTCAACCCCCTGTTCGCCTATCACACCGAGCGCCTGGAGGGCCGGGAGGCAGACCTGGAAACCGCCCGGGAATACTTTCAAACGGGAACGGTCTCTCACTTTACGGGGGACCCCCAAACGCTCATCCGCCTGTACGACCAGAAGCGCTGCTACGAGTACCTGCGGGAGCGGGTGCTGGCCCGGGATGAGCTGGACACCGCCCTGGTGCTGGAGCTGCACCGCACCCTGAACAGCGGCGCCTACAACGACCCCGCCTTCCTGCGCAGCGGGGAGCGGGCCGGAGAGTTTAAAAAGCAGGACCTGCCCGCCTATGGAGGGGGCGCGGGCGCCCCCGCCCGGGAGGTGGGCCGGGAGCTGGACCACCTGATGGAGGAGGTCAGCGGCTATTGCGGGCCAGAGCCCCTCTCTGCCGCGGCCTACCTGCACTGCCGGTTCGAGCACATCCACCCCTTTGCCGCGGGCAACGGGGCCACCGGCCGGGTGCTTTTGAACTTTTTCCTGCTGTGCCGGGACCACCCGCCCCTGGTCATCTTCTCTGAGGACAAGGAGCGCTACCTGCAGTGCCTGACCACCTATGACAACACCCGGGACCCCCGCCCCATGCGGGACTTTCTGGAGGAGGAGCTCTCGAAAACCTGGCTGCCCTGAGCGGGCCGCCCCATTGCGAATTGCGAAAGGAAGAGGAACCATGCTGTTTCTGTGCTATCCCAAGTGCTCTACCTGTAAAAAAGCCCAAAACTGGCTGCAGGCCCACGGCCTTTCCTACACCCTGCGGGACATCCAAACAGAGAACCCCTCCCAGGAGGAGCTGCGCCGGTGGCACGCCCAAAGCGGCCTGCCCTTAAAGCGCTTTTTCAACACCAGCGGCCAGCAGTACCGGGCCCTGGGCCTGAAGGACAAGCTGCCCGCCATGAGCCAGGCCGAACAGCTGGCCCTGCTGGCCACCGACGGCATGCTGGTAAAGCGCCCCCTGCTGGTGGCGGGGGACAAGGTGCTGGTGGGATTTAAAGAGGCCGAGTGGGCCGCCGCCCTGCTGTGAGGCTGTTCTTCGCCCTCACCTTTTCCCCGGCGGCGCGGGCTGCCCTGCGCCAGGCGCAAGAGCGGCTGCGGGCCTTCGCCCCCGGCGCCCGCTACCCCGGGGAGGAAGCCCTGCACCTGACCCTGGCCTTTTTGGGGGAGACCCCGGAGCCCCGGGCGCCCCAGCTTGGGGAACTGTTGGCCGCCCTGCCCGCGCCCCCCTTGGCCCTGTGGTTCTCCCAGGCGGGGCCCCTCTCCCCAGAGGAGGGCCTGTGGGCGCTGTTCCCAGAGGAGTGCCCCGCCCTGTTCGCCCTCCAGGGGGAGCTGGCCGCCCGGCTGGAGGGGGCGGGCTTCCCCCTGCCCCGGCGGCCCTTCCGGCCCCATGTCACCCTGGCCCGCCGGGTGGCCTTTCCCGGCCCGGCGCCCCGGGGGCAGGACCTTCTCCCCCGGCCCCTCTCTGTGCCCTGCGGCCGGGTGAGCCTGCTGCGCTCCCAGCTGCGGCCCCAGGGCCCCCTCTACACAGAGCTGGCCGCCCGGGCCCTGGGCGTGATGAAAAACGAGCACGCCAACGTCCATCTCCGCTATTACTTAGAGCGGGAGAAGGACCCCGCCGTCATCGCCGCCATGCGGGGGGCCATTGCCAGCCTGGACGTGGGCTGACACCCCCCATTTCCCAGAAAAAAAGAGGGCGCCCGGCTTTTCCCAAAGGGGGAAAGGCCGGGCGTTTTTTTTGCTTTTTGCAGGGTCTCACCGGTCCGTGGAAAGCGCCTTCAGGCTGGCGCGGATCTTCCCGCACAGCCGCAGGAACTCTTGCTTCTCCTGGGGGGTGAGGGATTGGTTCAGGCGGTCCTCCACCTGGCGGACGCTACGGCCGATGCGCTCGTGCAGCTGGATGGCCCGGGGGGTCAGCTCCAGCTTTTTCAGGCGGGCGTCCCGCTCCACCGAGCTGCGGGTGATCAGCCCGTTCTTCTCCATCAGCTGCAAAATGCCCGTCACCGTAGAGCGCCGGATGGAGAACTGGGCCTGGATGTCCCGCTGAAAGACCTCTTTGCCCCGGTTCTCATACAGATAGCCTATAATCCACCCCTGCACGCCGGTGGGGTGGTCTTCCTCCCCGGCAAAGGCCGTTTGGTCCACCGTGCGCTTCACCAGGTGGGACAGGGTGCGGATTTGAAAGCCCAAATCCTCCTGATATTCCATGACTTTGTCTCCCCCATGAACTGTTAGGATGCGAACATTATACTCCTTTGGGGGCGCCTTGTCAATGGGGTGCTACCGGCAGCCGCCGGGCAGGTCGGTGGCCTTGGGGGGGAAGAACTGGTCGGTGGGGAAGTCGATGCGCCGGAACAGCTCGCAGGGGTTGTCGCTGGAGGCCACGCACTCCTTTTCCGGCACGCAGAAATCGTAGGCGGGGATGAGCATTTGTACGTTGCGCACAATCTGCACAATGGTGAACAGGCCAATGGTGACATACACCGCGTTTTTGGGGGTGCAGGCGTCAAAGTCTCCGCCATAGCGCTGGCAGATGCCCTCTGGGATGCGGCAATAGGGCTCGCAGCCGCAGGCGGGGTGGTCGCACAGGCGGGCGGAGAGGGCCACGGGCTGGGCCACCTGCACGGTGGCCTTGGGCAGCACGCGGCAGTCCTCGGGCGCCAGCTCGTCGATGGAGCAGCCCGAGGCAAACAGCTTCACGTTGCCCTCGCTGCCGTAGAGGATGACCTTCTTGTTGAAGATGGCCACCCCGTTTACAGGCACCGGGCAAGAGCCCGTGCCCCCGAACAGGTCCAGGGCCACATCGAAGAAGAAGGTCATATCCACCGAGTAAAAGCCCTTGTTAAAGGGGATGGGCTGCAAGTCGATGTACACGGTGATGACCTGCACCTCCCGCACCCGCACGTTGGTGGCGCTGTCCACCAGGGGCTGGCGGGCGGCGGGGAACAGCACCCGTATGTCTTCCAAGCAATCCTTATCCGAGCAGGAGTCATACACCCGCTGGGCGTCGATGCAGACTGCCTCTTTGAAGTACTCCCTGCAGTCGTACTCAGGGACGCATTCGTTTTCGGCCATAGTATCTCCTCCTTTGGGGGTTCTCCTTCCCATAATACGCTCCCCAAAGGATTTGGTGCCCAGTGCCTGGGGTCCGTGGCCGGACTGGACGAGTCGCGAACGCCGCTTTAGGGCGGCGGAGCTGGCTGAGAGCGGCTGGCAAGCAGCCCGCGCTTGGGTCCGTGGCCGGACGGGACAAGCCGCACCGTGGCAACAGACAGGCCGCCAGAGCACCGGCCCGGAGCTGTTTCCTTTCTCACCGTTGCCACAGGAAAGCCGCCACTGGCTCTGCCATAGGCAGAAAGCCAGCGTGTCCCGTCCGGCCACGGACTTACCACACGCCGCTGGTGAACCACTGGGGCAAAAACTCCGCCTGGCGGAGAATGAACATCAGCTTTAACAGCAGCCCCAGGGTGGCGATGACAATGCCCGCCACCGCCAGGCCCCGGGCCCGATCCCCCTTAAAGCCCAGCACAGAGGCCAAAATGGCCAGGGGGAAGAACAGCAGGCTGGCCCCAAAATAGCCCACAATGGAGGAGCAGAACCCCAAAAAGGTGGCCACGTCCGCCCAGGTGAAGGGCCTGCGCGCCGGCTGGGGCCGGGGCACATAAGTGGGAGGCGGGGCAGGCGCCAGGGGCTGGACCGGCTGGGCCTGGGGCGGCAGGGGCGGCACATGGGTCAGGTCCGCGGAGCAGCGGGGGCAAAAAGGCTCCCGGTCCTCCACGGTCAAGCCGCAGACAGGGCATTGCTTCATTGAAAACACTCCTTTCCACAGGGCGCGGGCCCAAGGGGGCCTTTAGGGCTTACAGCTTTTCCAGCCTTGCAAAATTGGCGAACAGCTTTTTGGTGCCCACCTTCTCAAAGGCAATCTCCAGCAGGGTGTCGTTGGCCATTGGCGTGGCCGAGAGAATCATCCCCGCGCCAAAGGTCTTGTGGGACACCTTGTCCCCCACCCGGTAGGTCCCCGCCGGGGCGGGCTTCACCGGATGGGGCTTGTACACGGCCTGGGCCCTGGCCGTGGCCGGGCGGGGGCTTGCCGCGCCGGGGCGCGCCCCCATCCCAGGGGCGGGCCTGCTCCACGGGCGGGACTGGCTCTGCTCCAACAGCTCCGGGGGAATCTCCCCCGCAAACCGGGACAGCCGGTTGCGGCTGGTGGTGCCAAAGATCATCCGGCTCTCCGCGTGGAGGATCGTAAGCTCCTCCCGGGCCCGGGTGATGGCCACATAGGCCAGGCGGCGCTCCTCCTCCACCTGCTCGGGGTCGTAGAGCACCCCCGCGCCCGGGAACACCCCCTCCTCCCAGCCGGGGAGGAACACCACCGGGAACTCCAGCCCCTTGGCGGAGTGGACCGTCATCATCACGGCACAGTCCGCCCCCTGGTCGTAGTTGTCGATGTCTGTAAACAGGGAGACCTCCTCCAAAAAGCCGGAGAGGCTGGCCTCTTCCCCGGCCTCCTCCTCGTACCGGCGCAGCATGGAGGACAGCTCCTGCACGTTTTCCAGCCGCTCTTCGGCCCGCTCCGGGTCGTCCTGCTTCAAATAGTCCTCATAGGCCAGGCGCTCCACCAGCTCTCCGTACAGCTGGCTGGGCGGCAGCTCTCCGGCCCGGTTCTTCTCCACAAATTCCTCCATCAGGGCGGCGAAGGGGGCCGTCTTGCTGGCCGCCCGGGCAATGGCGGGGAAGTCCTTGGGGTGGGTGAGCACCTGGAACAGGCTCTCCCCCTCCTGCTGGCCTATCTCCGCGGCCAAATCCACGGTGCGCTCCCCAATGCCCCGGCGGGGCACGTTTACAATGCGCCGCAGGCGGATCTCATCGGCGGGGTTGTTGATGACGCTCAAGTAGGCGATCATGTCCCGCACCTCTTTCCGGTCGAAGAAGCGGGTGCCGCCGATAATCCGGTGGGGGATGCCCTGCTTGGCGAACATGCGCTCCAGCGCCTGGGACTGGGAGTTCATCCGGTACAGCACGGCAAAGTCCGAGAATTTGCGGCCCTTGGCCACCCCGTCCAGGATGGCCTTGGCGATGGCGTCGGCCTCGTCCTGCTCGTTCAGGGCCAGGTGCAGGCCGATCTTTTTGCCCGGGCCCTGGGCGGTCCACAGGGTTTTGCCCTTGCGCTCCTGGTTGTGGGCGATGACCGCGTTGGCCGCGTCCAAAATGTTCTGGGTAGAGCGGTAGTTCTGCTCCAGCCGCACCACCTGGGCCCCGGGGAAGTCCTCCTCAAAGTGGAGAATGTTCTCGATGGTGGCCCCCCGGAACTTGTAGATGCTCTGGTCGTCGTCGCCCACCACGCACAGGTTGCCGCTCTTCTGGGCCAGCAGGCTGACAAACCGGTACTGGGCGTGGTTGGTGTCCTGATACTCGTCCACCATCAGGTAGCGGAACCGGTTCTGATAGTACTCCAGCACGTCGGGGCACTCCTCGAACAGGCGCACCGTGTTCACCAGCAGGTCGTCAAAGTCCATCGCGTCGGCGTCGGCCAGGCGGCGCTGGTACAGGTCATAGGCCTGGGCCACCTTTTTCAGGCGGAAGTCGTCCCCGGCGCTTTGGGCAAACTCCTGGGGGGAGAGGAGGCGGTCCTTGGCCCGGGAGATCTCTGCCAGCGCCCCCCGCACCGAGAGGGCCCGCTCGGGGATATCCAGGTCTTTCAGCACGGCCTTCATCAGGCGGCGGCTGTCGTCGGTATCGTAGATGGTAAAGTGAGAGGTGTAGCCCAGCCGGTCCCCGTCCCGGCGGAGCATGCGGGCGCAGCTGGAGTGGAAGGTGGCGGCCCACACCTCTTCCCCCTGAGGGCCCAGCATGCGGGCCAGGCGCTCTTTCAGCTCCCCGGCGGCCTTGTTGGTAAAGGTAATGGCCATCACCCGCCAGCCGGGGCAGGGGGCCACCGCCAGCTTGGCCCGCAGGGAATCGGGCAGCTCCGCACCCTGCAAATAGGCCGTACAGGCATGGATATCCTCCTGGGAGAGCTGGCTGTTGACAAAGGGGCTGTGGTAGGCCTGGCCATAGCGGACCAGGTTGGCAATGCGGTTGACCAGCACGGTGGTTTTACCGCTGCCCGCGCCAGCCAGCACCAGCAGGGGGCCCTCGGTAGAGAACACGGCCTGCTGCTGGCGGCTGTTCATGCGGGAGAAGTCCCGCTCCATCACCTGCTGGCGCAGGCGGCACAATTCGTCTTTGGAAGTGTTCATGGATTCGCTGCCTTTCTGATTTTCTGCGGCTATTATACCGTATTCCCCTCTGAAAGGCAAGCGCGGCGGGTACGCACCGCGAAGCGCTTAAAAGTTTTTGATGAAACTTTTTTCAAAAAGTTTCGACCTTAAAAACCGGCGCAGCCGGTGGAAGAAAAGCAGCGCAAGCGGCGCATACGCCGAAGGCGGTAGCCGCTGGAGCGGTCGCGGAGGCACCGTGCTTGCCCTTTCCGCCCGCTTGCGCCAAAGGGCGGCGCACGCTTTCG
>OIYW01000618.1_pt1 | contig 31134 bp, 30 predicted proteins | sample 1588351 | NCBI WGS metagenome assembly OIYW01 (sample SAMN03283268) | human gut metagenome | biome: human-associated habitat; material: feces | host: Homo sapiens | place: USA | collected 2013 | reverse complement strand
GAGCCGATACCGGCCGGAGATTCGCTGTTGACGGTTTCCGGCAATTATGGCATCGATTTGACCATGTTTGACGTTTCTGGAGGTGTGCCTTGGCTGACGTTATCCTCGCCGACGGCAAGCTGACGCCACGTGCGAGCGTATCGCGAGTGACGTTGGATTGGGCTTGCGGCACGGACGAAAACGACTTCGAGCTGACCATCGATGACGCACTCGCGCCGAACATTTCACAAGGCTGGTATTTCTGGCTCGATGGAAGTGATGTTGGAGGCCGAATAGTCGATCGTCGCGTGTCCGTCGTCGGAGGAACGTCTACGACAACCTGGATAGGTCAATCGTGGACTGGCATGTTGGCGGCGAAGATATTGCAGCCGGACGTGAATCAGGATTACCTGACCGTCTCCGGCAAGCTGCCTGACATCCTCAAAAGCCTCTTGAAGCGCATCGGCTTGGATTCGGTGTTCACCGTCGATTCCTCCGATGCCTCCACTTTGTCGAATTGGATGTTCCAGAATCCACGTTATGTGGACGCCTACGCAGGCTTCCGTAATCTGCTCGCATCCTGCGGCAGACGCCTCGACTTCCAAGCCAAGGATAATCACATCCTGCTTGGCATCACGCCGGTCGGCATCATCACCAATACGGTCGATTCCGACTTGGTGGATTTCAAGGCCGAGACCAACCGTCGCGCGGTGAATCATCTCATCGGCCTTGGCTCGCAGGAGCTCAAGAACCGTCTGGTGGTCAATTATTTCGCCGACGCGACCGGCGTGGTGAGTCAGACGCAGACGCTCGTTGGAGCCGATGAAGTATGCGCCACATACGACTATTCCAGCGCTGATTTGGGCACGCTGCAATCCGAGACGCAGAAGCATCTGCAGGAATTGCAGACCGGTGGTTCGGTCGAGGTGACGTTGTCCGATGAGGTCGGCGATAGTCTGCGCGTGGATGACAAGATTGTTGCGACGGATCAGGCTTCCGGCGTCAACGTCACCGCCGTGGTGACGAAACGGATCGTGAAAATCGATTCTGGGATTTTGACTTCGACGTTCGAGGTCGGACTGCCTGTACAGGCGGCGAACGCGAACTATTCCGGGTCTTCCTCTTCCTCTTCGTCTTCTGGTTCGGCTGGCGGTGGCGTGTCTTTGACGGCTGGCCGTGGCCTGTCGATTTCTGGCGGCACGATCAACGCGGAGGTCGCTTCCGAGGATTTGGATGCCGTCAGGCAGGTCGCCGAGTCGGCGGACAGGACGGCTTCCGGTTTCGCGGCGCAGATCGGCAAGGCGAATCAGACAGCCGAGGATGCGAAGAACGTCGCCGATGCGGCCAAGACCGTGGCCGACAGCACCAAGTCGGGCATGATGACCGATGGCGAACGGTCGAAGCTCGCTTCGGTCGAACGGGGCGCGAACGCCTACACGCTGCCGAAGGCATCCACGGACGTGCTTGGTGGCGTAAGGGTGGACGGCAGCACGATAGTCTCCGTTGACGGTGTGATCAGCGCGCATGTCGGCGACGGCGCTTCCGGGAGGGTCGTGTTCCCGATCGGCTATGTGGTCCAGAACACGACGGGCATCGACCCTTCCGTTGATTTCGGCGGCACGTGGAGGCAGTTGCCTTCGCTTGGTTGTTTCACGTTTGAAAGGATTGGATAGTGAAGTCTGACGGTTACTCGAAGTATGTGTGCGACAAGTGCGGCAAGACCGCGTATGTCGCCGCTGGCGATACGGAGGCGCGTGAATGGTTCACCGTGCGCCGCTATTCGGCTGGCAAGGCGACCCGCATCGCGGATGATGTGGCGCCCGACATCTACGAATTGTGCTCACAATGCAATGCGTCTTTCATGACGTTCATGCAGAAGGATGATGAATCGTTTGAAGCATGGTTGAAGGAGGCTGAACAGTGACCATCGAACTCGTTGACGGCAAAGCCGGAGTCGCGCACATCTCAAGCGAGGACAAGGCGATCATCCACCAGGCCAAATTCGGCAAGTCCGATATGGTGTTTGATTGGGGTGACGTGCTGAAATGCACGATGGGCAGTGCGAACAAGGCGACCATCGGCACGGGCTGCGCGAGCATCCAGGGCTTGGACTGGCATATCACGTCGGCGGAATCGGTGACGATCTCCAACGGGTCGCAGGGCATGAAACGCAATGACATCATTTGCGCGCATTACCATCGAGATTCCAAGACCGGTAATGAGAATGTGGCATTGACCGTGTTGAAGGGTTCGCCGAACGCGACGACTGCCGCTGATCCGGCCATTCCGTCAGGGAAGATATTGTCCGGCGCGGTTGACGCATACATGCCGTTGTGGCGCGTTCCGCTTGATGGCATCACGGTCGGCACGCCGGTGCGCCTGTTCACGCCAAGGGGGGCTTTGTGGGATTCCGTAACCCTGTACCAGGATTCCAATTGGATCATCATGCGTAACGGCAGGATGATTTTGATCAAGTTCAGTGGGAAAATCGGTTCGGGCAGTTGGGATGCTGTTGACTGTCCGGCAAAGCTCGCGTCCTGGTATCGTCCCATCGTTGACTTGTCGACTGTCTGCCTTGTATCAAATGGGCAAACGGCGCGAAGCCTCACGGCCAGAGCTGATGGAACTATCCGAGTGGCGAACATGGGAAACGTTGGCAGCAATCAGGATTGCGTCGGCACGCTTTGTTTCCCAATCCCATGATTTCTAGCTTTCCGTAGTCCAGACATGTCAACTGCAATGGCAGAATACGGGGTCTTTCGTCGGGGCGGCGTATGGTGCGACGAACACCATCACGGTCAAAGACGGTCTGATTTTCGTGGACCTGTCTTCGTTCCGAAGCACCGTGAAGGTCGGCGATTACCGTGTCTGGCTGTTCAAAGCGGGCGTGAAACCCTCCAAAACGGTCGGTCTTGGGTGCGTCGCGAACGTGTCTGGCACCACGTACGGCAAACAGGCCAGGTGGAACACTGACGGGTCGGTGACGCTTATCGGAGGAGTGGCTTCGTCCGACATCGTCCAATGCTTCTCGAAGACCATTCCGGTGCCCGATGGCGTGGAATTCGTCTAGGCCGCCAACCAACAGCCGTGCGCCGTGGAGTAGGCGGATTTCGGGTCGCCAAGCATCTGCACCTTCCCGTCACGCGCGACAAGCAGGCTGAAACCGCAGGACGGGAACGATATGATGCTCTGGTCGGCGAGCGGACGGAACGCTTCTGGGATGGTCTCATTCGCCGTCGAGTAGTTCTGCGTTCCGCTGCCGGTGAACTTGACGTTGCCGTTGACCGTGACGATGCGCCCGACTCGACACAGAGTGAGTCTGTCGTTCGTATACGGCGGCTTCCACGGCTGGGTTACGGAAAACTACTGCTTCGCGTCGAAGACGTGGACAGTCACGGCGATGCGATAGCTCAGCGACGTGCCGCTGGCGTTCCATGCGACAAGCTGAAATCCTTTTGCCGAATGACTGTTCGTAATCATCGAGATGTTGTTGAACGACGGCACTTTGTTTTTAGCGTCGTTCATCAACTGCAATTCGACGGAGTATGAATCCCAGTTTGCCGCTTCGATTGGCAGCTTGATGTCTATTGACGTGTTCGTGTTCGGTTTGAAAACCATGCTTGCGACGGAGTAGGCGTCATAGCCTCTAGGGCGCGCGACTACGACCCATTCACCCGACTGGGTTACGGAAAGCTATCAGCATGTCAATATGAGTTTCTGCCATGCTTTCTGCATGTCCTTGAGCACGCTCAGATCAGGCTTGAGGTAATACCGTGCGGTGGTTTGGATGTCGGAATGCCCGAGCTGTCGCGCGACCACGCTGATGTCGGTTCCGGCCTTGATCGCCAACGTGCCGAACGTGTGGCGCAGGTTGCGCGGAGGCACGCATGGGAGTTTCATGCGCTTGCACCAGCTGCGGTAGTGGTTTGCCACTTGGTTCGCGTTCAGGTTGCCGACCAGTCGGCCGGTCTTCGTGCCGTGGCGTAGTTCCGCCAATCGTTTTATCGCGAACCGTGGCAATGCGACGGTTCGTCGGCTCAGGTCGGTCTTCGGTTCGGTCACGGTCTCATGGCCCGCCACCCACTGCACCGACTTTTTCACCGTGACGGTGCCGCGACGCAAATCCAAGTCGGCCCATTCCAAGCCGACCGACTCGCAGCGGCGCAATCCCGCGCACACGGACACCAATAGCCATGCTTCGAGCGGGTGCCCGTAGAAGCCTTTCAACAGTCTGCGTACTTCCGACGCGGACAGTACTTGCGGCTCGTAGTGGCGTAGGTGTGGCAGGCGTATCTCGCGTCTGGTCACGTCATTGTCGGCCAAACCGCGTTTGAATGCGAGTCGCAGTATCGCGCGGAACACCGCGTAGGCTTTGCGTGCCGCTCCAGGCTTGTCGAAGGAGTCCAACCATGATTCGATGTCCGCCACCGTGATTGAGTCGATGTCCTTTCCTCTCCATCGCGGGAGTATGTGACATGCGAGGGCGCTTTCGTAACCGACCTTGGTGCATTCGCGGAGTTTTACGCATGATGGTCTCCAAACGGTGTCTGCGAACGTGTCGAACAGCATTGGTTCCTTCCTGTTTTCCTGATTTAATCCCACACGTTGGCGTGTTGTCGTTGGTTGGTGGCGTGTGTGGGTTTTCTCATTGTTTTTGTATCCCTGTTTTAGGAGGTTGTTTTGACTCAGATCAAGTTTGATTTCGGCCATCCGAGTGCGGATGGTATCGCTGACTTGGCGGGTGAGACGGTTCATGTCGTTCCGACGAGCCGTTTCAACAGCGGCAAGCGCATCGTGGTGCGCGACTCGTTCGAGGTGAGACTGGACGAGCATGGCACAGCGACCGTTACGGTGCCGCCGACCGATAACACGTTCGCCTACGAGGTGACCGTCGGCGACAGTGCCGATTCCTGGCGGTTCATTCGCGTCGTGCAGGTGCCTGATTCGGCCAACGTGTTGGACTTCGCTGATTTGGTCGAAGTGGATTCTGACACGTTGACCCCCAGCCAGACCGGCAATCCGTTGGCCGACATCGATCAGTCCGATGTGGATTGGGCTGTGTCCGCGATCAATGCCTGAGTTTTTAGAGGAGGTTTGTTTTGGCTAACCCTGATAAGTTTTTGCGCCTGCGTGACTACGCCCGTTTGGAGCGCGCGCAGAAGAATGGTGTCGTGGACGGCACCAAGTTCGCCTACGACAGTGCGAAACGCGTCGTGTCGAACGTGCGCGAGTATTTCGACGCGCATCGTGACGGGCGCACGTATGGCGTGCGTTTCCCGCTCTATAGCTTCTCCAATTCGCCGGACGGCGTGAAGGTCGGCGACAATGCCGGTCTGACCGTCGTACCGTCCACGAATTATCGCGCCGGACGTGACGATTACGCTGGTTTGAGCGCGTTCCGTGTGTTCGACGCGAACGTGGCCGTGGCCGATGATGGCACGCCGGTCGTGAAGGCCATCAAGGGCTTGGCTGGCAATTACGCGAAGGACGGGTCGAATGGCGACGTGTTCGTCATCACCACTCCCGGCTTCTACCGGTTCGAGTTCGACACGAACCATTGCACCATCTGGTATTCGGATACCCAGTACGACGGCTATTCGCCGATGCCGGGCGCGCTGCTGCCGGACGGGTCTCTCCGCCCGTGCATGGCGTACGCGAAATACCCGCTGTCCAATTACGGCGGCAAGGCCTCGTCCGTCTCGGGCCAGATTCCAGCCTCCATGAGCGAACAAGGCTCCGTGGCCGTAACCACCAGCAAAGGCAAGGGCTACAGCGGAAAGACTTCCGCCGACACGTTCTACATGCAGCTCATGCACATGCTCAAATACGCGGCCAAGGACATCGAACGCTACTTGGGCGGCGACTTCAACGGTTCCGGTCAGGTCAAGGTCAGCAAGGCCGAAACCAACGTCACACGCGCGTTGGTCAAGGCCACTGACGCGGCAAGCATCGACCTCGGCTCCTATGTGAGCGTCGGCACCGGCACCGACCGTGGGGACAATAAGACCGGCGAGGCGGCGGCATACCGCAAGGTCATCTCCAAGACCGTCGTGGACTCGGCAACCACCGCGATCAACGTGTCCGGCGCGGCCTTCACGACCACGACGGCCATGCATGTCACCCAGATGCCGTACCTGACCGGTTCGACGGACGGCGTGCTCGGCAACGACGGCATCCCCCGCGAGGACGTGTCCAAGACCCATCAGCCGATCAAGCTCCAGGGCATCGAACTGTTCGCCGGAGTCTACGAGACCGAGGGCGACATCATTCTGAAGAACGTGAAGGATTCGGACACTTCCGGCCATACAGAAGTGTGGAAGGTGTTCGACACCACCAAGGCTAGCGGCACCGCCATCACCGCCGACTACGTGCATGTGGGCGACTATCCAGCCGTCAACGACAAGACCGACAACCAGTGGCAGTGGCAGACCGACTTCACCGAAAAGCACGGATTCCTGCTGCCCACCGGCGTCGGCGCGACGAGCACCAGCGGTCTGACTGACGCGCTGATCATCAACCCGATCTCCACTCCGGGACTGCATGAGTTGCGGCGCGGTGGCTTTCTCTGGGACGGCTCCCGCTGCGGGTTGTTCGGCGCGGGCGGCCGGGGCGACCTCTCGTACGCTTGGTGGGGCGGCGGCGGTCGCCTATCCGTTCTTGGCCGCACGCACGCCTAGTGCGGGCGGTTGGGGGTGAGCGCCAGCGAGGGGGCGAAAGCCCCCTTATCACCCTCGTATGACTCTTGGTAATATTCCAGGGATTCGTGGCGGTTTCGCCGGGTTCCTCCTGCTTTTGCAGCGCGGTGGCAATCTCAGGGACGGCTCCCACTGCGGGTTGTTCGGCGCGAACGGCAGGAACGACCTCTCGAACGCTTGGTGGAACTACGGCGGTCGCACATAAGGGTTAACCATTTTCCGTCACGACTACCCTCCGCTTTCGGGGATATGCGAGAGGGCAAGCCTCGGCCATGCCGAAAATCGAATCAAGCACGCGGCTGGTAGCACATTGCGAACGCCGCCAACATTCCCCTTATAGCTTTTATGAAAACATATTGCAAACACAGTCGCATCACCGAACCAGCGTTCGTGCGCGACTGCATCGAACGGTTCCTCAAAGGCAAACGCTCCCGTAGGGACGTGAACGAATTCCTCAGCCGCCAGTCCGACTTGGATTCGCTTTCACGGCAGATAGCGGACGAGATAGGACGCGGCGAATACAGGTTCGCGCCCATCCGCTACTTCCGCCGTGTGGAGCCGATTTCAGGCAAGATACGCATCATCGGACGCGAAAGCATCCGCCATCAGATCTACGATTACGTCTGCGGCACGGCGTTGATGCCATTGTTCCGCGCGAAGGTCGGCAGATGGCAGACGGCGAGCATCCCTGGCAGGGGCATAGCCGACGCGCGTCGCGCGATCAAACGATGGGTGCGCGAACCATCCAGCAGGGTCTTCGTGAAACTGGACGTGCGCAAATGCTATCCAAGCATCAGCCGTGAAGTGTTGAAACACCTGCTCTCGCGTGACGTGGGAGACAGGCGGCTACTGGATTTGACGTTCCATCTCATCGACCAATACGCGGGCGATGACGGATTGAACATCGGCTCCTATCTGAGCCAATGGCTCGCCAACTATTACCTCTCATACGCCTACCATTTCTGCGAACGGCATCTTTCCAAGGAGCGCGTGAACCGCAGGACAGGCGAAACCACCACCAGACGGCTTGTCACGCACATGCTGTTCTACATGGACGACATTCTCCTGGTCGGCAGATCGAAGCGTGATCTGACCATCGCCGTCAAACGCATACGCGCCTACCTGCATGACACGCTCCGTCTCGAAATCCATCCGACATGGAATGTCAAGCACGTCGGCGTGGAGCCAATCGACATGGTGGGCTTCACCTTCTACCCGGACCATACCGGCGTCAGGGCGGGTATCTTCCTGCGCGCACGCCGCTCATTCCGCCGATACGCGCGGAACCCTACGAGTCTTCGGCTCGCATACCGTTGCGCCAGCTACTACGGCTGGCTCAAAAACAGCGATTCCATCCAATACCGGCGTCGAAACAACGTCGATCAAATCGTCCGCCGCGCCAGAAACACCGTCGCGGCAAGCCGAAAGAAAGGATAACAGATGATTCAGAACGTCTCTTCCGCAACCCCGTTGGAAAAGGTGGACTACCATCTCCGCGATGACGGACTGGCCGACATCCGCATCCGCCGCAGCATCAGGACCGTCACCCATCAGGCGACCGACAGCCAGCCGGAATACGTGGAGTACACGGCAGTCGAATCATATCAGGTGCTCCCGCTGCTTGAACAGGAGGCCATCGAACAGGCGGATGTCCTGTTCGAGGGTGACGCCACCAGTTCCAGGCCGGTGCTCGACAGGGTGAGCGCACTGGAACAGGCAAGCCTGGACAACGCGCAACTGCTGGCCGACCTGATGGCGGGCGAGGACGGGGATACGACGGATTCCACCGATTCCGACACCGGCAAGACCGATGGCGGCGATGCCAACGACGGCGGCAAGAACATCGCCGACGATTCCGCCGACAACAAGGACAAGGAGTGAGAACAATGGTCAGATTCAATCATGCCGCAGCGGTCCGCATGTACACCCGTCTGGTCAAGGCCGGACGCAAGACGCTGGACGAAGTACCGAAGGAATACCGCGCGGAGGTGCAGCAGAACCTTCTCGACCCGTGGTTCTGACGTAAGAAGGCATAGGTGAATCAGGAAGCAATCACCATCATCGTCGCCATCATCGGTTCCGGTGGTTTCGGAGCGTTCGTCCCATGGGTGCTCGACAGAATCGACAACAGGCGCGACCCTCTGCACGAGGGCGTGAAGGAGTTGCTGTTCTGCAAGCTTGAACTGTTGCATCGGCAGATGGTGGACAACGGCGGCGTATGCACCGTCGAGACGAAACGGACCGCTGAACGCATTTATCGCGCCTACAGCGGTCTGGGAGGCAATGGCGTCGGCACGGAAATGCGCAACGACATTATCAACGCGCACATACAGGAGGACGGGAAGTGACACATCTCATGATCGCAATTGTAGCGTACCTGGTATTGCTTGCGCTCATCCTCATGTTCAATCACGGCGCGTCCATCCGCTGACATCGATTTTTCAAAACCAAGGCCACCCCGTGGGGTGGCCTTTCTATTTGTCCCTGACTTGGGGCGGGAAGGAGAGGATGTGGGCATCCTCAACAACAAAGGCAAGCCGAAGCACAAGCGTCTGCGTCGGCATATGGGCAGGCCGTTGACCGCGTTGGCTGCGGTGCTGTGCGTAGCTGTCGCGCCGGTCGCCAGCGCGAACATGAACGTCATCGACGTTTCCGGCTGGCAGAGTGCAGACGTGACGCGCGTGGTGGACGCTGACGCGGCCATCGTGAAGATCACGGAGGGTGGCGGCTACGTGAATCCGTCTTGGCGCAGCCAGACCGATTGGGCGCGGCAGACCGGCAAGGCTTGCGGCGGCTACCATTACGCGGACGGCAGCAACGTCACCGCCGAGGTGAACCATTATCTCAACCAGTTCAACGGTTATGTGGGCCAGTGCGTGCTTGCGTTGGACTGGGAGTCCAACGGCAACGCAGCTTGGGGTAATGGCGATTGGGTGCGCCAGTGGGTCAACCAGGTGTATTCGCGTACCAAGGTCTGGCCGATCGTGTACGTGCAGGATTCCGCCGTGTATCAGATTCCGTCCGACGTGCGCTCCCATTGCATGCTGTGGAAGGCCCAGTACGCTTCCATGAACGCGACCGGCTGGCAGTCTACTCCGTGGAATGCCGGCAGCAAGGGCGAGGGCATGGTGCAGTATGCGTCCACCGGCTATCTGAACGGTGTCGGCCCGTTGGATTTGAACCTGTTCTTCGGTGAGCGTGACGCTTGGCAGAAGATCGCGAATGGTGATAGGGGTAAGACCCATGCCGAGGTGAGGCATGATCCGGTCAGGCCGCAGGTCACTGCCACGCCCGACTACAACGACATGGCCACGAAGGTCATTCGTGGAGTGTATGGCAACGGCAATGAGCGTCGTCAGGCTCTTGGCGGTGCCTATGACAGGGTGATGGCGATAGTTAACCAGCGTCTCGGCGGCTCTGGTGGCGCGTCCACTGCGGTGAACTGCGGCAGCTTGTGCGTGACCGTCAAGTCCGGTGACACGTTGAGTTCCATCGCAGCTAGCAATGGTGGTTCGTGGAACCAGTGGACGGGGTACCGTTCGGGTAATCCGAACGTCATCTATGCTGGCGAGACCGTCTGCCGTCGCACCGGCACGGGCACGGTCGCCACCGGTGGACGGTACGTGGTTCGTTCCGGCGACACCCTCGGCGGCATCGCCGCATATTACAGGGTCAACATGTACAGCATCCACGGGTACCGTTCCGGCAATCCGGCGTTGATCTATCCGGGCGAAACCCTCTACTGGTGATTGGAGTAACTATGGTCGATGAAGTCAAGGAGACTCAGAATGACGGCGAAAAGCCGCAGGAAGAAACTGGCGAGGAAAACAACTACCTCCTGCCGGACGAAGCGTACAAGGTGCTGAAGTGGTTGGCGCTTATCGCGTTGCCCGCTTTGGCCGTGTTCGTGCATGTGGTAGGTCCCGCATGGAACCTTCCATGCGTTGACCAGATCGTGACCACGTTGAACGCTCTGGCCGTGCTGGTTGGCGCTTTGATTGGCGTCAGCGAGTTGAAGGCACGGTATTCCGAGTAGAAACCTTTCATTTCTCTAACATGATGTTGGAGAAGTGTAAGAATACTATGCCCAACTAGTACGTCCTGTACAAGTTTGCCCCTCTCTCAGCGATTACGCTGGGGGAGGGGCGTTTTCTTGTTATTCGGCGTGTTTGCGTGGCCTTCCTCCGCCGACACCGCGGCCGGGGCGTTGCGCGTTCCATTGGTCGATGGTCTCTGGCAGCCAGCCGCGCGTGCGGCCTATTAGGGCGTCCGGTTGGGGGAGCTTGTAGGCGCTGACGGCGGCTGTGCTGATGCCGAGGCGCTTGGACACGTCGGTGACGCTCAGGTATTCGATGGTCATGTCAGTCCTTCCTTCCGGCGATGAGCGCGAATACGGCGCTGACGACGGCGCATCCGGCGGTGAGCGCGAACGGCCAGCCGAACCATGCGCTAGCGGCGGTTCCGAGCGCGAACACCGCGCTGACTATCGATTCCGTTCTCATGATGTCCCATGGCATAATCGGAGATATGGGGTTCCGGCCCCTAGGTCTGGCCGGAACCCTTGCTCACTTCCTCTTCTTCGGTTTCCGTCTCATCTCCTTGATGAGTCCGGTCACTGCTTTGATGAGGGCCGCGAGGCTCGCGACGAGAAGCGAGATGCTGGTGATTATCTCCGATGGTGTCATGTTCACCTCCTTTCCTTGATATAAACTATATTAGCGCAGTAAATAAAGTAATGCAAGCCGAAACACGAAAAACATAAGAAAAACAGCGGATTGATAGGCTCGACACCATGTAGGGTTGGAAATGGACAGAGATGGAGTCGATTACGGACCTGCCTTCACCGCTCTAGCTGCTTCACGACGTCAAAAATAGCCGATTTTCATATATTTGAGACAGTGTAGAGGTGGTAGCCTGAGTGGTAAATCATCACTCAGGCATATAAAAAGCCAATAAACAGAACGGTTTTCAGAGAATCAGCGATATTTCTGTGGACGTACAGCAACAACATCGCCAACTCCTGGTGGCTGCGCATCGTGGCATGGGTTTTGGTGGTGATCGCGGCGCTGCTGTGCTGGCGCTGGTTCCACTCGCCGTGGGGCCGCATGCTCAAGGGCATCCGCGAGGACGAGAACGCGATCCGTTCGCTCGGCAAGCCGGTGACGCGATACAAGATGGAATCGCTGATTCTGGGCGGCCTGTTCGGCGCGATCGCCGGCATCATCTTCGTCCTGCCGCGTTCCGTACAGCCCGATTCGCTCGGCCGCACCGTCACCTTCTACGTGTGGACGATTCTGCTGCTGGGCGGCGCGGCCACGATTCTCGGCCCGGTGCTTGGCTCCTGCGTGCTGTGGGTGCTGCTCACCTTCGTCAAGGAGGTCATGCGCAACACCGTTCCCGAAACCCTCATCTCTTCCAACCAGATCGAAGCCCTCGGCTGGGTGATCGTCGGCGTGGCGCTGATGTGCCTGGTGATCTTCAGACCACAAGGTCTGTTGGGCGACCGAAAGGAGTTGGCTTTCCATGCCTGATACAACGAATTCTCCGACCACTGGCGTGCAGCCGGCCACGCAACCCGCAACCGGCGTGCAACCCGTATCCGGTGTGCAGCCCGGCGTACCATTCCAGGACCTCACCAAATGGGCCACCAAAGCTCCGGAAGGCGAGGCGCTCATCTCCACCGCCTATCGCGACAAAGTCACCGACGATCTGAAATTCGTCGAAAACAAGCCGGGCGTGCACAAGCCCGACCCGATCCTCGTGGCCGACAACGTGACCCGCAAATTCGGCGGCATGACCGCCGTGGACGTGAGCCACTTCGAAATCGAACGGCACGGCATCACCGCGCTGATCGGACCGAACGGCGCCGGCAAAACCACGTTCTTCAACCTGATGACCGGCTTCGATACGCCGAACACCGGCACCTGGCAGTTCGACGGCAAGGACATGGCCCACGTGCAGCCCGAAAAAGTGGCGCGCATGGGCATGGTCCGCACCTTCCAGCTGACCAAGGTGATGAGCCGTCTGACCGTGCTTGACAACATGCTCCTCGGTGCCCCCGTGCAGCCGGGCGAAGGCATGTTCCGCGCGCTGTTCCCCGGCATGTGGAGGAAGCAGGAGCAGGCGAACATCGAAAAAGCCGAGGCGCTGCTGGAACGCTTCCTGCTGATCAAAAAGAAGGACGATTACGCCGGCGCGCTTTCCGGCGGCCAACGCAAGCTGCTGGAAATGGCACGAGCGCTGATGTCCGACCCGAAACTGGTCATGCTGGACGAGCCGATGGCCGGCGTGAACCCCGCGCTGAAACAGTCGCTGCTCGACCACATCATGGCGTTGCGCGAGGAAGGCACCACAGTGCTGTTCGTCGAACACGACATCAACATGGTGAGACACATCGCCGACTGGGTCACCGTGATGGCGGAAGGCAAGATCGTGGCCGAAGGCCAACCGAAGAGCGTGATGAACGATCCGGCCGTGATCGACGCATATCTGGGCGCCCACGCGAACGTGGACCTGGGCGACGATTCCGTGCTGGAAGACCTGAAGGAGGCCTGAAATGAGCGACATCGCAAGCGTGGCCGACGAGCCGCTGACCCGCGCGCAGATCCACATGGGCGAGCCCGAAGGCGAACCGTTGCTCGACGCGGTCGATTTGGTGGCCGGATACATTCCCGGCGTGAACATCCTGAACGGCGCATCCCTGACCCTGCATGAAGGCGAGATCGTCGGCATCATCGGCCCGAACGGCGCAGGCAAATCCACCCTGCTCAAATCGCTGTTCGGCCTGGTGCACATCCACTCCGGCAAACTCCTGCTCAAAGGAGAGGACATCACCAACCTGCGCGCCGACAAACTCGTCTCCCGTGGCGTCGGCTTCGTGCCGCAGACCGAAAACGTCTTCCCCAGCCTGACCATCGCGGAAAACCTGCACATGGGCGCGTTCCAAGCACCGAAACTGTTCAACGAACGCTTCGACTACGTGTGCTCCATCTTCCCCAAACTCGGCCAGCGCAAGAACCAGCTCGCCGGTCAGCTTTCCGGCGGCGAACGTCAGATGGTGGCCATGGCCCGAGCCCTCATGATGAAACCATCCGTCCTCCTGCTCGACGAGCCCTCCGCAGGCCTGTCCCCAATGCTCCAGGACGAGACCTTCATCCGCGTGCGCCAAGTCAACAAAGCCGGCGTATCCGTGGTCATCGTCGAACAGAACGCCCGCCGCTGCCTGCAGATCTGCGACCGCGGCTACGTCCTCGACCAAGGCCGCAACGCCTACTCCGGCAAGGGCCGCGACCTGATGAACGATCCGAAAGTCGTCTCCCTCTACCTGGGCAACCTGGAAGAAGAGGTTCAAGAGGAAGGAAGGTAGGACCCAGGAAATCGCGGAACGGAGCGTATACCGCCTTTCCTTGCCGCTCGACGTACGTTCGTACGCCTTCGGGCTCGGACGGCGGTCTCCGCACGCGTTCCGCGATTTCCCCCTATGATTCAAAATTCTCAATTCCGATTACCGCTGTTGGGACACTGCCCGACAGCGGCTTCGGCATGCCTGAAAACAAGCTCAAAACCTTGTGTTTCCAACAGTTTTCGGGCTTCACCTTCGGTTAACTTCACGCATACACATTCGGTTTCCTCGGCACTTATAGTGCGATTCAAGATGGTCGAGCAACACATCTCGATAATCGTCACCAAGGGTTCGGCAATCAGCGGAGCCAAGAGAGGAAACGGTGATTCAAATGAAGAAGATCAACATGAAGGGCATGAGGAAACTGTCCATCACAGCCACCGCCATGGTGGCCGCCGCAGTCATGGCGCTCGCCGGCTGCGGTTCGTCCGGCACGGCCGATTCGGCTGCGTCCGGCTCGTCCGGCAGCGCGAAATCCGATACGTTCATGGCGGCCGGCCTGTTCCCGCTGACCGGTTCCATGGCGTACCTCGGCCCCGCCAACATCGCCACCATGAAGCTCGCGCAGAAAGACATCAACGCGGCTGGCGGCGTGCTCGGCAAAGACATCGAAATCACGTCCGCCGACACGTCCGACGCGGACCATGCCGACCAGAACACGTCTTCCGCGCAGTCGGTGCTTGCCAAGAACCCGTCCGTCGTGGTCGGTCCGCCGTCCAGCTCCGTGGTCAAGAACACCTACAAGCAGGTCACGTCCGCCAAAGTGCCGATGATTTCTTCGGGCGCCACGTCCACGGCCTTCTCCGGCCTTAGCGACTACTTCTTCCGCACCATTCCGCCGGACACGGTGCAGGGTGCGGTCCTGGGCCAGATCATCGCACAGGATGGCGTGAAGAACCTCGCCATCGCGGTCTTCAACGACGAATACGGCACGTCCCTGCGTGACGTGGTCGTCAAAACCGTCGAAGACGCGGGCGTGAACGTCGTCTACGGCGAAAAGGACACGTTCGATCCGACCGAAACGAACTTCTCATCGATGGTCACGGCCATCAAGGCCACCAACCCCGACGCGACGCTCGTCATCGCCTTCGACCAGACCGTGCCGCTCGTCAAGGAGCTCGCCGCCCAAGGCCTCGACACCCACAAGCTGTACATGACCGACGGCAACACCGTCGACCATTCCGCCGACTTCGACGCGGGCCTGCTCAAGGGCTCCACCGGCACCATTCCAGGTGCCCACCCGACCGAGGAATTCCAGAAGAACGTCAAGTCCTTCAACGCCAAGGTCACCGATTTCACGTACACCGCCGAAACGTATGACGCGATCGTGCTGGCCGCGCTCGCCGCGCAGAAGGGCGGCGCCACGGACGGTACGACCGTGCAGAAGAACCTTATGGCCGTCTCCGGCTCCACCAAGGGCAAGGAATGCGATTCCTACAAGGCTTGCCTCGCCCTGCTGAAGGACGGCAAGGAGATTCAGTACAAGGGCCAGACCTCCATCGGCGCGTTCAACGACGCGCATGATCCGAGCTCGGCCTCCATCGGCGTCTATAAGTACGACGCCGACAACAAGCCGGTCTTCGACCACTCCCAGGAAGGTTCCGTACCGAAGGCATGACGGTCGGTTCGTCCGTGGTGCGGACTGACGTGATGGCCGGACGTGACGGCTGACGGCCAGGCCACGCAACGCAAGGGGCGGTGCGACGCAAGCGAGATGATCGCAAGTGTCGCACCGCCCCTTTTGCGGGCGGAACGCGTGTGGAGTACATGCGGAGCGTGCGTGGAAGATGCGTGGAACGCGTCGTGAAACATACGTCGTTCACGGGTGAAAAAGTGGATTTTTCGGGGGAATTGAAGAGGGGGAGGGCGTCTTTCGTCAATTGATAGTTCATATTGTGCGAACGATTGCAAAGAAACGTTACAGATGCATGTAAAATAACACATAATATCGCGATTTGTAAGGAAACATCCCGACGATGCGGGGGAGAGGTGTTGGGCAATGGTCGGCATGCGCGACGTGGCGAAAGAGGCAGGAGTCTCGCTGAGCACGGTTTCGCTGGTGGTCAACAAGACCGGATACGTGTCCGACGACATGCGTGAGCGGGTCAACACCGCCATGAAGAAGCTCAACTACGTGCCCAACGAGCTGGCTCGCAACCTGTACAAGAACCGCACGAACCTGGTTGGTGTGATTGTGCCGACCATCCGTCATCCGTTTTTCGCCACCCTCGCCGCGCATCTGCAGCATGAGCTCGCCGTGTACGGCCTGCGCACCATGCTGTGCTCCACCGCCGATACGGAAAATGGCGAGGCCGAATACGTGGACATGCTGCGCCGCCGCATGATGGACGGCGTCATCGTCTGCTCGCACACCACCCATCCGAACGATTACTGGACGTCCATCCACCGCCCGATCGTCGCCTTCGACCGTGTGCTGGGCGGCGGCATCGCGTCGATCGGCTCCGACCATGAGCAGGGCGGCCGGCTTATGGCGCACATGCTGGTCAACACCGGCGCGCACCACGTGGTGATGATCGGCGGCCCGCGCGACCAGTTCTTCGATTTGGCGGCGCAAGGTGATGTTCCAGACGATTTCGATCTGCATAAGACGACGTTCCCCACCATCCGCTACTACCTTGCGCTGGAGCAGGCGCTGAAGGCGGCCGGCGTGCGGTACGAGTACGTCGAAGTCGGCAATGTGGAGGATTTCCAAGGGTATAAGAACGCGGTGAATGCTGTGCTCAACCGTATGCCGGTGGACGGCGTCGATGCCGTGGTCAGCTCCGATATCGGTGCCGCGCTTTGCGTGCGCGAAGCGATGCGGAGGCATATTTCGATTCCGCGCGACCTGCAGATCATCGCCTACGACGGCACGTATCTGACTGACCTGGCCGGTATGAAAATGACCGCGGTGGCGCAGAATTTCGACAAAATCGCGCAGGTCGCGGTCGGCAATATCGTTCGTGCGATCGCCAAGGAAGGGGATGCCAAGGCAGATGCGACAAGCGCCACGGGACGCAAGCCGTACGAGCCGGACGTGCTGATTCCCGTGACGCGCAAACTGGGCGATACCACGCGCTAAGCGGGCCGTATCGCCCATCATTGGACGGGCCGTTTTACCTGCTAAGCGGGTCGTTTCGCCTTATTCGTAATCGCCGGTCGGACCGATCTTCAACGCGTCCTCGTGCGTGCGGCCCGAATGGATCGCATCGTTGATCGCCTGGATCTCCGCCGCATCCACGGCAAGTGCGCGCCCGTCGATCGCGCTGATCGGAATCGACCATCCGCCGTGCGTCATGTACAGGCTGTCCGCTTCGCGCAGCTCGGCGATCGGCAGCTTCCTGTACTCCGCCTTCTTGCCCTCTTCGAGCGCCCAGGCGAACATTTCGCGCTGTGATGTGCCGTTCAGAATACCGATGCGCGGGTCGGGCGTGACGAACGTATCGCCATAGCGTGCCACAATCGACGAATTCGGGCATTCCATCGTGTAGCCGTCCTCCGTGAACAGAATCGCGTCGCCGACGCCACGGCGGGCGCATTCGCGGTGCACGGCGCAGTTGAACGCGTAGCTCAGCGTCTTCGCGCCGTTGAGCAGCCACGGGGCGCGTGCGGTGATGTCCGACGGGTAGCCGCGCGTCATCGAAGCCATGGTGATCGGCTCCAGCGAATGCAGCGTGCCCTTCGCGTCAAAGAAGATGTAGACGGTCGGCGTGCGGTCGGCCGCCTTGCCCACGCCGGTGTCCGGATCGAGACCACGGGAGACGATGATGCGCAGCATCGGACCGGGTTCCGGATCGTCATACTGGTCGATGACCAGCTGGACCGCGCGGGTGAGCGCGGGAATGTTCGGCTCGGGCATGTCCACCAGGCGGGCGGAATTGGCGAGACGCTTCAGATGGTTCTCCAACGAAACCGGGAAACCCTTCCATACCGTGGTCGCTTCGAAAATGCCGTCGCCACGCAGTGCGCACAAATCGAACGCGTTGATGATGGGGCTTTCCGGATCGACGAAACGAACCAGATCCGCGTCGGGCGCCACGCCTGCGCCTCCGAATAGCGTCTTGCCGTTACCGACTGCCAGAACGATCGAACTCATGGGAACCTCTCTTCCGCGCTCCGCGTCTTTTGATTGCCGCTTTATTGCTGTTGCGCTGTTGTGTTGCGTCAGCGTTCGCGTGCGTCTTCGGCGTCCAACCTAACCATGGTTTGTTTCCACTTGGCACCGCCAATTTGCAATGCGGAAACATACGCGTCATGAATCGCGCGGCTTCCGTAACGTTCGGCGACCAAGGTGAGGGAAAGCGACTCTGAACGTCCGTTTCTGCGGAATCTGATTTCGGGGTTCGTCGGCAGTTCGTTCGGAAAAGGCCGGACGGCGGCCGACGGGAAAGGTGAGCGCAATGGTGGATGGGATGTCCGATATGGGAACAACCGAACTTGGCGCGGCGAGCACGCCCGAACAGGCGCGCGCCGCGTTCCGTGACGGCCTGGTCCGCCCGACCTGCGGCATCGCGCAAGGCTACGCGCAGGCGAATCTGATGATTCTGCCCAAGGAGCAGGCATTCGATTTTCTGCTGTTCGCGCAGCGCAATCCCAAACCCTGCCCGCTGCTGGAAGTGATGGAGCCGGGCGTCACCGCACTCGTCACCGCGCCGGGCGCCGACATCCGTACCGACGTGCCGTTGTACCGCGTGTGGAAGCGTGGCGAACTGGTAGCCGAAGTGCCCGATATTCGCGAGTATTGGCGATCCGATTTGGTCACGTTTGTGATTGGCTGCAGTTTCACATTCGAGTTTCCGCTGATGGAGGCGGGCGTGCCGGTGCGGCACATCACGGCAGGCCGCAACGTGCCGATGTACGACACGTCGATCGAGTGCCGTTCGGCCGGCGCGTTCCATTCGACGATGGTCGTGTCGATGCGTGGCATTCCGTCTACGCAGGTGGCCGACGCATGCCGGATTTCCGGCTATTACCCGTCCGTGCACGGTGCCCCCGTATGTGTGGGCGACCCGTCCGCGATCGGCATCGACGACATCATGCATCCCGACTATGGCGATGCCCCCGTGTTGGAGCCGGGCGATGTGCCGGTGTTCTGGGCGTGCGGCGTGACCCCGCAGGCCGCGGTGATGGCGTCCAAACCGGAATTCGCGATCACGCACGCGCCGGGGCACATGTTCATCACCAGCAAACGCGATTTGGAATACATGGTGTGAGGCCGAGCGGCAGGTTGCGGGGCGCGGCATGAGATGCGTGCTGCGGCGACTGCGGCAGAAGGAATGTTGCGGCGGCGGAACACTACGACAGCGAAACGACGGAAAGGCGACGGAAGGAATGGAAACGATGGCTGTGCAGGAAACAGACGGAAGGCAGACGGCTATGCGAATCGATATGAACAGCGATATGGGCGAAAGCTTCGGTCGTTGGACGCTCGGCGACGACGAGGCGCTGCTCGACGTGGTTTCCAGCGCGAACGTGGCGTGCGGCTTCCATGCGGGCGACCCGTCCGTCATGCTGAGAACGTTGTCATACGCGGCGTCGCGGGGGGTAATGGTCGGGGCGCATGTGGCGTACCGCGACCTGGCCGGATTCGGGCGCCGCTATGTGGACGAGTCCCCCGACGAGCTCAAGGCGGACGTGATGTACCAGATCGCCGCGTTGGAAGGCATGGCGCGGTCGGTCGGCGCGCAGGTGCGGTACGTGAAACCTCATGGCGCGCTGTACAACCGAATCGTCCGCGACGAATCGCAGGCCGCCGCCGTGGTCGAGGCTATCCGCAGCGTGGACGCATCGCTGGCGATACTGACGCAGCCGGGCGCCGTGGTCGGCCGCCTGGCCGCGCAGGCCGGGCTTCGTGTGTTCCACGAGGCGTTCGCCGACCGCGCGTACAACGTGGACGGCACGCTGGTGTCGCGCCGTTTGCCGGATGCAGTGATCGCCGATCCGGCCGAAGTGGCGGCGCGCGTGCTGCGCATGGTGTGCGAGCATGAGGTGGTGGCAATCGACGGCACCGTGGTGCCGCTCAACGCCGATTCCGTCTGTGTGCATGGCGATTCGCCCTCGGCTGTGGCGATGGCGCGTGCCGTCCGCGCCCGCTTGGAGTCGGAAGGCGTTGCGATACGCGCGTTCGCAGGCGACGCAGCCGCATCGGCCGCGCGGGATTAAGGCGGTGGCGACATGCGATTCCTGACCTGTGGCGCGGACGGCATACTCGTGGAGCTCGCCGATTTGGACGAGACCCTGCGGGTGTTCGCCGCGTTGCAGAGCGCCGTGAAACATGCCGTGGAACAAACTGCGGAATCGCCCGAGCGGGCCGCACAGCCGAGCACGACCTCCGTTTTCGCCGGCGTGAAACAACTCATTCCCGCTGCGCGCACCGTCTACGTCGCCTTCGATCCGCTGCTTTCGTCGCGTGTCGAACTGACCGCCGCGATTCGCGCGCTGAACGTTGCCGCCGACATGGAACGGCATTCCCGAATCGTTGAAATTCCGGTGATTTACGATGGCGAGGATATGGCGGACGTAGCCGACCTGCTGGGCATCTCCGTTGACGAGGTTGTGCGCCGGCATTGCGATACCGCCTGGTCCGTGGCGTTCGTCGGCTTCGCGCCCGGTTTCGCATACCTGACCGGCGGCGACCCGATATTCGATGTGCCACGCCGCAAAGTGCCACGGCTGAGCGTGCCCGCGGGCGCGGTGGGGCTTGCCGGCACGTTTTCCGGCGTGTATCCGCGCGTCAGCTCGGGCGGCTGGCAGTTGCTGGGCCACACGGAAACGCCGATGTGGGACGAGCGGGCCGACCCGCCCGCGCTGTTGCAGCCCGGCGACACCGTGCGTTTTACGCCCGTGCGTGACGCCGTTTCCGGCGGTTCGGCTTCTGTTTCTGCCTCTGTGTCCGATTCCGTTCAAGTTTCGCAGGCGCCAGATTCCATGTCCGTCTCGGCCTCGACTCCGGCTCTCGAAGTCCTCCGCTCGGGCCTGCTCACCACCTTCCAAGATGATGGCCGTGTCGCCGCGAACATGGGCGTGACCGGTTCCGGCGCCGCCGATCGCACGTCTTCCCACTTGGCCAACGCACTGGTCGGCAACCCCGCTAATACCCCCGTGTTGGAAATCACCGGTGGTGGCGTGCGCATGCGTGCCATCGGCAGTGTGGTCGTGGCGGTGACGGGCGCTTCGGCGGATGTGACGATTACCGGAAGCCGGCAATCGCAAGATAGTCAAGGCGGCTCAAACGGCACGTTCACCCCAAATTCCCCCGGTGGATGCAGTGGCCGGACCGTCTTGAACGCATCGAACGATGCCGCCGACCGCACCACAATCGCCATGCAACAACCGGTTCTGCTGCGTGACGGGGACGTGCTGTCAATCGCCCCGCCGACCAGCGGCCTGCGCGATTATGTGGCCGTGCGCGGCGGTTTCGGCGTCGCGACAACCCTCGGTTCGGCTGCAACGGACACGATGAGCGGCATCGGCCCGCGCCCGATCGCAGCCAAACAGCGGCTCGCCATACGTACCGCGTCCACGGCGTGCGATGCCGGCGTCGGCCTGCCGCAGCCATGGCCGACCGACCTGCCGAAACCCGGCAGACCTACGGATTTATACGTGCGATTGGGACCGCGCGACGACTGGTTCACCGCAGCCGGCCTGTCCGCATTCCTGACGCAAACGTGGACAGTGACCGCGCAGTCGAACCGTGTTGGCCTGCGACTTTCGGGAGCGGCACCCGTGGAACGCACCGACACGCGCGAACTGGCCAGCGAGGCCACGCCATCCGGCGCAATCGAAGTGCCGACCAGCGGACAACCGGTCATTTTTCTGCGCGACCAGCCTGTAACCGGCGGATATCCGGTAATCGCCGTGCTTGAACCGGAATCGTTGGACGTGGCCGGGCAGTTGCCACCAGGCGCATGCGTCCGCTTCCACGTCGTTTCCGCCCATGCCACGTCTACTCCGCAACCTGCGTACCCCACCAAGGAGGTTCGATAATGCCATCCGCATCGACTGCACCATCCGCAACGGCGCTCCCATCCCCGTCGCCATCATTGTCGTCGCCATCGCCCGCAACCCCGAAACTACGGCGCATCCTCATCGCCAACCGTGGCGAAATCGCCATGCGCGTCATCCACGCCTGCCATGACACCGGCCGCATCGCCATCGCCGCCTATGCCGACCCCGACGCGGACGCGCTGTTCGTGCACGCCGCCGACGAGGCCTACGCACTGGGCGGATCCGACGCGCAAAGCACGTATCTCAACATCGCGGCCATCGTGGAAACCGCGCACAAGGCGCATGTCGACGCCGTCCACCCCGGGTACGGTTTCCTTGCCGAAAACGCGGAATTCGCGCAGGCGGTCATCGACGCCGGCATGACGTGGATCGGTCCGCAGCCCGCCACCATCCGCGCGCTTGGCTCGAAAGTCGAAGCGCGCCGCATCGCGGCCGAAGTCGGCGCGCCCATGGCCCCCGGCACCACGGAACCGGTGCACGACCCCGCCGAAGTCATCACGTTCGCCAAGGAACACGGCCTGCCACTGGCCATCAAAGCCGTCTACGGGGGTGGCGGTCGAGGTCTGAAAGTGGTGCACCGGCTGGAAGACGTGCGCGAGGCGTTCGTATCCGCCACGCACGAGGCCGAGCTGGCGTTCGGCAACGGCGACTGCTTCATCGAACGATTCCTCGCCCGCCCGCGCCACGTCGAAGTGCAGATCCTCGGCGACGGCGCGGGCAACGTTGTGGCCGTCGGCACGCGCGACTGCTCGCTGCAGCGCCGCAATCAGAAACTCATCGAAGAGGCACCAGCGCCGTTCCTACCCCCTGAAACCACCCGGGCGCTGGAAGACGCGGCCGTCGCCATCTGCTCCCGTGCGCACTACGAAAGCGCCGGAACCGTTGAGTTTCTGGTCGATCCGGACGGCACGATGTCGTTCATGGAAGTCAACACGCGCATTCAGGTCGAACACCCCGTCACAGAAGAGGTGACGGGCGTCGATCTGGTGGCCGCTCAGCTGGCGATCGCCGAAGGCGCGCATGTCACCGACATTCCCGGCTTGGAACACGGCACCCCCGTTCCGCATGGGCATGCGATCGAGTTCCGCATCAACGCGGAGGATCCATCCCTTGGTTTCGTACCGTTCCCCGGCATCGTCGAGCGGCTGAACGTGCCGACCGGACCGGGCATCCGCTTCGATTCCGGCGTTGCGCAAGGCGGCGCGATTCCGGGGCAGTTCGATTCGATGATCGCCAAACTGATCGTCTCCGCGCCGTCGCGTTCGGCCTGTCTGACGCGCGCCCGCCACGCATTGGATGAGCTGGCGATTGCCGGCGTGCCAACGGTCCGCAAATTCGACCAGGCCGTGCTCGAACAGCCAGCTTTCGTGGCGACGGACGGCGATTTCGGCGTCTACACGCGCTGGATCGAAGAGGAATTCCTGCCTTCCGTGGACGTGCGCACGCTGGCCGACGGCAAACCGGGTCGCCGGGCCGCAGCGCCCGAACCGGTGGAAAGCTGGGTCGAGGTCGATGGCAAACGCGTGCGATTGGGCCTGCCCGCTTCGCTCGCCTCCGTCGCCGCGCTGGGCGCGGGGCTGGCCGGATTGGCTGGAGCCGGCGCAACGGGGGACCCTGCCCTCACGTCCGATTCTGGCGAATCGGTCATCCAAGCCCTGCTGAACGCCTATCAAAAGTCCGTTCCAGCAGGATCGGGCACGCAGACCGCCGCAAACTCGGATATCGCAAGCACCCAAGACACCCCTATCGAATCGACCATCACCGGCACGGTCGTCCGCTGGCTCGCCGATGACGGCGCGCACGTTGAGGAAAACGAGCCGATCGTCGTACTCGAGGCGATGAAGATGGAAACCGAAATCACCGCCCCCGTTGCCGGCATACTACACCGATCGGCGCAGGTCGGCGACACCGCGCAATACGGCGACCCCCTCGGCGCCATCAGTTAACGCGGCGGCCGGCTGACACGGCTGCCGGCCGTCGGGTGAACCGCACGCCCCTTACACGCAACGCATCGCAATCGCAAAAACAAAACCCAGACCACGGAAGGAACGCAACATGAGCATGCTGGATTGGCGGTATTATCCGAAAATCGCGCGTATCGCACGCATGGCGGGAGCCGACGTCGGACGCGGTTCCGAAACGTTGATGACGTATTCGCGCGGCGATTTGTTCCGAGCCGCACGCCACTTGTCGGGCAGCAAGGAAGGTCGGCCCGCCCGCGCGCTGGTGGTCACCGGCTTCTACATTCCGAAGGCCGCGCAACCCGCTGCGGAAACGGACGGCCCGTTGGGTGCGCTGGAAGTATGCATGGCATTGCGTGCGATTGGCGGCGACGCATGGCTGGTCAGCGACGAATGCTGCGCGCCGGTGATTCGCCCGTCCGCATTGGGTTTCCTGCCGGACGACCACGTGCTGATCGCGCCGAATGCCAATCCCAAGGGCGGTTTTGACGCCTGGCTCAACGGCGTCATCGACCTTGCCAAAACCGAACATATCGATACGCTCGTCTACATCGAACGCGTCGGCCCGGCGCGCGACGGCAGCCCGCACAACATGCGCGGCATCGACATCACCGAATGGACCGCGCCGCTGAGCCAGCTCACGCTGCTCGGCCTGCACACGATCGGCGTGGGCGACGGCGGCAACGAGATCGGCATGGGCCGTGTGGAGGACTACGCCATCGAAGGGGTGGTCGACCACGGCGAGAACATCGCCTGCACGGTGCCGACCGACCAGCTGGTGGTGGCCGGCACGTCGAATTGGGGCGCGCACGCGCTTGTCTGTGCGATGCGCGCGTTGGGTCGCAGTGCCGTCGACCCGTATCTTGAACCGACGTGGCAGGAGCGCGTGCTGGACGTGATCGTCGAATACGGCGGCCTCGACGGCGTGCATATGACGAACGTGGCGACCGTCGACGGCCTCGAACCCGACCGTTACTTTAAGCAGGTCGGCCAGCTTACGGACTGCGCCCGCAGCTGAAGTCCTGTGCCCAAGGCTGAGGGCCCTGCGCTCGCGGCTGCCCCCGCATGTCCGTCGCTTTCGAATCGGGCGCCGGAGACATGCGCCGCGATTCGGCCGAAAGCCGGTTCGACACGCCCGAACACCGGTTGCGGTTTTGGTGTCGAGCCCCATTTTGCGGTAATATCGAACCGGTTCGACACAACCGTGGGAATGGCCGTAAGGACTCCCGCAAAGAATCTCGCAACGACTTTTTGGAACCGAAGGAGGCTCCATGAAAAACAAGGTGCAGCTCATCACCTACGCCGACCGCCTTGGCGACGGCACGCTCAAGTCGATGACCGACATTCTGCGCACTCGCTTCGATGGCGTGTACGACGGCGTTCACATCCTGCCGTTCTTCACCCCGTTCGACGGCGCCGACGCAGGCTTCGACCCGATCGACCACACCAAGGTCGACGAACGTCTCGGCAGCTGGGACGACGTCGCAGAACTCTCCAAGACCCACAACATCATGGTCGACGCCATCGTCAACCACATGAGCTGGGAATCCAAGCAGTTCCAGGACGTGCTGGCCAAGGGCGAGGAGTCCGAATACTATCCGATGTTCCTCACCATGAGCTCCGTGTTCCCGAACGGCGCCACCGAAGAGGACCTGGCCGGCATCTACCGTCCGCGTCCGGGCCTGCCGTTCACCCACTACAAGTTCGCCGGCAAGACGCGCTTGGTCTGGGTGAGCTTCACCCCGCAGCAGGTGGACATCGACACCGATTCCGACAAGGGTTGGGAATACCTCATGTCGATTTTCGACCAGATGGCCGCCTCTCACGTCAGCTACATCCGCCTCGACGCCGTCGGCTATGGCGCCAAGGAAGCCGGCACCAGCTGCTTCATGACCCCGAAGACCTTCAAGCTGATCTCCCGTCTGCGTGAGGAAGGCGTCAAGCGCGGTCTGGAAATCCTCATCGAAGTGCACTCCTACTACAAGAAGCAGGTCGAAATCGCATCCAAGGTGGACCGCGTCTACGACTTCGCCCTGCCTCCGCTGCTGCTGCACGCGCTGAGCACCGGCCACGTCGAGCCCGTCGCCCACTGGACCGACATACGCCCGAACAACGCCGTCACCGTGCTCGACACGCACGACGGCATCGGCGTGATCGACATCGGCTCCGACCAGCTCGACCGCTCGCTCAAGGGCCTGGTGCCGGATGAGGACGTCGACAATCTCGTCAACACCATCCACGTCAACACCCACGGCGAGTCCCAGGCAGCCACCGGCGCTGCCGCGTCCAACCTTGACCTCTACCAGGTCAACAGCACCTATTATTCGGCGCTCGGATGCAACGACCAGCATTACATCGCAGCCCGCGCCGTGCAGTTCTTCCTGCCGGGCGTTCCGCAGGTCTACTATGTCGGCGCGCTTGCCGGCAAGAACGACATGGAGCTGCTGCGCAAGACCAACAACGGCCGTGACATCAACCGTCACTACTACTCCACCGCGGAAATCGACGAGAACCTCAAGCGTCCGGTCGTTAAGGCCCTGAACGCGCTCGCGAAGTTCCGCAACGAGCTCGACGCGTTCGACGGCACGTTCTCGTACACCACCGACGACGACACGTCCATCAGCTTCACCTGGCGCGGCGAAACCAGCCAGGCCACGCTGACGTTCGAGCCGAAGCGCGGCCTCGGTGTGGACAACACTACGCCGGTCGCCATGTTGGAATGGGAGGATTCCGCGGGAGACCACCGTTCGGATGATCTGATCGCCAATCCGCCTGTCGTCGCCTGACGGAAAATTTCTTGCGATTACGTATTTTCTTGCGATTACGTACGGCCTTGCGATTGCGTTCCACCTTGCGGTCGCGCACCCGGTCCGTCGCACCCGGTCCGTCGGGCGGACGGCAGTGGCCGCACGTGTTGGTATCGTAAGTTGCGTTGAAGAATCGCCCGAATGCGCTGAAGCAATGCGTCCGGGCGATTTTCGTATGTGTCGCTCGTAGCGGGCGGGCGCATGCGTGGAGTATCGAAGCACATGAAACGCGACAAGCAGAAAACGCGATAAGCCAAGAAAACAGCAGATATGACCGAAGACAATCAGAATAACGAATTCAAACCGCAGCCGCTGCCCGGCCAGGTGTTCATCCGCCCGGGCATCGACGATCGCCCCGATTATGAGAAGACCCTGACTCCCGAAGCGAAGGCGGCCATGCGCCGGCTGTCGGTGCAGCAGCATCCGCGTATTCCGGAAGCGTCCAACGAGCGTCCGGAAACCCAGGCCGCGCGCATCGCATCGGAAGGTGGAGCGCCCCTAACCGCGGCCGCGCATCTTGACGTGGCTGTGCCGAACCTCGAATCGTCCTTCCTCGACCTGCGCGACCCGATGACCGCTCCGGACGGCACCAAGCCGACCGCAATGCAGGCCAACCGGCTCGTTGCGGGTTTTGCGCTTGGCTCAATGCTGCTGTCCGCTCCGATGGCGGCGTTCAACACGGTGCTCATTCCGCAAACCGTCAGCCGTTTGTCGGGAATCAACCGCGTCACGGATTTGGCGATGCTCGTCATCGCAGGTGCCATCATGACGTTCCTGCTGAACGCATGCATCGCCGTCGGTTCCGACCATTCCTACTGCCGGTTCGGGCGCCGTACGCCATGGATCGTCAGCGGCAGCGTATTGGCGGCTATCTGCATGGCGATTCTTTCCGCATGCGATTTTCTCCCGTGGGCCGTGTTCTTCTGGCTGGCCACGCAGGCCGCGTATGCGATGGCGGCCATACCGTTCGCCGCCGCGTTCGGCGAACGTGTGCCTGACAAGTTCCGCGACCGCGCCGATTCGTGGCACGGCAAGGGGCTGGCGCTTGGCCAGCTGGTCGGCGTCGCCGTGGCTGTTGCGCTGACGCCGCATGCCGGTGGCGAAGGTTGGGATGGCACTACGGGTTTCGCGATGCTGGTATTCGCGGGTTGGCTTGTCGTCGCGGCCGTCGTTACGCTGTTGGTACTGCCGTTCGAAGGGGCCAGCAGCTACCTGCCGCGTAGGGATGTTGAGAAAGGCGATTTCTTCTCGCAATACCGTCCGCCGCAGAACGCGCCGAAGTTTTCTGTGGCATTCGCGGCCCGCATGTTCGCCGTTGCGGCCACAGCCGGAATCGCCGTATATCAGTGGTATCTGGCGCCGAATATCGTCGGCAATACCGATGAGGCCGGGTTGTTCGGCATTGCCGGTGCCGGATCGGTGGTTGTGGTCATGGCCATCTGCACGTTTGTCGGTGCTTTGATTGCGGCGTTGCTGCTTGGCCGCATCGTCAGCCTGTTTGGCGATCTGCGTATTCCGGCCGTCGCGTCCGCCGTGTTGTTCATGGTCGCTGCGCTGCTGCCGTTGCTGATGGACGACGGTTTCCTGGCGGTTGCGCTGTACGCCCTGCTTGCCGGCTTCGCATACGTGGTGTTCGATGGCGCCAGCCAAAGCTTGGATCTTGCGATGCTGCCGGATGTGCGTTCCGTGGGCCGATCGCTTGCCGCTTATAGTCTGGCCAATACGTTCGGCACGATACTGGGCGTCGCTGCCTGCGCCGCGGTGATTGTGGCGACCGGTGCCACCGTGCTGATCTTCGCTGTCGCCACTGTTTCGATGCTGTTGGCGGGTCTGCTGACATTGCGGTTGAAATCGCAACAATGACGGCGACTATGACGGTGCTGGATCGCCAATGATTGGAAAATAAAGCGAAACGGCGCGTCCACATAGTGAACCTTTAGTGGATAGGGGAGATGGACGCGCCTATGTTTACGGCTTAGTTCGAGCGGAAATCCCGCCCGGGGAAATGACTTTGCGAAAGGAGGTTCGCCACGATGAACGGAATGGTCGCACACGTACTGCTGTCCGCACGAATTATTATTCCGCTTTCGTTGGCGGACTGATTCGAGCATAGCGGCTTCAATCCCTCGCCAACGAAGGCAGGGTTTGAGGCGCGCGTAACACACACGTTGATGGCCCTGCATGATGCGGGGCCATTTTTGTTGCAGCCCACAAGGCAGACGCAGCGAAAACCTTTTGAAGCCGGCCGGCATAGCGCACAACAGAAAACAGAAAAACTACAAACAACATCGTTATCGGCGGAAGTTGGGAACCGGTAACAGGACGTACAGGGAGTACATCAATGAGTACAGTCGAAGCGGCCGCTGGCAAAGCGCAGGCGATGGTCCGCGATTCGGTCAAAACCGTGATCGCAGCATCCATGGTCGGCACCGCCATCGAATTCTACGACTTTTACGCATACGGCACCGCCGCTGCGAATTATTTCCCGAAGGTGTTCTTCGGAGACACCACCAATCCGACCGTCGCGCTGCTGGCCAGCCTGCTGACCTTCGCCATCGCGTTCATCGCCCGTCCGCTGGGCTCGTTGGTGTTCGGCCACTTCGGCGACCGTATGGGCCGCAAGACCACGCTGGTGGTCTCCCTGCTCACCATGGGCATTGCCACCTTCCTGATCGGCTGCCTGCCGACCTACAACCAATGGGGTGTCGCGGCCGTCGCCGTGCTGTGCCTATGCCGCTTCGTGCAGGGCATCGGCCTTGGCGGCGAATGGTCCGGCGCCGCGTTGGTGGCCACCGAGAACGCTCCGGAAGACAAGCGTGCACTGTACGGCTCCTTCCCGGAACTGGGCGCCCCAATCGGCTTCTTCCTGTCGAACGGCACCTACTTCCTGCTGGAAACCTTCAACGACAATGACGCGATGCTCGCTTGGGGTTGGCGTGTGCCGTTCCTGTTGTCCTCGATTCTCGTAATCGTCGGTCTCGTCGTGCGAGTGCAGATGGAGGAGACCCCAATCTTCCGTATGGCCCAGGAGCAGAAGAAGGTCGTCAAGTCTCCGCTTACTGAAGTGTTCAAGAAGAGCTGGAAGGAAGTCATCCAGGCCACGTTCCTGGTAGCCGTTACCTACACGCTGTTCTACACGCTGGCAACCTGGTCCCTCGCTTGGGGCACCAAGACCGTCGAGCAGGGTGGTGGCAACCTGGGCTTCACCAACCAGGAGTATCTGCTCATGCTGATGATCGCCGTCTGCGTGTTCGCCGCGTTCATCGTGATCTCCTGCGTGAACGCCGACAAATTCGGCCGCAAGCGCGTGATCATCATCTCCTCCTGCTGCCTCATCGCGTTCGCCCTGCTGTTCCCGTTCCTGCTTGACCCGGCGGTCGTCGGTCAGCGCAACTTCGCCACCAACCTGCTGTTCCTGTGCATCGGCTTCGCTCTGATGGGTACCGCGTTCGGTCCGATCGGCGCCTTCCTGCCGGAACTGTTCGACGCGAACGTGCGTTACTCCGGCTCCGGCATCGGCTACAACCTGGCTGCCATCGTCGGCGCGGCCTTCGTGCCGACCATCGCCACTTGGCTGTCCCATCATTGGGGCGTGCATTCCGTGGGCCTGTACCTCGGTGTGATGGCCCTGTGCTGCCTCATCGCGGTGTTGAGCTGCAAGGAAACGAAGAACGTCGACTTCACCAAGTGACGCCGACCGGCTTGCCGGGCTGCTTCGCTTGGGGTGGCTCGGAGCCTTAGAAAAAACGTTTGACGTGAATATAGCCACTATGTGAACGCCAACAGACATCATAAAGAAAGCGGTACTAGAACAGTTCCGCAGGAGAGGCGGAGTGGTTCCTCGGACACAATCCGGGGGGAGCAACATCCTAGGAATCACTCGCCGTGATAACAACCGAAAAAAGAATAGAAAATAGCGAGTTTGTTCGGAAAAAACAAGTTCCGAATCGCAAAAAACAATAAAGGAGCGCCAATTATGGCAGCAACTATCTGGTACGAAAAGGACGCCGATCTGTCCGTGTTCGATGGCAAGAAGGTGGCCATCCTCGGTTACGGTTCCCAGGGCCACGCTCATGCGCTGAACCTGCGTGATTCCGGCGTCGACGTCGTCGTCGGCCTGCGTCCTACCTCCAAGTCCGTGGAGTATGCCAAGGAGCAGGGCCTCGAGGTCAAGTCCGTCGCTGACGCCGTTGCCGAAGCCGACGTGGTGATGATCCTGCTGCCTGACCAGTACCAGGCCGCCGTGTACAAGAAGGACGTCGAGCCGAACCTGAAGCCGGGCG
>OIYW01000600.1_pt1 | contig 31923 bp, 28 predicted proteins | sample 1588351 | NCBI WGS metagenome assembly OIYW01 (sample SAMN03283268) | human gut metagenome | biome: human-associated habitat; material: feces | host: Homo sapiens | place: USA | collected 2013 | reverse complement strand
GGCGCCCTTCCCTGCTTTATGGCGGTACGTTTATTCCGTATACACTTTTGCCAGGCCGCCCTCGCTGGTCTCGCGGTATTTGGAGAACAGGTCCCGGCCAGTCTCGTACATGGTTTTCACCACCATGTCGAAGGAGATCTTCCGGGTGTAGGTGAGGAAATTGGCCAGGCTCAGGGCGTTGATGGCGCGCATGGCCGCCACAGCGTTGCGTTCGATGCAGGGGATCTGCACCAGGCCGCCGATGGGGTCGCAGGTCAGGCCCAGGTGGTGCTCCATGGCCACCTCTGCCGCGTACTCGATCTGGTCCAGGTCCATGTGGTACAGCTCCGCCAGGCCCGCCGCCGCCATGGAGCAGGCGCTGCCCACCTCTGCCTGGCAGCCGCACTCCGCCCCGGAGATGGAGGCGTTGGTTTTGATGATGTTTCCCACAATGCCCGCCGCCGCCAGGGCGTGGAGCACGTCCGTGTCGGAAAAGCCCTGCTGCTCCTGCTTGAAGAGCAGCACCGCCGGCAGTACGCCGCTGGCCCCGCAGGTGGGGGCAGTCACCACCACGCCGCCGCCGGCGTTTTCCTCGCTGACGGCGAAGGCGTAGGCGCACACCTTCCGGTTTTCCCGGGTCTCGGGGCTCTCATCCATGTGGCGCTGGCGCACCAGGTATTTGGCCTTCCGCTGGACGCCCAGTCCCCCGTGGAGCACCCCCTCGGTGTTGAGTCCCGCGTAGACGGTGGCCTTCATCTGCTTCCACACGTCCCGCAGGTAGTCCCAGATTTCCGGACCCTCGTTCTCCTCCACGAACTGCCAGAGAAACTTCCCATTCCTGCCGCAGTATTCCTTGATCTCCCGGAAGGTGGAAAGAGGGTACACATCTTGGGGGGCCACGGCGGGCTGCCCCTCGATCTGGATTTTCCCGCCGCCCACGCTGAACACCCGCCACTGGCCCAAGGGCCGCTCCTGCTGGAAGGCTTGCAGCGCCAGGGTGTTGGGATGGGGCAGGCTCTCCTCGGGTGTCTCTGTATCAAAGACGATTTCCGTGGGAAGGGGAGCGAAGGCGTCCCGGATGGCCACGTCTGTCAGGTGGCCCCTGCCCGTTTTGGCGAGAGAGCCGTACAGGGTGGCGTGAAACCGGTCCGCCTGGGGAAATTCCTGCCGAAACAGGACGGCCGCGTGGGACGGCCCCATGGTGTGGGAGCTGGATGGCCCCCGTCCAATGCGATACAGCTCCCGCAGTGATTCCATAAGAAAATACCCCCATCTCTGACTTGTTCTTCACTGGAATACACTTATTTTCCCACAGCCCGGGCGGAAAATCAAGGGGTTCCCATGAGAGGGGGAATTTTGCCATTTCTTTTATAAAATTTGGGATGTAAACAAAGCGTTTCCTATCGAAATCTTACAGGACCCGAGTATAATAAAGGTATCAATTCCCTGTCCTAAGGGGGACAGCTGAAGGAGGAAGTAACGATGAAACGCAAACCCATGAAACGGCTCTTTGCTCTGGTGCTGGCCACCTGCCTGCTGCTGGCCGGACTGCCCCTTTCCGCAGGGGCGGCAGGGTCCCCCTCCGTCAGCGGCAGCAATCCCTTCCGGGATGTGGCGTCCGGGGATTACTTCTACCGTCCTGTGCTGTGGGCAGTGCGGAACAACATCACCGCCGGCACCAGTGCCACCACCTTCAGCCCCAATGACGGCTGCACCCGCGGGCAGATCGTCACCTTCCTGTACAAGCACTACGCTTCCTGAGCGCGGTAAAGAGAACACCCCTCCGGGCTTGCCGGAGGGGAGCTTTTGCGTTTATTTCAGCCGGTAGCTGACAAAGGCCAGCTTCTTCCCGTTGGGGGACCAGCTGTTCACGTTCAGGGTGCCCTGGCCGCCGAAGAGCTTTGCCAGCACCCGGGTGTTTTGGCCCCCGGCGTCCATCACCCGGATCTCCACGTTTTTGTGGGCGGGGTGGTCGCCGGGCTCCACATCCCCCTTTTTGTAGGCGATGTAGGCCACCTGGGTCCCGTCGGGGGAAAGGTGGGGGAACCAGCAGTTTAAGTCCTCCTCCCAGGTCATACGGGTCTGGTCAGAGCCGTCCGCGTTCATGCGCCACACCTGCATCAGCCCGGAGCGCACGGAGTTGAACCAGATGTGCTTTCCGTCCGGGGAGTATTCCGGGCCGTCGTTCAGGCCGGGGGTGTGGGTCAGGCGGGTTTCCTCGCCTCCCTCCACCGGGATGGTGTAGATGTCAAACTCCCCGTTGCGCTCCGCGCAGTAGGCCAGGGTCCTCCCATCCGGCGACCAGCCGTGAAGATAGCTGGGGGCCATGGGGGTGATGAGCCGGGGCACGCCGCCGGAAAGGGGCAGGGTGTACACCCGGGAGCGCCCGTCCTCCCCGGTGCCGTGGCTGATGCCCACCCGGGTCCCGTCCGGGGAGAGCACATGGTCGTTGTTGCAGCAGTCCGCAAAACCGGTGTCCACCGCTTCGCTCTCCAAGGTGTCCAGGTGGAATTTCCACAGCCGCCCCCCGGCGTTGTACAGCAGGGCGTCCCCGCCAGGGAGCCAGTTGGGGGCTTCAATCAGGTGGTGGAACTCTTTGAGCACCTGCCGCTGCCCTGTGGCCGCGTCCACGGTCTCCAAAAGGGAGATGGCGTCCCGCTCCTGAAAGGGCTGTTTTTCCGTTCGCACTTCCATGATAAATTCCTCCCAAATAGATTTTAGCGCAGGGCCCCGGGCCGTATTCCCCAAGTTAGTTTTCGGGCCGATCCCCCACCATGTTTTTGGCCCAGATGCCGGAGACCAGCATCACCGTGCCAATTCCCGCCTTGAGGATATCCGCCGCCGACACGAAGAAAAAGACCCATACCACCGAAAGGCCGGTGAACTGGCACAGGCAGAAGGCAATGGGCAGGCACACCACCCAAGTGAACACGCAGTCGAACAGAAAGGTGATGAAGGTCTTCCCGCCGGAACGGATGGTGAAATAGGTGCCCTGGGTGTAGGCGGACAGGGGTAAAAACGAACCGGAGACCATCAGCAGATGGGTGGCGGTCTGGCGCACCGAGGGTTCGGTGTTGTAGATGTAAGGGATAAAGGGGGACACCGCCACAATAAGCCCGCCGATCACCGCGTTGACACACACGCTGAAAAACAGCAGCTTGCGCACGGTGTCCTTGGCGCCCGGAATGTCATTGGCCCCCAGCAGCTGGCCGGAGAGGATGCCGATGGCGTTGCCCATGGCCGCCATGACAATGGCGAACAAGTTCCACACCGTGGAGTTGATGTTAGTGGCCGCCACAGCCTCCAGCCCCCGGAAGGAGTAGCACATGTTCACCGCCGCCGTGCCAATGGACCACAGGGTCTCGTTGAGCAGCAGGGGCGTGCCGGTGACGGCAATCTGTTTGACCAGGGACAGGGGCACGCGGAAGTCCCGGAACAGCCCCTGCAGGAAGGGGAACTGCTTCCGGTGGCGCCAGGTGCGCAGCAGCAGATATCCCATTTCCGCCCAGCGGGCAATGACAGTGGCCAGGGCCGCGCCAGCCACCCCCATTTTGGGAAAGCCGAAGCTGCCGTAAATCAGCAGGTAGTTGCCGGTCAGGTTGACGCAGATGGCAATGAGGCTGGCCACCATGGGAGAGAAGGTCTCGCCCACGTCCCGCAGGGTGCTGGAAAAGCACTGGTTTATGGCAAAAGGCAGAAGCCCAAAGAGCATGATGGCGATGTACTCCTTGGCATAGCCCAAAGTGGAGGCGATCTCCTCCGGAGAAGAGGACTCCTTGTTCAAATACAGCTGGAACAGCTGCTCCCCAAAGAGAAGAAAGATCAGAATGCCCAGGGCGCACACCACCACGCTGAACACCAGCCGGAAGCGCAGGGTGTAACGCACCCCCTCGTGATCTTTCTTGCCGGCGAACTGCGCCCCAAAGAGGGAGGCGCCGCCCAGCCCGCCGAAAATGGTCAGGTTGAAGATGAAGATGATCTGGTTGACAATGGCCACGCCGGACATGGGGGCTGTGCCCAAACGCCCCACCATCACGTTGTCCAAAAGGTTGACAAACTGGGTGATGCCCTGTTGGACGATCATGGGCACCAGCAGGGCCAGCACCGACGCGTAGAAGGCCCGGCTGCCAATCAGCTTTTTCCGTAAACCGCTCATATGTTTCCCATTTCTCCTTGCTTTCCAAAGGAATACGTGCCTTAGCCCAAAAGCTCTCCCAGGCTTTGGGCCAGGTCCTCCGGCGGGGTCAGAGCCTGGATCAGCTCCTCATAGTCCCGCAGGTAGAAGTCAGAGAGCCGGGCAATGCCCTCCCGGGTTTCCAGCCGGCCCTCTCCGTTCCCCGAAATGCCGTCCTCCACCGCCACCACGGGGAAACCGGCGGCCTTGGCGGTGCGGATGGCGTAGGCGGAATCCTCGAAGACCACGCTCTCTTCCGGGGCCGCGCCAAAGCCTTCCGCGCAGCGAAGGTACACATCCGGGTGCTCCTTGCTTTTCCCCACTTCTGTGCAGGTGGCGAACTCCTCCACCAGGGGCAGCATCCCCAGGCGGCGCAGGGCAGCCAGCACACCCTCCCGGTTGGAGGCGGTGGCCACCGCAATGTGGATGTGGTTTTCCTGCAGCAGCCGCAGGAACTCCCCCGCATGGGGTTTTTCCGGCACCCGGGTGCGATAGCCTTCCAGCGCGCATTGGGAAAGCTCCTGGGCAATTTCCTCCACGGTGCCTGCAACCCCCAGGCCCTGGTAATATGCCGCGCACTGCTCCAGGCTCAGCCGGTTCAGGGTGCGGTGCAGCCCCTCTGGGGCATGAATTCCTTTTCGCTGGGCGTATTCGTAAGTGATGTCCCGCCACATGGGCATGGAGTCCAGCAGGGTGCCATCGGCGTCAAAAATACAGCATCGAATCATGGGTTTGCCTCCTCTTCTGCTTTCTGTCCCAGTATAGCAGAAACCGGGGGGCGGCGCAAGGCGGTGCGGCGCCGGGGATAGAAAAAGCACCGCCCCGGCTGGGGGCGGTGCTGTAGAGGGGGCGCGCTTACCGGGGCTCTGGCGCGGGGGTGGCCTCTTCTCGGGACTCCTCTTTGGATTCCTCTCTTCGGGAGGAATCGGGGTCCAGGGCGGACTCCACGTCCGAGCCCACCCGGCTTCCGGCTTCCTCCAGGCCGCTTTCTATGCGGGAGACGGTTTCCCCGGCGCCGCTCTCTACCCGGGAGGCGGTGTCCGACACGTCGCTGGCGGCCTTTTCCATGCAGCCCGCCAGGGAAAGGGCCAGACCGGCACAGAGGGCAAAGGCGCAGATCTTATTTCGCAGCATGACACAATCTCCTTTCCTGTAATTTGGCTTCCGTCCCAAAGTCTGGGAGGATGCGTCTTCTAGTGTTTCCAGCGAAGAGAGGGATATGCGCGGAAAGGGCGGAACCGCGCATCTCCTCCAGCCTCAAACCCGCGGACACAGGGCCGGCGTTTTCCGCCTGAGGGAGTAAGCGAAGGGCGCGACTCCGCGGCATGCGTCCAGGCGCAGCGAAACAGCAGAATCCGCGCATCTCCTCCAGCCTCAAACCCGCGGACACAGGGCCGGCGTTTTCCAGCTAGGGGAGTAAGCGAAGCGCACGGTCCCGCGACATGCGTCCAGGCGCAGCTTGGCAGCTTGGTTGAAAAAGTTTTTTGAAAATGATAGAATACCTTAAGGAAGTTGTAAGGGAGGAAACGTATTATGATAGTTACAGTGACACTGAACCCGGCACTGGACCATTTCATCTTTTTGGAGAGCTTTGAGCGGGGCGTGATCCAGCGCTTTTCCCAGGATGTCTTTGCCCCCGGAGGCAAGGGGGTAAACGTCTCTTTGCTGCTGTCCTCCCTGGGGGTGGAGAACCGGGCCCTGGGCCTGGCCGGAGGCTTTACCGGACGGGAGCTCTGCCGCCTGCTGGAAGAGGCCGGCTGCCAAACGGATTTCGTCCAGCTGCCCCAGGGGAATACCCGGGTGAATGTGAAGCTGCGCTGTGCGGACGGGGAGGAGACCGCCTTTAACGGCGCCGGCCCCGCCATTCCGGAGCAGGCGGTGGAAGAGCTGCTGGAAAGGCTCTCCCGTTTGCAGGAAGGGGACGCCCTGGTGCTTTCCGGCGTGCTGCCCGCCGCCCTGCCGGAAACGGCCTTCCCCCGGGTCTTAGAAGCCGCCCGGCAGAGAAAGGCCCGGCTGGTGGTGGACATGGAGGGGGACCCGCTGCTGGCGGCCCTGCCTTACCGGCCCTTCCTCATCAAGCCCAACGAGGAGGAGCTGGCCCAGATCTTCGGCATTGCGGGCAGCCTGAACGTGCAGGAAGTGAAGGAGTACGCCCGGGAGCTTCAGCGCATGGGGGCGCGGAACGTGGTGGTCTCCCTGGGGGCCAAGGGCGCCCTGCTTCTGGAGGAGAACGGGCAAGCGCTGTTCTGCCGCAGCGTCCGCGGGGAGGCGGTCTCCACCGTGGGGGCGGGGGACTCCCTGGTTGCGGGCTTCCTCTATGGGTACGAGCTTCACGGCAGCGCCCTGGGCGGGCTGAAGTGGGGCGTGGCCGCAGGGGCGGCCACGGCCTTCTGTGAGGGCATTGCCACGGGGGATCAGGTCAAGGCGGTTTTCCCCCGGGTGGGAGAGCCCCATCCTGTGTAAGGACCCGGGGGAAAGGGCTTTTCTCTGAAATGTGGGAAAAGCGCCGCGGGGCCTAGAATTCAGTTGACACCGCCCTCTGTTTCACAGTACAATGGTAACAATATAAATGCTTCCCACTGCGAGAGGATTGTGATTTGCAGCGGGAGTTTTGCCGGAACATGGAGGCAGCCCTGATGGATAAACGAGAAAACCAACCCCTGCAGGAGGAGCTCCGCTCCTCCCAGGTATATAGAACACTGAAAAGTTCAGGCATTCCCATGGCAGGAAAGCTTGCCGAGGGCCTGGGCAAAGCGGCGCAAGGCTTGGACCAGGCGCTGAACTTGGGCAAGAATGGAGGCCCGGGGCCCGGCGGCCACCCCTATCAGGCGCCCCCGCCACAGGGGGTGGGCCAAGCGCCCCAGCCGGGACCCAGGGCTGGGCAGACGCAGCAGACGCGGCAGGCGGGGCATCAGGCGCCGCCCCAGGGAAGCGCTCCACCCCAGAATGGGGCAAAGCAGGCCAATGGCTATTACCGCTATACCTATACCCAGGGCAAGCCCGTCGCGCCGCCCCCCTCCCAGCAGGCAAAGGCCCAGAGGGCTGCGGCGGCGCAAAGGGCGGCAGCCGCGCAGCATGCGGCGGCCAACCAAGCCGCTGCCGCCCAGCGGGCGGCGGCAAACCGGGCGCGGCAGGCTCCCTGGCAGGGGGCGCCTGTCCCCCCGGGTGCTGGGCAGCCGCCTATGAAAATGGTGCGTAAGGGGAGCCCCGCCAAGTTTTATATCACAGGCGGCGTGGCCCTGTTCTACGCCTTGAGTTTCCCATTGTACGAGCCCTACCACTTCATCGTTTTTGCTGTGGTGCTGGTATTGGTGTTCCTGGCATCGGGGGCACTGTTCAAGGGGAAGAAGATGTTCGTGCCGGTGGAGCCGGAGAAGCCCAAGGAAGAGCCGAAAAAGGAGCCGGAAAAACCGGAGAAATCCCACACAGGGGACCCGGAGGTGGACAAGATCATCGACGAGGGCCGGGAGTATTTGAAAAAGCTTCGTGCCGCGGATGACGCCATTCCCGACGAGACCCTTTCCGAGGACATCACCCGCATGGAGCGGGCTTCCGCCGATATTTTCCGCTATATTGCCGACCATCCGGAGAAGGCGCAGCAGATCCGGAAATTTATGAACTATTACCTGCCCACCACCATGAAGCTTTTGAACAGCTACCAGCGGCTCTCCGCCCAGAACGTGAAGGGTGAGAACATCACCTCCACCCTGTTTAACATCGCGGGGATGATGCACACGGTGGCGGATGCCTTTGAAAAGCAGCTGGACTCCCTCTATGCGGAAGAGGCCATGGATATTTCCGCGGATATCACCGTGTTTGAGACCCTCTTAAAGCAGGAGGGATTTGTGGAGGAAGAAAAGCAGGAGGAGGCCAAAAAATAAACCGCAGAACGGTGAAAGGCGGGGGTTCGGCGCCTGGCCTTTCCGCCAGCAGCCCCCGTCATTTTCAAAGAAATTCCAGAAACGCCCGAGCGGCGGTTTCCATTATGAGAAGCAAGGAATGATCAAGGAGGTTAGAAACATGCCCGACGATATCAAATTGACCTTGGAAAACGAGGCCCCCAAAATGCCCACCCTCACCCTGGAGGGAGTGGAAACCCCCTCTCTGACCCTGACCCCCGAAGAGGCGCCCGCGCCCCAAAAGCCCAAAGAGGATGAGATTTCCTCTCTGGACGAGAGCGCCCTTACCCCCGAGGAGCGCCAGGTGGTGGAGGACTTTGCGGAGAAAATCGACATCTCCAACAGCACTTTGGTACTGCAGTACGGTTCTGCCGCCCAGAAGAAGATTGCCTCTTTCTCCGACAACACCCTGAACAATGTGCGCACCAAGGATTTGGGCGAGGTGGGGGATCAGATTTCCCAGCTGGTGGTGGAGCTGAAGGGCTTTGATATCCAGGAGGAGGAAAAGAAGGGGATCTTTGGCTTCTTTAAAAATACGGGCAACAAGATCACCGCCATGAAGGCCCGGTACGACAGCGCCGAGCACAATGTGAACAAGATCGCCGCGGCCCTGGAGTCCCACCAGGTGCAGCTGATGAAGGACATTGTCATGCTGGATAAGCTCTACGAGATGAACCTGGGCTACCACAAGGAGCTTTCCATGTACATCATCGCCGGGAAAAAGAAGCTCCAAAAGGAGCGGGCCACCACCCTGGTGGAGCTGGAGAACAAGGCCAAGCAGTCCGGCTTGGCGGAGGACGCCCAGGCCGCCAACGACTATGCCCAGCAGTGCGACAACTTTGAGAAAAAGCTCCACGACCTGGAGCTGACCCGCATGGTCAGCGTGCAGATGAGCCCTCAAATCCGCCTGGTGCAGAACAACGACAAGCTGATGAGCGACAAGATCCAGTCCACCCTGGTGAACACCATCCCCCTGTGGAAGAGCCAGATGGTGCTGGCGTTGGGCCTGGCCCACTCAGAGCAGGCGGTGAAGGCCCAGCGGGAGGTCAGCGACATGACCAACGAGCTGCTGCGCAAGAACGCCGAGCGCCTGAAGATGAGCACCATCGAGACCGCCAGGGAGTCCGAGCGGGGCGTGGTGGACATGGAGACCCTGCGCCAGACCAACCAGTCCCTTATCCAGACTCTGGACGAGGTGGTGAAGATTCAGGACGAGGGCCGGGCCAAGCGCCGCGCCGCCGAGGCCGAGATCGGCCGTTTGGAGGGCGAGCTGAAGCAGAAGCTGCTGGATATCCACACCTGAGCACAGGTTTTGCCCCGGCCCGAACAAGGGGCCGGGGAACCTTCTACTCCTAGAAAGGGAGGCTTGTGAAATTGAAAAAGAGCAGCATTGTGGGGGCCTGCGTCATGGCGGGGCTCATCCTTCTTTCCATCCCCGTAGGGGTGCACACCTCGCTGACGGACCTGCGGGACGAGGCGGAAGGCTCCTATTATTACGACCAGACCGGCTACGCCATCTATCAGGGGCTGGAGGCTCGGGAGGCCACCGGCAACAACCTGATCACCGTGGCGGAACGCTATACCAGCCAGAACCCAGAGCTGACCGGCTTGATTGGGGAGCTGGAGTACGCCATCTCCTTGACCCAGAACAGCTACAGCGATTTTTCCGACGAGGCCCAGGCCAACCAGTTGATGGGAGACGCCGCCCAGAACCTGTATGAGGAGCTGAAGCAGACAGAGCTCTCGGAATCGGATGAAAAATACCCGGATCAGCTCATTGCCGAGATGGAGTCTGAGCAGGACAAGATCAACCGCTCCAGCTACAACGACGACGCCCGGGAGTTTAACGCCAGGCTGGAAAAGTTCCCGGTAAACCTGCTGCGCTTTGTGGCGGGGGTGGAGCCTTTGGCCACCTATGATCTGGACGAATAAAGGAAAGGAGGCGTCCGCCGTGACACTCGCAAAGCGCGTCCCGAAAAAAGCCTTGGCCTTGGCGCTGGCCCTGTGCCTGGCCTGGGGCCTGGCGCTGCCCGCCCTGGCTATTGTGGTGCCGGAGCGCCCGGAGAACCAGTATGTGCTGGATGAGGCCGGGGTGCTCTCAGAGGAGACGGAACAGGAGATCATCACCCAGAACCAGAGCCTCTTCGAGGAGACCGGCGCCCAGATCGCGGTGGCGGCGGTGGACTTCCTGGGCGGGGAGGACATTGAGGACTACGCCAACTACATGTTCAACTACTGGGGCGTGGGCGACTACGAGCGGAACAACGGCCTGCTGCTGGTGCTGGCCATTGGCGAGGACAACTATTATGCCACCTCTGGCTACGGCATCGAGGACTATTTCGATGGGGCCAAGCTGCAAAGCATGCTGGATGAGTACTTGGAGCCGGACTTCGCGGTTCAGGAGTACGACGCCGGGGTGAAAAAGTTCTTTGAGGCCGCCCTTTCTGAGATGGAAGGCTATTACGCCGGCTACACAGAGCCCGCCTCCCTTGTGGAGGACCCCAGCTATGACAGCTACGAGGAGCCCAGCTTTGCCTACGATGTGGGGCGCTCTGTGGGCCAGTTCTTCGGAAGGGCGCTGCAGATCATCGTGATCCTGGGAGTGGTGCTGGTGATTTCCTTGGTGCTGCGGGCCATGCGCAACGGCGGCGGCCGGGGAGGCCCCCGTTCCGGCGGCGGAGGCGGCGGTTTCTGGACCGGCATGTTCCTGGGCAATATGATGGGCAGCTCCCGCAGAAGGGGCGGCTGGCGTCCGCCCCCGCCTCCTCCGGGAGGGTTCGGTCCCCGTCCCCCCAGGGGCGGTGGCTTTGGAGGCGGCTTCCACAGCGGGGGCCGCTCCGGCGGATTCGGCGGCTCCCGCGGCGGAGGGGGCGGTTTCCGCAGCGGCGGCGGCAGCCGCGGCGGCGGAGCTGGACGCCGTTGAGCACAGGAAAAAGGCTCTTCCGTGGGAAGGGCCTTTTTTAGACAAAAAATGCCCGGCCTGTTTGCGGGCCGGGCAGGATGGGAGAGCTATGAAACGCTATTTTCTCTTTGACCTGGACGGCACCATCGCGGACAATGGGGAGGGCATCCTCAAATCCGCCCAGTACGCATTGGACGCGTTCGGTATCCACAAAGAGCCGGAGGAGCGCCTGCGCCGGTTTGTGGGGCCGCCCCTGCATCAGTCCTTTATGGAATTCTATGGGTTCTCACAGGAACAAGCCTTTGCCGCGGTAGAGAAGTACCGGGAGCGCTACCGGGTGAAGGGCGTGTATGAGAACCAGCTCTACCCCGGCGTGCGGGCCCTGGTGGAAGGGCTCTCCCGCCGGGCCAAGGTGTGCCTGGCCACCTCTAAGCCGGAGGTGTTCGCCCGGAAAATCTTGGAGATGCAGCATGTGCTGCCCTGTTTTGACGTGGTGGTAGGCGCGGAGCTGGACGGCTCCCGCACGGACAAGGCGGAGGTCATCCAGGCGGTGCTGAAAGCCCTGGGAGATCCGCCCAAAGAGCAGGTGGTCATGGTGGGCGACCGGAAGCATGATATCCTGGGGGCCAAAGCCCTAAGCCTGCAATCCATCGGCGTGGAGTACGGTTTTGCCCCGCCGGGGGAGCTGGAGGAGGCCGGGGCGGACTGGACTGTCCCCACAGTGGAGGGCTTGCAAACGCTGTGCCTGTCCCTTTGCGGGGCGGACAACGGATAAGGAGGGAAGGCAAATGGAAAAGAAAGTGTTGGTTGTGGTGGATATGCAGAACGACTTCATCACAGGCGCCCTGGGCACCCCAGAGGCCCAGGCCATTGTGCCCCGGGTGGTGGAGAAGATCCGGGGATTTGATGGGACAGTGCTCTTTACCCAGGACACCCACGGGAAGGATTACCTCCAGACCCAGGAGGGGAAAAACCTGCCGGTGGAACACTGCCTGCGCGGCACCTGGGGCTGGCAGCTGGAGCCCCGGGTGGAGGCGGCGCGGAAGAGCGTACCCATCGAAAAGCCCACCTTTGGCAGCAAGGGCCTGGCGGAGGTGCTGAAAGCACGGCACACCTACGAGGGGCCCCTGGAGGAGATTCAGCTCATCGGGCTTTGCACAGATATCTGCGTCATCTCCAACGCGCTGCTGCTGAAAGCGTTTTTGCCAGAGGTGAAGATCTCGGTGGACGCCAGCTGCTGTGCCGGGGTTACGCCGGAGAGCCACGAAAACGCCCTGAAAGCCATGGCTGCCTGCCAGGTGGAGATCCTATGAAGCGCCTGGTCCTGATTGGCGGGCCCATGGCTGTGGGGAAGACCGCCGTCTGCCGGGAGCTGAAACACCTCGCCGCCCCCTGCGCCTTTTTGGACGGGGACTGGTGCTGGGATATGGAGCCTTTCCAGGTGACGGCGGAGACCAAGGCCATGGCGCAGGAGAACATCGCGTTCTTGCTGGGACAGTTCCTCCGCTGCCCCGCCTATGAAACCGTGATCTTCTGTTGGGTGATGCACCAGCAGGAGATCCTCGACGGGTTGCTGGCCCGCCTGCCCCTAGAGGGCGTGGAGGTGTTCTCCCTGTCCCTGCTGGCCAAGCCGGAAACCCTGCGGGAGCACATCCGCGGGGATGTGGAGCGGGGCCTGCGCACTTGGGATGTGCTGGACCGCAGCTTGGAGCGGCTTTCCCACTATGGGGAGCTGAACACCCACAAGCTGTGGGTGGACGGCCTGACTGCCAGGGAGGTGGCGCAGCAGATCGCCGCCCTTTTGGAGAAACAGAAAAAGGACCTGCCTTGAAGCAGGTCCTTTTCTTGTTGGCAGGGTTATTCTCCCGAGGTGAACTCCTGAGAGACGATGACGTTGCCCTGGCTGTCCTTGTAAGTGACTACCACCACGGGGTTTTCCACATCCACAGCGGCTTTCAGGGTCTGGGCCACCAGCTCGAACGTGGAGGCCTGCTCCTGCAAAGCGGCGGACAGGGCGTCGGCGATGCCCTCGGTGTTGATGTCGGGGCCGTAAGTAAATTCGTAGATCAGTTTGTTGCCCTCCGCCAGAACATCCACTCCCAGCTCTTCGGTCTGCATCGCCTCCAGCTGGGTTTGTACGATATCGGAGTTGACGAACTCCTCAATGGAGGAATACATGCCGGTAACTTCGCCGGCGGCCTCCTCTTCGGCAGACGCAACAGCTTCCGCTTCGGATTGAGCGGCCGAGCCAGCTTCTTCCTCAGCCTCCAGGGCGCTCTGCTCTGCCTGGCTTTCGCTGGATTCGCTCTGGCTCTCTTCCACAGTGCTGCTGGCGCTGCTCTCCGAGGGGGCAGAGCTTTCCCCGCCGCCGGAGCAAGCGCTTAAAGACAGCAGGCACACAAGGGCCAGCATGGCGGCAAACAGTTGGACAAACTTCTTTTTCATAATCGGTCACGCAGCCTTTCCGCGTAAATTGCCCGGACTTCCTCGTCCCGGGCTGCTTTCAGTATAGAGGGCGGGAGGGATTGTGTCAAGAGAAATGAGTGCATTTGATGTAAAATTTATTTTATTCCCGCGTATTATGCGATTTTTTAGGGCGATTTATATAAAAATGCCTCGTTTGGCCCTTGCAACAACTTGTTACAAGGCGTATAATCAAAAGTAGTTTGATCCCGGGGAAGGACAGCCGGGGATTTATTTTTGTTCACAGAAGGAGAGATGCCGCGTGGAACGCTTTACCGCCACCCACTGCCCCCATGGGGTGACCATGATTACGGATTTGTCCGGGGTGCACTGCTTTTTAGTGGAGGGCCGGGAAAAGGCCCTGCTCATCGACGCCATGACCGGCCTGCGGGGCCTGAAGGACTTTGTGGCAACCCTGACGGACCTGCCCGTAGAAGTGGCCGCCACCCACGGCCACATGGACCATGTGGGAGGGGTGTTTGAATTTGGCGGCTGCTATATCCACCCTCTGGACATGCCCATGCTGGCGGAGGAGTCCCTGCCCGCCCGGGTCAGCTATGTAAAGGGCCAGCTGGAACAGATGGGGGCTTCTGCCTTCCCCCAGGAGGGAGACTTTGTCCCAGACAGCTCTGTAACGTGCCGTCCCGTTAGGGCCGGGGACAAGCTGGACCTGGGCGGCCGCGCCTTGGAGGTTCTGGAGGTGCCGGGCCACACCCAGGGCTCCGTGTGCTATCTGGACCCGGAGAGCGGGGACTTCTTCGCGGGGGACGCCTGCAACAACAACACCCTGGTGATGATGGATGCCTCCGCCACCATTGGGGAGTACCTGTCCGCCCTGGGGGCGCTGAAGCAGCGCCAGGGGGAAATAGAAAATTTCTATATCTTCCACGGGGAGACCCCTGTGGCCAAGACCTGCATCGACGACAACATCCAGTGCTGCGAGGACATCCTGGCGGGCACGGATGACCATATCCCCGTGGAGTTTTTGGGGCGGACGGGCTATTTGGCCAAGGAACGGGTGCCGGGGGCCTTCCAGCGGAAGGACGGGCGCTTCGGCAACATCATGTACACCCAGGAAAAGGTGAAATAACACAGCCTGCTGAAACGGCAGGGGGAAAGAAAAGAGGGACACGCAGCCATTGGCTTGCGTGTCCCTCTTCTGTTTCAAAGCGGGGCCGCTTTGAAAGGAATGTCAGTGCAGCATGGTGACTTCTTCCTCGTGCAGGTCCTTGGGGTTCACCGCCACGGGGAGATAGGCCTCATACAGCTTGTCGTCAAAATTGTGGACCAGCTTGCATTCCCTGTCCAAAAGCATGGTGGGCAGGTCGCCGGGCACACAGGGGTCCCACTGGGGCAGGCCGGGTGCGGTGGGCACGCCGGTGCGGGCAAAGTTCACGAACAGGCTGGACATGGTCTCCTCCAACTGGTCAGAGACGCCGGGTATGTTGCACACAGGCACCTTGTCCGTGTTGTGGAACACGAAGGGGATGTCCGCGCAGTGCCAGGCCGGGGTGCCGTCGTCGATGGGGAAATCGAAAGTGAACAGATAGTTGTAAGTGGCGGACTGGGCGTGCTCTGCCTTCTTGCGGCAGAAGTCCTTGGTGGCCACCCGGGAGAAGGTATCCAGCAGCACCAGGTCGGTGATGGGCCGCCCGGGGTAGCACTCCTCAAACAGGGGCACCAGCTCTTCGGTCTTGTCCCCCAGGAACTTTCGCAGGTAGGTCAGCTGGTCCTCCCGGCTGCGGGTGCGCCGGTCCGGCAGGCCGGGGCCAAAGGTGCACATCTCTCCGATGACGGTGCCCACCAGCACGGGGATCGTTCTGGCGTGGGGGGTGAAGCCCACCAGGCGGGGATCGCCGGGGTAGTACTCGTTGGGGATGGGCACGCAGCCCACATAGCCGCCCTTTTCCTGAATGGCGGGAGAGACCTTCTTATAGGCCTCTGCCAACGCCTCATAGGGCAGGGTTTCCAGCTGCTCTATGTCCTCTTCCGCCAGGCCCAGCTCTTGCAGCATGGCCTGGACCAGGGGGCGGCTGTCGGGTTTTTCCGGGCACAGGGTGCCGTTGTACACGCCGCTCATAATGATGCCCTTTTGGAACAGGCCGTTGGCCGCCGGGGTCTGCATGAGAGAAGAGACCTTCCCGCCGCCGCCGGACTGGCCGAAGATGGTGACGTTCTCCGGGTCGCCGCCGAACTGGGCAATGTTGTCGTGCACCCACTGGAGGGAAGCCACCAGGTCCGCGTTTCCGGCATTGCCGGAGTTCCAGTACTTCTCCCCATAGGGGGAGAGGTCCAGGTAGCCCAGAATGTTCAAGCGGTGGTTCACGGTGACCACCACCACGTCCCCAAAGCGGGAAAGGTTTTCCCCGTCATAGGCCACATGCTCAATGGAGGAGCCGTCCCGGAAGCCGCCGCCGTGGAGCCAGACCATCACCGGGCGCTTGGCCTGTGGGTCCAGGGACTGGGTCCACACGTTCAGATACTGGCAGTTCTCGTCCTTGGGCCAATAGCGGTGGGGGATCTTCACTTCACCAGAAGCGGTTTCCCGGTTCAGGATGGGGCTGACATAACCGTAGGAAAGGGCGTCCCGAATCCCCTCCCAAGGGGCAACGGGCTGGGGCATCTGGAACCGTTTGGCGTCCGCGTACTTAATGCCATGGAAGGTATAGGTGCCGTCCACCACAAACCCGCGCAGCTTCCCGGCGTTTGTCTGCACCACAGGGCTGGTGGCAGAGCAGATGAATTCTTTTGCCATAATACATACTCCTTCATTCAAAAGATTTTGGATATATTATAGCATAGTAATCCGGCGCTTTCCAGAAGGTTTTTGTAAAAAACTTCAAAAACTGACAGGGCGCTCATTAAGAGAGGAAGAGCTCCTGCTTTGCGTCTTCCATTCCCGGGCAGGAGAGAGTGAGGACCGCCTTGCCCGGTGTGTGCCCTGCCCGCAGGATTGCCATAGCCCGGCCGTCAAAGCTGGTGATCTTCCCACTTTCGTAGTTCTCATCGGTGAGGGGGTTGGCGGAGGCAAAGCTCAGCAGGCTGGCAGCCCCCTCCACCCGGGCGCTGAGGGGAAGCCGCACCCCCGGCACCCGCCGGCCTTGGGCGTCCTGAAACTCCACCAGGACAAACAGCAGAGACTCCCCGTCGGCCCGGGCTTCTGTGCTCTCCGGCCGCAGGACCAGGCGCACTGGTTCCCCGGCAGTCTCCAGCCGGTCCCGGGAGAGCTCCGTCCCGTTCCGGTAGCTCACTGCCTCCAGCACGCCGGGCTGATAGGTGGTCTTAAACCGGGCGGTGAAGCGTTCTACGGGTTCCGTGCCCAGGGACTTTCCATTCAGGAACAGCTCCACCCGGTCCCCGGGGGAGTAGACGTCGATCTGAATGGGATGGCCCTCAAAGCCGGGGCAGGTCCAGCTGTTCCACACCTGGGGCCAGGCCCACCGGCTGAGCAGCTCTTTTTTGCCATAGGTCTCCGGGTCCCGCACAGCCAGATAGGTCTCTGTGCCGCCCCACACAATTTTCCGGTAGGCCAGCTGGGGACGGGGCTGGTTCAGGATGTCCCAGTCGGCGTCATAGGCCAGCTTCCAGGGGTAGGGCCGGCTGTTGTGGTCGGCCAGCTCCTCCTCTGGGGTGGAGGGGTCCACATAGACAGCGGCGCCGATGCCCGCCTCGCCGATGTAGTCGGCAGAGGTCCAGGTGAAGTCCCCGATGACGTAGGGGCACTGCTCCACCAGCTCCCACACCCGGCCAATGGCCATGGGGAAGGACTCCGTCCCGCAGATGACCCGGTCAGGGAAGAGCGCGTGGTCGGAAAGGTACCGGTCCTCCATGTAGTTATAGCCCACAATGTCCACGGGAGAGGCCATGCTCTCGGTGCGGTCCGCCCAGATTTCGTTGGTGTAGCTGGATTCTCCGTTCTGTCCCAGCGGTTCCCCTGCCCGGCGCTGCAGTTCTTGGGCGTCCTGGTCATCCAGGCCGTTCCACAGGGTACACAGGGCCAGCAGCACCGGCCGGGTGCTGTCCAGAGAGCGGACTTTCTCTGCCAGCCGCTGGGAGACCAGATATCCGTCTCCCGTGCCGGCCCGCTCGAAGACCTCATTGCCAATGGACCAGAGAATGACGCTGGGGTGGTTTCTGTCCCGCAGCACAAAGGCTTCTACATCCCGCTCCCACCACTCGTCGAAGAACTGGTGGTAGCCGTGGGGCGTTTTGCCGACGTGCCAGCCGTCAAAGGCTTCGTCGATGACGAAGAGGCCATACTCGTCGCACAGGTCCAAAAACCGCTGGGAGGGCGGGTTGTGGGCCAGCCGCAGGGCGTTGTAGCCGGCCTCTTTGTGGGCCTTCAGCACCCGGCGGGTCTGGCAGTCGAAGTCCGCCGCACCCAAGGGGCTGGTGACATGATGGATGCAGCCGCCCTTGAGCTTCACGGTTTTGCCGTTGACCCGCAGGCCATGGACCGCGTCCACCGCCACGGTGCGGATGCCGAAGCGGGTGGAGGCACGGTCCACCGGGGCCGCATTGCCCGGGGAGGTGAGGGCGGCTTCCGCGGCGTACAGGGCGGGGGTGTCCACATCCCACAACTGGGGGCTTTGCACCACCAACCGCAGCCGGGCGGGGGCAGTCTCGCCCGGCTCCACCCAAACCGAAGTACGGCCCTGGGCCGCCTCCCCGCCGGGAGCTGTCAGCGTAAGGTCCACATGGCCGTGGAAGGGCAGGGCGCCGTCGTTGACCACCCGCACCTCCACGGAAATGGTGGCGGTGTCCCTGTCGATGCTCTCTGTTTTTATGAAAATGCCCCGGTGCTGGATGCGGCACAACGGCCCGTGCAGCAGCTTTACCTCCCGGTAGAGGCCCGCCCCCGAGTACCACCGGCAGTTGGGGGTCTGGGTGTTGTCCACGGCCACCTCCAGGCGGTTGGGCTCTCCAAAGCGCACCCGGCGGGTCAAGTCCACCACAAAGGGCGTGTAGCCGTAGGGGTGGAAGCCCAGACGGCTGCCGTTGAGAGAGACCGTGGTGTTCCCATACACGCCGTCGAACTCCACAAAGACTTTCTCCCCCTCCCACTCCTGGGGGATGTCCAAGGTTTTCTCATAGGTGCCCGCGCAGCCGGGGAAAAACCCAGAGGCTGCGTTGGCCTCCCTGCTTTGAGGCAGCCCTACCTGCATGTCGTGAGGCAGGTCTACAACAGTCCTTTCCGGCGTGGAGAACCGGTCTGGAACACCCCGGTAAAAGCTCCATCCGGCCATAATGCGCTGTTCCTGCATGATGACTCCTCCAATCCATGTTCTCCCAGTGTCCCTGGGATATTTGTCTATACAACTATTATAGCATTTCCTGCCCCCTTTGTAAAGGAAGAGTCCCTTTGGCTTCGCTCCCCACCGCGCCGCCGCTGGGCAGGAAGACGGCAAAATGGAGCAAACAAAGGGACTCATTGGACAAAAAATGTTAAATAATCATAAATGCCGCCATTTTGTTTTTCAAGCTCCTTCCTTATAATAAGCCGCATAGAAGAGGCCGGATACCCAAAAACCCGGACTTTGTTTGGGACGGCGAGGAGAAAGGATGATGAAGTTTATGTCAGTGAAATCAGTGGGAAAAGAGAGGGTGCCCTGGTCGACCCGGGCCATCCACACCTGCAGAGGCATTCGGCGGAACTGGGGGCTGTACCTGCTTCTGCTCCCCGCGGTTGTGCTGCTGTTCTGCTTTAACTATCTGCCCATGTACGGTGTGCAGATTGCGTTTAAAGATTTTACGCCTTCCAACGGCATTGAAGGGAGCCCCTGGGTGGGGTTTGCCAATTTCCAAACCTTCTTCAACTCCTTTCAGTCTAAAAACCTGATTTGGAATACCATCACGCTGAGCCTGTACAGCCTGATCGCAGGCTTCCCGTTCCCCATCTTCCTGGCGCTGATGATGAACCAGATCCGGGTAAAGCGTTTTAAACAGACACTGCAGGTGGTCACCTATCTGCCGCACTTCATTTCCACAGTGGTTATGGTGGGCATCATGCTGATCCTGCTCTCTCCCAGCAACGGGATCTACGGCAACTTGGCCCACGCGCTGGGGGTCCAGAGCCCGCCCAACATCATGGGGCAGGCAAGCGCTTTCCAGCACATCTATGTGTGGAGCGACGTTTGGCAGCACGCCGGATGGGACAGCATTATCTATATTGCGGCCTTGGCTGCCATTGACCCAACACTGTATGAGGCGGCCACCGTGGACGGCGCCAGCAAGTTCCAGCGTTTGATTTACATAGACCTGCCCTTCCTGATTCCCACCGCTGTCATCCTTCTGATTATGCGGGCTGGAAACATTATGAACCTGGGATTTGAGAAAGTGTATCTGATGCAAAATCCCTTGAACACCTCTATCAGCGAAGTCATTTCCACCTATGTGTACAAAATCGGCATGATCAGCAACCAATACAGCTTGTCCGCTGCGGTGAACCTGTTCAATACCATCATCAACTTTGTGCTGCTGGTGCTGGTCAACGGGGTCTCCAAAAAGCTGGGCGACACCAGCCTGTGGTAAAAGCGTGCGGATGCAGAGAATTTTTGGTGAGAGAGGCGAATCTGTTCTATGACACAAGCAAAGAAAGCAAAGAAACAGGCCAGCGGCAAGGATATTGCCTTTAATATCTTCTTGTACGCCCTGTGCATATTGATCCTGATTATCATTGCGTACCCGCTGTACTTTATCATCATCGCGTCCTTCAGCAATCCCTCAGAGGTTGCCAACGGAAATGTGTGGTTCTGGCCCAGCCAGTTTACCGTAGACGGCTATAAAGAGCTGTTCCGCCACGGAGATATCTGGATGGGCTATTGGAACACCATCCTCTACACTTTGGTGGGCACCCTCATCGGCCTGGTGGTCAATATCTCCGCAGCCTATTCCCTGTCCCGAAAGGACCTGGTGGGGCGCAAGCTGATTACATTTTTCTTCATTTTCACCATGTTCTTTAACGGCGGATTGATCCCCACCTATTTTACCATTCGGGATTTCCACCTGTACGACACCTTCTGGGTCATGGTGCTGCCCTTCTCCGTGGTGGTGTACAACATCATTGTGGCACGGACCTTTTTCGACAGCAGCCTGCCCAAGGAGCTTTTGGACGCCGCCCAGATTGACGGATGCGGGAACCTGCGGTTTTTCTTCTCCATCGCCCTTCCCCTTTCCAAGGCGGTCATCGCCGTCATTGCGCTGTATATTGCAGTGGCCCAGTGGAACTCCTATTTCAACGCCCTGGTCTACATCCGCAGCGAGAACTTAAAACCGCTGCAGCTTGTGGTGCGAAATATCTTAATTACCAACCAGTCCCTGGTGGGCGCCGGCGACGGACTGGCCGCCCAAGAGGCTATGCGGCTCGCCAACCTGATGAAGTATGCCGTTATCATCATCACAACCGTACCCATTATGTGCGTGTATCCCTTTGTGCAGAAGTATTTCAGCCAGGGCGTGATGATCGGCGCCATCAAGGGATGAGTCCCTTCCCTATGTGACACTGCCGCTGCCACATGCGCTGCGGTTGAAAAGTCAAAATATCCAATTGCAAGGAGATGTAAACATGAGGAACAAATGGACAAGAGTGGGCAAGGCCCTGCTCTGCCTGACCCTGGCGGCTTCCATGCTGGCAGGCTGCGGCGGAGGCGGCGGAAGCAGCAGCTCCAGCGGGGCTGCGGAAAGCTCTGGAAGCGGAGAGGCCTCCACCTCCAGCGCGGCGTCCACTCCGGACGAAAACTTCAATGAGACCGGCCTTCCCATCGTCAACGAGCAGGTAGAGCTGACCTTCCTGTATGTGAAGGGCGCCAACATGGCGGACTTTGAGGAAAACGCCATGTTCCAGCAGATGGAAAAGGACACCAACGTCAAGATCAACTGGCAGTATGCCGGTGACGCGGACTGGTCTGAGCAGAAGTCCCTGCTGCTGGCCAGCGGGGACCTGCCGGACGTTTTCTTCGGCAGCAACTCTTTGAAGGACATGGACATCGCCACCAACCTGGAGCTGTTCATCCCGCTGGAGGACTATGTGGAGAAGTACTGCCCCAATATCCAGGCGGCTTGGGAGGCAGAGCCCACCATGGAGAAGATGGTCACCAACCCGGATGGCCATATCTACACTCTGCCCGGTAAAAAGCCCCTGCGTCCCAAGGGCTGTGACACCCCCTTCATCAACCAGAAGTGGCTGGACAACCTGGGCCTGGAGATGCCCACCACCGTGGACGAGTGGTATGAGGTGCTGAAGGCCTTTAAGGAGAAAGACCCCAACGGCAATGGCGTCGCCGATGAAATCCCGCTGACGGGCAGCGCCAAGACCAGCCTGTTCGACTGGATCCGTTACATCAACCCCTGGGGTATTACCGACAGCCTGGAGGAGAACTATCTGGCGTTGGACCAGGAGACCGAAAAGCCGGTCTTTATCCCCGCAGACGAGCGCTATAAAGAGGCTGTGGCCTTCTTCCACAAGCTGTACGAAGAGGGGATCATGGACCCCGAGTTCATCACCCAGGACGGCTCTATGTCTGACGCGAAGATGAAGAACGAAGAGGTTGCCCTGGTGGGCACCGGCATCACTTGGGAAGTTACCTCTGGCACCCAGCCGCACCAGGATGAGTACGTCCCCATGCCTCCTCTGGCAGGCCCCAACGGGGACCGCTACATCCGCGGCAATGACCAGACCATCACCTATTCCCGCAACGAGTTCACCATTACCACTGCCTGCGAGCATCCTGAGGTAGCGATGCGCTGGGCTGACTGCTTCGCCACCGACGACATCTCGGTCCAGTCCTACTGGGGCCCCTATGGCGTGGTGCTGGAGAAGCAGGATGACGGCACCATCACCTTCCTGGATCCGCCCGAAGGCAAGACTGGCGACCAGTGGTACTGGGAGATCTCTCCCCGCGACCACGGCCCCAAATATGTGAGCCCCGAGTTTGAGGAGAAGATCATCCTCCCCGAGGACAGCGGCGACGGCGCGAAGCTGAAGGAAGACGAGATCATGAAGGAGTTCGTGGCCAAGCCCTATCCCTTGGTGAACTACACCAGCGAGCAGGCCGAGGAGATCTCCTCTCTGACAGTGGATATCTACAAGTATGTCAACGAGTCTTGGGCCAACTGGATTGTCAACGGCGGCATTGAGGAGCAGTGGGACGCCTATGTGGACCAGCTGAACCAGATGGGCCTGGAGCGCCTGATGGAGATTTATCAGGAGGCTCTGGACGTATACAATAACGCAGGCTGATAAACGCTATTCGTTTCGCTTAAAAGTAGTTTGTGCGGGGCCTGGAGGCTGATCCGGCTTCCAGGCCCTGCCTTTACTTTCTGGGCGCCTGGAGAGCGTTGCCTGGCAAGACCGCAGAATTTTAGGAGGAGTTTTGTACAATGGAGAGAAAGGTTTTTCGTGTGGGCAGTGTGGGCATTGGCGGGATCTCCCGCGGAGTGCACCTGCCCGGAATTGCCAAAAGCCCAGATTTGGAGCTGGTGGCCGTGTGCGATCTCAAGCCGGAGCGGATGGCCTATGCCCGTGAGGCCTATGGGATTGCGGAGGATCACTGTTTTGCGGATTATCACGATCTGGTCAACTGCCCGGATGTGGATGTGGTGGACATCTCCACCTCTAACAACGCCCATTTTGAGGTGGCAAAGGCCGCCATTGAGGCGGGAAAGCCCTATTGCCTGGAGAAACCAGTTACCCTTACCGCGGAGGAGGCCGATATCCTGGCCAAGATGACAGCGGAGCGGGGCCTGCCCAGCATGGTCTGCTTCTCTTACCGGTTTAAGGCTGCGGCCCGTTACGCCAAGGAGCTGGTAGAAAAGGGGCTGCTGGGGGAGATTTACCACGTTTACATGCAGTACCTGCAGGCGGGCGGCGGCCCTTCTTACGATCTGCCCCGCTCTTGGCGGTATCAAAAGTCCCTGACGGGGACCGGCGCCCTGGGCGACCTGGGCTGCCATGCCCTGGATTTGGTGAGCTTTGTCACCGGGAAGGGCTACTGCAAGGCAGTGGGCCATGCCGATACCTTTGTGCACCAGCGCCGTTTGGAAGAGGGCGAAGGCATGGGCGAGGTGGATGTGGACGATTTCTGCCATTACCTGATGGAGATGGATGGCAAGACTTCCGCGAATTTCTCCGTTACCCGGTTTGCCTATGGCCGCGGCAACTATCAGCGCATGGAGATCTATGGCAGCAAGGGGGCTCTGGTTTACAGCCTGGATGTGACCCCTGGGGTGGATGAGCTGGAAGTCTGTATTGGTTCCCCCTATGACCGGGTGGGCGCCTTTACAAAGCTGCCGGTGCCGGACCGCTTCCGCACGGACCAGATGCAGTCCTTCGCGGATATTCTCAACGGCCGCGGCGATGGGATGGCCGCCACCATTGAGGAGGGGCGCCGTATCCAGCATGCGCTGGACGTGATCATCCGTTCGGCGGAAGAGGAAAAATGGCTGCCCTGCCGCTGAGCGGGCAGCAGGTTTCGGAGAGGAGTTTTGAATAGATGGCAATTCGTGTTACAGTTTGGAATGAGTACCTGCACGAGGTGCAGTTCCCGGAAGTGGCAGAGGTGTACCCCAAGGGCATCCACGGGTGCATCGCGGACTTTTTGAAGGACGCGGGCATGGAGGTGCGCACCGCCACCCTGAAGGAGCCGGAACACGGCCTGACCCAGGAAGTGCTGGACAACACCGACGTGCTGATCTGGTGGGGGCACATGGCCCACCATGAGGTGGCAGACGAAATTGTGGACCGGGTATATAAGCGGGTTTTAGAGGGTATGGGGCTCATTGTCCTGCATTCCGGACACGCGTCGAAAATTTTCCAAAAGCTGTGCGGTACGGACACATGGAAGCTGAAATGGCGGGAAGATGGGGAGAAGGAGATCCTGTGGGTAGTGGACCCCAGCCATCCCATCGCCGATGGCCTGGATGAGAAGATCATCATTCCCCACGAGGAGATGTACGGCGAGCGGTTTGACATTCCCCAGCCGGACGAGCAGGTGTTCATCAGCTGGTTCGAGGGCGGAGAAGTGTTCCGCAGCGGGTGCTGTTGGCACCGGGGCAAGGGAAAGATCTTCTATTTCCGCCCCGGCCACGAGGTGTTCCCCATCTACCACCAGCCGGAGATCCAGCATGTGATCATCAACGCGGTGAAGTGGGCCGCGCCCATTCGCTTCCCCAATACGACCTTTGGCAATCCCCCGCCGGTTGTGCCTGTGCAGGGGAAAATGGAGCACAGTGTGCAGGGGCTCCATGAGCAGAAAAGCATCACTTGAGAAAGAGTCCCGTGAAGCGGGCCCCTGTGGCTGGCGGCATCCGTCCCGCAGGGGCCCTTTTCAGGAACGCAAGGAGGTATTATTTTGAAGCTTCAGGCAATTTTGCATATTCCCAAAAGCAGCGCCTATGCCTACCCGCTGGCGCCCAAAAAATTCCATGTGCGGCTGCGCACCGCCAAAGATGATGTGGAGCAGGCATGGCTGGTGATTGGAAACCAGTACCTGTGGAAGACCCGAGAGCGCTTTCCCATGGAAAAGACAGGGTCCGACGCGCTGTTCGACTATTTTGAAGCCACATACTGCTGTGAGGACACCCGCTTGGGCTACTATTTTGAGATTTCCAGCGGGGAGGAGTGCCTGGTCTACGCAGAGAGCGGTTTCCACAATCCCCATACGGTCAATATTGATGGGGAGCGCACGGAGTTCCTCCATTTCCAGTTCCCCTATATCCACGCGCAGGAGGTGCACCAGCCCCCTGAATGGGTGCGCAGCGCGGCTTTCTACCAGATTTTCCCCGAGCGCTTTTGGAACGGAGACCCCGCCCTTTCCCCGGAAGGGACAGAGCCCTGGGGAACGCCGCCTACCCGCTCCAACTTTTTGGGCGGCGATTTGAAGGGTGTGGTTCAGAAGCTGGACCACCTGACAGAGTTGGGGGCGAACGCCATTTACCTGACCCCCATTTTCGAGGCCTCTTCCAACCATAAGTACGACACCATCGACTACACCCGCATTGACCCCCATTTTGGGGACGAGTCCACCCTGGTGGAGCTGGTGCAGCAGGCCCACCGGCGGGGAATCCGCATTATGCTGGACGGCGTATTCAACCACTGCGGCTTCTATTTCCGGCAGTTCCAGGATGTGCTGCGCCATGGAGAAGCCTCTCCCTATAAGGACTGGTTCCACATCCATTCCTTCCCTGTTACGCTGGATCCCCCCAATTTTGACGGGTTTGGCATAGGGCCCGGCATGCCCAAGCTGAACACCCAAAACCCAGAGGTCAAGGAGTATCTTCTGGGGGCTGTGGCAAAGTGGACCCGCACGGGTATCGACGGCTGGCGGCTGGATGTGTCCGATGAAGTGGATAGTGACTTTTGGAGGGAATTCCGCAGGACGGTCAAGGACATCAATCCAGAGGCCGTCATCATCGGAGAGAACTGGTGGGACGCGGAGCCCTGGCTGCGGGGAGACCAGTTTGACGGAGTGATGAACTATGAGGTCCAGCGGGCTTGCGTGCTGTATTTTGCCCAGCGGAAGATCCATCCCCAGGAGCTGCAGGAGCGCCTGACGCGCGCCTGGATGCGCAATACGGATCAGGCCAACTTCTCCATGCTGAACCTTTTGGACAGCCACGACACGCCCCGGTTCCTCACCGAGTGCGGGGGAGATATAAACAGGCTGATCGCGGCGGCGGTCTTCCAATACTCCTATCCCGGGATGCCCTGCACCTACTATGGCACAGAGATTGGCATGACAGGGACAATGGACCCGGGCTGCCGCGCCGCCTTCGACTGGGACCAGGAGCATTGGGACCAGCCCCTGTTCCAGATGTATCAAAAACTGATCCGGGCCCGTCTCCAGTCGGAGGCGCTGCAAAAGGGCACGCTCCGGTTCTGCTCCCAAGGTGAGGTATTCGCCATGAAGCGGGCAACGGAGACAGAGACGGTCCTCACGGTCATCAACCAGACAGACGCCCCCCAGACCTATACACTGCCTTGGCAGGGCAGAGGAACGGACCTTTTGGAAGGGGAGGTCTATGAATCCACGGGGGGAAGCCTTTCCATCCCGCTGGCCCCCGGCGCCGCCGCGCTGGTTCGCTTAGAGCCCACCGCGTGAGGGGGTTCCTCCCAATAGGGAATGGCAAAAGCCGCGCTCTTCAACGCTTGGTTGAAGGCGCGGCTTTGCTTCGTTAAATGCCTTCGGAAAGGGCTTCGCCTTCCGGCGGCTGAAATTCCAGCTGTGGTTCCTCCAAAAGATCCAGGGCCTTTTGATAGCGGGTCTGTTTCCAGTCCAGCAGCAGGCGGTACTCCCCGCTTTGCAATGCTTGTACGATTTGGTTGTATTCCGGTTCCACCTCCTCAGGGGAGCAGTCCTCTACCAGGCGCACCACTTGCGTTTGGCAATAGGCGGTTTTCCGTTCTGCCACAGCGGCCAAGCGTGTGTTGGAGTAGTGGGAGAACAAAATCTCATAGTGGGTGATGGGCACAACATAGGGTTCCTCCGGTGAGGCGGGCTGCGGCTTGGGCTGTTGGTCAAGCAAGGTTTCCAGCCCTGCCGCCCGGAGGGCCTCTTCCTGCTGGAGGGAAAGCTCCATATTTTGGAGATAGAAGCCTGCCAGCAGCCGGGCCTGGGCCTGGGGATGAGGGCTGTCCTTCAGAAACAGGGTGGAGGGGTATTGCTCGTCAAAGTTGTTGGCAAAGGCGGGCTCCCGGCCGGAATCGGAGCGAATGGGGGAGATGGCTTCATACTGCTTTAAGATGGGGTGGTTTTCCGGCAGCTGGGCCAGCAGGCGTCCCAGCCCGGAAGAGGAGGCCAGGAAAAGCTCCCCCTCCTCCAGCTGGGAAAGCAGGGTATCCTCGCTGAGGGTAAACACATCCGGGGAAAGCAGGCGCTCCCGGTAAAGGGTGTTCATGTATTCCAGTGCCTCCAGGGTGGCTGGATGGAAGAAAGGGTCCTCCCATTCGCCGCCGGAGACCGGGGAGGCGCCGAACATTTGCTGCAGGCTGGAAAGCTCCAAATAGCAGGGCGTCAGCTCGGGAGAGGTTTTTCGGATGGTTTTCAGCTGCTCTAAAACGCTTTCTTTTTTCTCAAAGTCCCTGCGTTCCCAGTGGAATTTTTCCAGCAGATCGCGCCGCGCGATCAGGACAGTGTCCGCCTGTTTGGGTTCCTCTGGGGAGAGGACGGTGTCCGTATGGGGATACGCATAGACTTTCCCCAGCAAATTGCCGCACCACAGGACAAAATCTTTTGGCAGGGAGAAGCCCGGCACCTGCTGATCCAGCAGGTCCTGCAGCGGCCAGAACTCCCCGCCGGTCTCCAGCCGCTTAAAGCTGGAGTCCGTGTACCAGCAGGTCACCAGGTCCACGGGCAGCCCGGCCGTGTTCATGTTTAGAAATTTTTCCATGGTGCAGAAGGTGAGCTCAACAGGCATGCCAGCCAGCTGGGCGCACTCCTCCTGGGTGGGGAAGAGCGCCTGGTAAGAGGGGCTGCCCTCTCCATTGGGGGTGACAAACACCCACTGCAAAGCGGGCTCTGGTTCTGTGGGAAGGGGCTTGAAAGGGACGCTGCGGGAGTGAACAAAGGTAAACGCGGTTAAAACCAAAAGGCCCGCAATTCCCGCGGCGGCAAAGCAGGTTCTGCGCCTGCGGCGCAGCCAAAGGGAGAGCTTGTGGAAATGGTTCATGGATCCCACCTCTTGTTTTTTTATCACAGCAATTGGAAAACCACAAAAATCTTATAGGAAACCGCTATAGTTTTTGATACACTAAATCATAAGCGAAAATCAGAGAAAAGTCTAGTGGAATCCTTCAAAACTGTAAAATTGCAAGGTGCTATCCCAGCGTTGACGAAGGGGGGAATGCGTATGAAACGCTGGTGGGATGGGCTGAAAATCTCCCACAAGATTGTTTGGGCCTTCTTGGGTTTGATCGCGTTTCCCTTTTCCCTTTTGCTGCTGTGGAATTTTGGCTCCTTTGCCGTCCAGTATGAACAGCAGCTTTCTCAAAGCGGCCAGTATATGCTGGGGATGGTGGTGCAGGATGTGAATGAAAAGCTGGACCATGTGGAGATGCTGGTGCACGCGCTTTCCTCCAACCGAAGGCTGATCTCTTTTCTTTCCCACGATTATACCGGGGCTGCTTCCTACGAGGAGTACACCCAAACGGTGCTCCCCCTGCTGCAGGGGGCGGGGAATACGGTGTCCCCGCCTATCGACCGGATTTTCCTTCTAACGGACAACACCAGCATTCCCGAGGGGTACAGCACGGTGTGTCATATGGACTCTGCGCCAGAGCACCTCCTTTCAGAAATCCAGGAAGATGTCCGAGAGGACCTCTGGTATGTAAAAGCGCAGGACGGGGAGCAGGTGTTGTATTACCTGTGCCCCATTATAGCGGATTCCCGCAAAAGCGAGGGCTTCCTGCTGGTGAAAATGCGGGGCGAAAAGCTGTTTTCAGAGATTGGCAAGCCCCAAGAAGGGGGCACGGCCCTGTTTTTGCTGGATGAGGAAAACCGGCCGCAGTTTGCAAATGTTGAGACAGAGCCAGGCTTTTTGTTCCCCAAAAGCCAGGTCCCCCGCGGGCCGGTGCGGTATTTTTCCGCCCCTCTGGACCGGCTTCCCCTGCAGGTGGGGGTGGCCCTTTCCGCGGGCGAGCATGGAATCCTGCAGAAAAATTCCCTGGTTACACTGGCGTTTATGGGAATCCTTTCCTTCCTGTTTTTGTCCCTGTTCTATTCGCTGGTTCGCTCCATCATAGCCCGGCTGCGCCGGTATGGGTACGATATGGAGCGCATTGCCGGGGACAACTTCCACGGGGCGCTGGCGGTTGACCGCAGGGATGAGATTGGCACGATTGGAGAACAGTTCAACCGGGTTTTGAACAGGATGCGCGTGCTGATGCGGGAAAATATCCAAAAGGAGACCGCTTATAAGGACGCCCAGCTGAAGGCCCTTCTCCTGCAGATCAATCCCCACTTCATCTACAACACCCTGGACATGTTCGCGGGAAAGCTTACACTGGACGGGGAATATGAGGTGGCGGACACCATGTGCGACTTTGCCCAGATGATCCGCTACAACACCACGGCCTCCAGCACCATGCTGCCTTTGCGGGAGGAGCTGAACCATGTGAGAAATTATGTGAGCCTGCAAAGGTGCCGCTATGGGAACAGCGTGGTGCTGCGGGTCCATGCGGCGGAGGCGCTTTTAAACCTGCCCATTCCCCGGTTTTTGCTCCAGCCCATTGTGGAAAATTCCTTTGAGCACGGCTTCGCCGGCAAGGCGCCGGACGCGGAGCGCCTCATTGTGGTCAGCGCCCGGAAAATGGGGAAGAGGCTGATTTTGCGGGTGCGTGACAACGGCCAGGGGATGGAGCCAGGGCAGGTGGAAGCCATGAACCGGAAGTTTGCCCAGCCCTATGACGCGCTGGCCCTGCACCATGAGAAGGAGCACGGGATTGGGCTGGAGAACATCAACGACCGGCTGCGCATATTTTCCCGCTCAGATGACAGGTTGGTGCTGCGAAGCAGAAGGGGGCGGTATACCAGCATGTTTATTTTATTGGGCCAGCAAGAGTGAGAGCCGGTGCGGAAGCCCTGTGCCTTTGGGTGGATTCTTCAAAGCAAATAAGCCAGAAGAGGGCTAGCCCTCTTCTGCCGTTGAGAAACTCAACGGCAGAAGGCGGAGCTGTTTGTGATGCGGGGGTCTCCCGCGGGGACAGGCGGGGTGAAATGAAAGGATTGCCAGGAGGAAAAAGGAGGAAGAGAAGATGCTTTCCATTCTAATTGTGGACGATGACCCTCTTTTGTGCGCAGCTATGCAGCGCAAGATCCAGATTGTGGATCAGGGGAACGGGCTGGGTGTCCAAGAGGTGGCGGCGGCCCATTCGGTGCAGGAGGCCTGGGACCTTCTGCGCAGCCGGCCCATCAATGTGCTGATCAGCGATATCCAAATGCCCTACCGTTCGGGGCTGGACTTGGTGCGGGAGGTGAGCCGTTCCCGCCCGGAAATTCAGCTGGTGGTGTTAAGTGGCTATGACGACTATGAGTATATGCGGGGCGCTTTGCGCTGCGGTGTGGTGGATTATCTGCTGAAGCCGGTAAAGCTGGTGCAGATCCAAGAGGTGCTGCTAAAATGTGCGGAAAACCTTCGCTGCCAAGAGGAGAGCTCCCCGCGGCAGCAGCCCCAGACGGCCTTGGGGGAATGGGCAAAGGGGCTGCTTGAGGGGAGAAAAGAGGAGCCGCCCTGCGCCTTTCCCCATCCGGTCTTTTGGGTGGCCTGGAGCTTTGGAACAGGGGAGGACCAGGGCCCGCAGGTGCTGCGCGGCTTTTGCGAAGAGAACCAGCCGGCGGGCGTTGCGCTTTACCCCATAGAAACCGCAAACGGAGAGGGCCTCCTGTTTTTGAATACGGAAAGCCGCAGGCAGGCGCCGGTCAAGGCGTGTTTAGAGGCCTGCCGGGCGTACAGCGCTTCTCGGGGGGTGGACATCCGTTTTGCGGTCAGCTGCCCCTTCACGTCTCTGGAGGAATATCCAACTTTTTATAAGGAGGCCCGGTACACCATGGCTTACCGGCTGTTGGAGGATTTTTCCATTCGCTTCGCCTCTCCCCAATGGTCCGCAGAAAGAAGCCGTCTGCCCCGGTATCAGTCCAGGATTCATTCCGCCTTTCAAAGCCGGAATTTTTCAGGAATCTCGGAATGGCTGCAGAGGATCTTCTGTCCCGACTTTTTTCAAGAGGAGCCCTTTCCCGAAGAGATCCGCAGCTTTTACACCTATTGGGTCTCCCAGGTTCAAGAGATGGCGTCGGGCTTTCACATGGAGCTGGAGCCCTTCCCGCACTTCAGCCGGTTTGGCAGTTTAGAGGCCATGCGGGAATATTTGGACGGCGTTCTGAAGCAGGTGGAGGCCGCAAGCCGCGTCTCCACGGATAAGTACGCCTATATTCTGTCCACGGCCACGGAATATGTGGAGAAAAACTTTAACCGGGAAATCAGCATGAATGAGGTGGCGGAAAAGGTCTCGGTCAGCTATACCTATTTTAGCCGCCTGTTTAAGGAACAGATGCATCAAAGCTTTTCCGAGTACGTTGTGTCGGTGCGGATGCGGGAGGCCAAGCGTTTGATTCAGGAGGACCCTTCTATCAAGATGAAGGATGTGGCGGCCCTGGTGGGCTATGAAAGCGTGTACGCCTTTTCCCGCGCGTTTAAACAGTATTTTCACGTTTCCCCTAAGCAGGCACGGGCGTAAGGGGACGGGGTTTCCCGCGAAAAATCTCAAAACAAAAAGCATCGGGCGGAATGTCCGATGCTTTTTGCTGCTTGCAAGGGGTTGAAAACCAACCCTCGTTGTAAAAGGGGCGGAGAGAGGCAGTCAGTCCTCCAGCCGGAAAGCCCTCCTCACAGTGTAATGCGGATCTGCTCCTCGCCCTTCAAGGGGAAGAAGGTGCAGTCGTTGCCGAAGGTGCGCTCGGGGAGGAGGATGAGGACGTTGACCTCTGGGGAGTCCACCACGAACTGGCGGCCGTGGA